>JAEAMG010002139.1_pt1 | contig 13042 bp, 7 predicted proteins | sample 8958741 | NCBI WGS metagenome assembly JAEAMG01 (sample SAMN16933256, study PRJNA681125) | bioreactor sludge metagenome | isolation source: anaerobic bioreactor treating anionic surfactant - SDBS | place: India: Bengaluru | collected 2019-02-28
TATACTGCGTTCATTGCTCCCTGAAGAATGGATTGTCCGTCCTATTTGGATGGATTACGGCGTTGATTTCGAGGTTGAACTTGTTGACCAAGAAGTTGTGACCGGAAATAGGATCTGGATCCAACTTAAATCAATGGAGCAGATTAATAGAAGAAAACGACTCCTAACAGTTGGTGACAATACTATTGTTGAGGAAGAGTGCATTTCATATTCAATTGAGGTAAAAGAGTTAGAGTATGCGCTACAATGTCCTTTTCCGTTGATTCTCTTTTTAGCTGACCTTTCGGAAGAAGAGATTTATTGGCTGCCCCTCCAGGATGAAATCAGACTTGGACTAAATAAACGTTCGATTAAGTGGCATAACCAAGGGTCGGCGACAGTTTGGATACCCACCGCGAACACTTTGAAGAAGAAAGAGGAGAGGAGTATTTCTGGCTTGAGGCATTATGCTTTAGAACCAGCTAGAATGTATGCGTTCTGGAGACTACATTGCTTGTGCCATGAGTTCAAATATAAAGGACGGCTATCCGGTTATTACATTGGTTCCGGCTTTATAAATAATGATGAGGAAGAAGAACTCGGAACAAGTCTTACAGAAGCAAATCAGACTTTGACTTCGGCACTCCAAATCGACGTGCTTTTCGGAAAACATGAATTATTGCCACCACTGTCGAAAATGATAAGGGAGGGGCTTTCGGAAATCGATAAGGCCTTAAATCTACTGAATTCAAAACAATATAATCACGAATCGCTTGGTCTTTGCTTAGGGAAGATTACCCATGCCATAGAACTACTTTCCACGATAATTGCGACATATGAGGAGTATGGCAACGCATACTTGGTTTCCCCGGAAAAGTATTAGTGAATTGTCAGTATGTTAGAGGTGGTTATTGAAGGTCGACAATTGTATATATGGGACGAAGTACGAACCTAAAAGGATGGTAACTGGCTGGATATTAACCGTGTGATGTCTTGTTGTATTTGCTGATTTTGGTTTTGTTTCCGTGGTTTGCTGGGGTTGCGTCTTGTTCGGATATTCGAGGGAGCGAAACCAAAGAATACTCACAGTCTCTCGCCTCGAATGGTTAATGACAACGTGTTTTCAGACGGATACCCAAGTATGAGTGAAGTTACCCCAATAGAGCACTTATCGATGAAAATGTGATGGAGACAGAATGTGACAGATTCTTTTGGCGGACTTTCAAATGCAATGCATCTTGTCCACGTACCGGACGATGCGGAGAAAAAGGATAATATATCGAAATGCCATATCTGCATGCGGGCAAAGTCTTTGACTTGGGAACACGTCCCTCCAAAGAATGCGTACAACAACTGCAATGGCCTCTGGGAATATTTCTCTACACAGGGAAATAATCTGACCTCAAGATATGCGAAAATCCGTGGGGGATTTCGCGTGCGGACTCTTTGTATAGACTGCAATAACGCTGTCTGCGCGCCCTATGCAAACGAGTATGTCAAGTTCGTGCGACATCTAGTGGAAATGCCTGTTCTTTTGGGTCCTTCAGGGGAAGCGCGTGTTATATCGGTAAAGCAAAACACACTCTTTATCGCCAAAGAAATCGCAACAATGATTCTGGCAGTCGAGCATCTGAAATTTGCCGAACTCCACGAAGAATTACGATACTTTGTTCTGGATAGAAATGCCTTGTTGACGATGCCTTTTGACATCTTGGCCTTTCTTGTTCCAAAATCCCCAAGAACCGGAACTATCTCAAGGTTTCACGGACGAGTAGCCTCTTTCGCGCCTGGCTTTGAACTCTCTGCTGGTGAGATTTCGTGGCATCCTTTTGGCTTTGTTTATGCGGCTACAATTGGACCAAGATACCGCCCTGATAAACTGACGAATGTGAACCATTGGTTTTCTCGGAAGCAATCAAGAACACCTGATTCCGTCAATCTGTTCTGCCGCGTCACGGGTGTAGAATCCACGAACTGTGCTTTGGGTGCAAAAAGGGAAAGACCCCAAACAGACAATCTGTGGTAACATCTCATAAGGTTTGTCATTTACGCACACGTCTTTGACTTCCCAAAAGACAGCAGATGCGTGCCTTACGTTTCACCCTCGGATGTTGCGACAGGGGGACGACCTTTTCCCCACATCACTTTCGTGTATGACTGTCATCTCTTGGGCGAGAAAAGACTTTTATCTGCATATTCGCTATTATGCAATCATAGCGTTCTTAGCACTGGATATGATGCACCAAAGACGGATATGATTCTTATTGCTCGGCAAGTGTTCAGCCCGGTTAGATATATGCAAATGGTTGGTCGCGAACTGCGCGGGGAAAAGAACGGTGGAACAGCGCGGTGTCGGATTGCAACAGTCATGGACAACCTTGGTCGGTTTCAAGAAAAACATCCCTACCACTACTGTAAACGTTACTTTATCCGTTGGTCAGAGGGAATTTGACTGGAGAAACATCTTCCTCGGTCTGTTGTAGGTAAATGCATTCTTCAGAAAGTGAACAGAAATGGGCCGAGAAATAAAATTCAGATAGGACAACCCTTCTTTAAGCCCCAATTATTAATTCATGTCTTGGTGGAATTCGCAACACCCCAATAGAGGGTGTATTGCATCGTCCGCAAAAGGGAAAACTGTTCAGAAATAGCGTGTCCAACGGGTGACCCAGCCTTACAAACATCTTTGGAAATGATTTGGTATAGTTCCCACAGAGGAACAACTCTACCGCCTCCCACTTGCTTGTGGTTCATATCACTGGCCCATAAAACTGCCCATTGTTCCAATTGTGTGTCTTCCGAAAGCCATGGAAATAGTTGCGAGTGGATATATTTCTTGCCAGCATCAAACTTCTTCTTAAATCGTTTTTCACGTTCTGCCCAATTGTGCGCATCTACAGAAGCCTCTATATGCATGAGGTGTTTCTTGCCTGGGTGATATCCGACGACATCGAGTTCGCCTTCATATCCTCCTTTAGCAAGTTTTCCCACCCGAATATTTCTTTGCACGAAATAACCTTGGAACTCCAGCCACTCTGCAATAAGTTGTTCTAAATGATTTGCCATAGCCACGGTATCCTTGAGTATGCATCGTAATATTCTTTGTAGCGATGGTGAAGCCCGCCGTAGCGGGTATCTTCTCTACATGTTGCCCACCAGGACGGAATAGACCGGACAGTCTATTCGACGTCCTCATAGAACCAGTCGCTGAAATCTTGAGAGAAATTCCATTCTCGCCATGTTCCATGCTCAAAGAACACACACAATTCCTGGTGAAACTGACGCAATTTTCTGTGATCGTTTGGATCATAGCCTAATTGGGTGGCTAACGATATTCTGCATATGTTCGGCACAATACCCGTCACAATCGCGCCCGTAATTCTCTCTGACTCATCCTGGGTGTGACCTTTCAAATTCGGGACTTTCCCTGTGTGGATGAGAAGGTTTCTGACTCGGTTGATGAATTGAACCCTATTGCTCACCTCGGTGTTTGGTTTCGCTTCAATCACGCCAATGGTTCTAAGAAGGTTTTTCAACCGCGATACTGCTGTACTCGGACCCTCGTCAATCGCATTGCGTAGTTTCCCGTTGAGGGCCTCTCTTAGTTCCTCGCACAGGTCCAGAGTTAGGATTATCTCTGAGGTCTTTTCCTTCAGCATATTCTTGAGTTCTGTACTTAGCACTGAGCCGGTTTCAGTTTTGTTCGCTTTCATTAGGATTTCTAAAGAGAGATTGAAGAGGTACGTCATTATGTGGAGATTATTTTGAGCAAGGCCCTCATTGTAAGCAAAGAGAGCATATCCGAGTCCCTGTGACTCAAATTCATGTCTGGAGTTCCAAGCAGTGCTTGCATGAGCAATAAATTCCGTTGTCTCTAACACTGGTGTGCCAAGATAGCCTAGTTGACCGACGTGAAAATCAGTCAGGTATGGTTCGCACGAAACTCGTCTGCCTGTTAGAAAAGTGAGCACTTCACATAGGTCCCAAACACCATTGTCTTCCAATTCCTTGTAGGCCAGAAAGCTCTTCTCTGGAGCGTCAAACAGAGAGGCGGTTGCGGTGATATTCCATCCACCTAATTCACCAGAGGCAATTCTTGCTCTTTTCTTACCTTGATCGTCTATCCACTCTTCCCTCTGTTCCTGCTTTGGAAGAGAAAGACGGGCCTCTTTATATTCCGGAATTAGGCTGACACGGAATGGTCCAACGGTAAACGGGGAAATATGCTCTATACATGTTGATTCACCGATATCGAGGTTATATAAATCCGTTGGTGTTTCGTTCATCATCTTTGTCCTTTGTCTCCATTTCATAATCCAAACTAGCAAAGGAATATCTGCCTCAGTTTTTCTGCATCATGGGTTAGTTCGGCAGTCTCTCCAGCAAATGCTACTCTCCCTAATTTCATGCCGTACACACGACTACAAATACGTAGGACCTCTCGGACTTTTTGTTCGACGATGAGAATACCTACTCCGGTTTCCTGGCTTACTTTGGTGATGCAGGTGAAAACTTCGCCAACCAGGTTCGGGGAGAGGCCCAAGGATGGCTCGTCAAGCATCAAAAGCTTAGGTTCGGTAACCAGTGTGCGGGCCAGTGCGAGCATCTGCGGTTCGTTGCTAGGGGCGTTGAAAAGATAGTGTTTCATTGTTTGTGTCATATTTCTCAGTCGTTATCGTTATCGGAAATGCTGGTGATGTGGATCGCATTGGCGCCATCGTCACCGGTGAGATAAAGACGCAAAGCGTAGAGCAGGTCGGGAGTGCGGTCCCCAGCAGGCTTTTGGATGTTCAGTTGGACGCGTGAGAACAGGTCGATGTTTTGCAGCTCGATAATCTCCGCCAAGCGTTCGACTTGCTCTGCAAACTTCTTGACAATCGTCTGGTGGGGTTGCAGAAGCATTTTAATTTCGGGATCTGTTGAAGAACGTGTACGTAACAGTCCGAGCAAGAGTTCAAGCGGTTCAGCGGTGTCGCGGACCCACTTGCGAACGGCCCACTTGTCTTTGTTTTCATCGCCTTTAAGTTTCACCGAGCGAATATTGTTCAATCTCTCAAGTAACACACTCAGAATCGCATGCAATTCTGAAATCGAAAACATTTCGACAAAATTCTTTTCGCGCCAAATGGCATAGGTGAAAACGCTGATTGTCGACTTGTTCGGCAGCGACGTCATACTATCGAATATATACTTCTGCCACTCTTTTGAGACATCACCGAGGGCAAAACCGATTGCCTTGGGAGCGCATATATCATCATCTTCAACCTGTTCAATAATCCATTGCACACAGTCGTCTGTCGTGTCCTTGTGTAGGCAGGAGAGTAGGAAAAGAAGCTCTGTCTTGATAATCTGTGGGATCTTATCATGTTTTATAAGATTAGCAACATATTCTATACGTTGTTGTGCGACGGTGGCAAATTCTTTCGGACATTTTCTATCTCTTATAGAGCGGCCATCTCTCCATATTTGAATGAAAGGAACATAAAGACGTCGGCGGATTTTTTTAACCACTTCTTGGGTTGCATTGTCGTCAAGATTAAGTAATTGCGCTTTTTCCACGTAATCAGGTTCTGCTACTTTAAAGGCAGTAAAGCGTCTATTCTTTTCATGCACTTCGAAGGATATGCGATCTCCCACTTCAAAGTCTTCAAAGGTGCGTCCCTCCACGAAGTTATTTTCGTGTACGAAGACATCGGTGTCTGCTTCATCGCATTCTGCAAAAGTAAAATGTGTTCCTGTTCGGTCTGTCATCCAATCACGGGTAATTTCGCCGATCGCTCGTTCTCTAGGACGATAGTATAAATCCATATCCAACCTGTGTAGTGCTGACATAATCCAGTCTAACAGGTCGCTGAATTCTTCACTGTCCGGTTTCGGTACTTTCCGTAAGTCCGCCCACGACATTGGCGTTGGGTATTCGGGCGCGGGGGCATCGGTGATGATTTCCTCGACAGTGGGTTTCCATGTGGCGCGGACGGGCGGAAAAGATTTATCACATGGCATGAAAATAAGTTTATAAGGTTCATCGGCACCATATTCAAAGGTAAGGTTAAGTTTGCATCTGACTTCTTTTTTGAGTGGGAACACAGGTGAATCAAGACGGGCAGAGAAGCCAAGTTCGTCCGCATTTTCGCCTTGAAAGAGTGGGAACTGATAGAACCGTTTTCCGGATGTAAGGGTGAAGGTTTCGTGAACTGGTATTGGTACGGATAAACCGCGAATGGGCTTGACGGTTGTTCCGCGAGAAACAAGGTGAAAGCGCTGGTAGCGTCCGGTTTTCATAACCTTGATTGAGAGTTCGGGAATTTGGTCACGCCAGAGGGGGATTTCGCTGGCGTGTTGCTGCAATGTGTATAGGTGAATGCCTCCAGTGACAGGGGAAGTATCTATATCAACGCGAGATGCAAAATTTCCGATGCGTGGGTCATCACGGAAGTCATGATCAACAAAAAGGGGCTTTTCTGTCAGGGTCTTATTGTGCCATTGTCCTTCGCAATCAACGATGACGATATCGTAGTTTCGATACACTTTTTGTTTCGTGTTTTCGGTATCTCCATTTGAAATGATTATCGGCGGACAACGCTCCCAGTAATAGCCCTTTGTTTCTGGAAGACGTTTCTTGAGTTCTGCGTCGAATCGAGCGACGAGTTTGGTGACACAGGTTTTGCCTCCAATGGTATCAACGACTACGATGGAGAAACCGTCTTTTTTGATTCTGGAGTAGTCAACGTGTTCAAAGACCGCCGCCACACTGCGCGGAAGTGGTTCTGCATTGGGAAAAAATGCGTTAAGGTTGCGACGGGTGATTTCGAGTTCAAAGTCGTTAAGAAATCCGGGAACAAGCCAAATGAGCGTGTCGTGTGTAAAAGTCTTGCGCAATTTGAATGCAAATGTACGGGCAGCACAGTCAAGATCTTCGGGAGTGTTGTCTTTGGAAAAAAAGAGGTCCGTTGAAGATATTGAGGTTGCGTCGGGGTGAAGATAAGCGGCGTCGGCGTGAAAGAGTTCGATGTCAACAGATTCATTCTCGCTTTTCCATCGCTGCCAAAGGTAGGTTTCACACAAAGAAGACGATGATGATTTGGCGGTGGCATAGTACGGGTGTAAGACGGCAAGGTCAACACATACGGGTTCAGAAATTTTACTGGTACCCAAAGACCGTGTAATTTTCTGAGCAGATTTATGAAATACGACACGACCCTGCCAAGGACGAATAGAAAAGTTATCATAGTCAAAATTCAGGGGTATCTCTGCAAAAAGATGCGTCCCATTTGCATACATCTGGGCATATTCATTCCAATGACACATGGTTTCCTTACGGACTTCAAACTGTGAGAAATCACGAGCAATATCGTCATCGAGGGTCTGTAGCCACCGCCAGGCATCCCAGATACGGCAATAGTCGCGATGAGAGAGGAGCGTGTTATTCGGGGATATGTTATCCCAACGGGCGATTGCCTGCGCCTCGCCGGAAAGAAGCCATGACTGGATTTTAGGGAGCAGTTCGTCTTCCTCTTCGCTGAGACAATCCCGACGCAATTCGAGCAGTTCCGAAAGGCGGGTGACGAACGCCTTCAAGAGACGATTTTCGGGGAGGTCAATAGACTGGAACCGGCGTACTGCTTGGAGGTAAGGCTTGCCGGCGAGTTTTTCCCGGATGCTACGTCCCGGGCGGTTGCTGAGTTTGACGAAACTGTTAGCGTCCAATTCTCGCACGGCCCGGACGGGCAGCAACGCTTGTTCGCGGCGCGGACTTTCGTTAAGCGTGCAGAAGAGCCGTTGTACCGAGGAACGGGCGTGATCCGTGATGCGCCAGAGGCGGTCATGATACATTCCGACATCCACGGGACGTGCGAGTTTATCAAGAAATGTGGACAACGCTTGCGGAAGCGCTTCACCTGACATGGGATCAAAATCAGCATTAATTGTAAACCAGTGCGTCTGGGTGAGTAGCTCGCGGTAGTTCTCGTTGTTATTCCTATCAGCCACATGCGACTGGTAAAGTTCGGTCAGATTCATTTTTTAGATCTCTTGGAAGATGTTTTATCTGCTTGTTCCTCTTCAAGTGTCACCATTTTAATTGTTTCCTCCGATGGCTCATCTTTTAGGTAGTTAGCTGACTGCCAAATAAACTGACCGTAGCCAAGTTCGCAGGCTAGGTTAAAGTCCTCAGCCAAATTGAAAGGAGTGCCACCAATACCGGTGCTGATTTGGGCAAGGATTTTATCGAGGCATTCAGTTTTGCTTTTACCGCGGGTATCAATACCACGCAGTTTGGGCATGACCTTCTGGACGAGTTGGTCTTCAAAGGCGATATGCAGCGCATTCTTGAGAGACTCATTGTCCGTAGCCGCCTGTGCGGCACGGACATCGGGATAGTTTGCCATGTAGTATTCGATGGATTGCCAAACGCGGTGCCCTATGGCGCGTCCGGCAACAGCGAGAGCGGCATTCATTTGTTCGATGAATTCCTTGAACGGTTTGACATCATCTTCAGAGAAGGAACTACCCTGTGCGAGCCAGTATTGCCACGTAGCCTTATGCAAGAGTTCTCCGCGGTTCTTCTCATCAAGCGGCGCAAGTTTAAGACGACGTTTGAGTTTGGTCGGACGTGGAAAGTGAATAATGATGGAGCGATCGAGCACTTTATCGGAAAGTGATTTCGTTGTTTCGTCTTGATTCATTGTTCCTGTCCAAAGAACATTACGACCAAGTGGGAGCTGGTAAGGTGGCATTCCAGCCCCGATTTTTACCGGCAACGTTGGAACTTCCGAACCTTTCATGCCACGGCGGAGTTCGAGTTTGCTCAGAAACTCGGCAAAGTACAATTCTGGGTGGGCGAGGTTCATTTCATCGAGTAAGACAAGGCACATACAGTCTTGCAGGCCGGGATAACCTTCAACACCATTTGATTTCTGACTCCACGGTTTCTGACTTTGTGCGAGAAAACGTAATATCGGCTGTGTGTCGAACTTGTTGTCAATCGAGTTGAAAAAGCCGAGCATGGATTCCTGTGAATCCCAGTTTGGTTGAACGGACAATGGTTCAAACATCAGCCCACCAAAGTGTGCGTAGAGACGGGGCAATTCGGATTTACCGGTACCAGAGACACCAGCAAGGACAGTGAGCGGCGACCATTCTGCGGTTTTTAGTGCCGTATGAAATGCTTTCAGAATACGAGGGTTGAAGTGCAAACCATATTTATTACATTCGTTACCGACGTTTGTGAGCCAGGTCAACTCATCCCTGCCGTCAGCCTTTTCCGGTGTCTTCGCTTTCTCGGCCGCAATATGTGGCATCTCGATTTCCCTATATCGGTCGGCAATCTCGGAAGGACGTTCGTAGGCAGCACGGAGACGGATGAGTTCAGCTTCTGCCGCATTCTTGGCCCCTTCTAGGACTTTCGCAGCACCCTCGAAGATGGATACTTTTTGCGCGAGCGATTTGTTTTCTGCCTCCAACTCGCTGTTTTTGCGAAGGAGGTCCATGGTTTCCTCAAGGACAGTACTATTTGCACTGATTTGTTTCTCAAGATCCTCTATACGTGCCTTCAGGCGTTTGGCTTCAGAATCCATTTCTTGGTATTTCTCGCGCATTTCCTCGGGTGGAGCCGTTGCGAGTTCCTCACGCAAGCGTTTGAGTTCGTCCGTCTTGCTGTTGAGTTCAAGAAGGATTTCGGCGGGATCGTTGTCACCAAGTTGACGCTTTAACTGCTCGAACGCACCTATAATTTCGGTTTGGACGCGTAGACTTTCTCGTAGACGTGTATTCTCTTTTATAAACGACTGTTTTTCGGCCTCCATCGACTTGCGTTCTTCTTCTAGTTGGGTTTCGATTCTATCATCTAATTCATCATTTCTTCGCTGCCATTGCTGTTCAAGCCGCTGTTCTTTTCGCTCAAGCGCTCGTTCGTTGGCTTCAAGTTCGGTTTTGCGCCCTTCAAGTTCGCTTTGCAGAGCGGATACCGCGTGCTTTTGCGTCTCGAGTTCAGTTCGCGCCGTATCCAATTGTCTACGAACATCTTCCTGCTGTTTTGTCCAAGATTCCCGTTCCTTAGCGATGTCACCGCGGATACGGTCGCGCTCGATCTGCTCGGCTTCTGTAATTTTCTCCAGCCGTTTTGTATTTAGTATGGCTATTTCATTATCCAAAGCGGAAAGTGTCTGTTCTCGAATTGCAGCGATTTCGGACTCTATTTTTACACGTTTCTCCCGTAGTTCCTTATCCAAGACCGCACGCTCATCGGCAAATCCTGCGTCACGCTTTTGTTCGGCGGCAACTATGGCTTGCTCGCGTTGGACAAGTATGGCCTTTACATCTTCAAGTTTACGACGCTCTTCGGCGATGGTATCAGCAAGTTTCCGCAACCGCGCCACCTCCGCCTCATTCGCCTGATGCTGGCGATTCGCCTCGTCCGCCAATGCTGTAATCTTGTCCGCAAATCCTGCATCGGCCTTCTGTTCGCGTTCTGTCACAGCGAGTTCTCGCCTGGCGACTTCACCTTCAGAGTGGTGTACATCCTTTAATTTTTCTGATAATCGCTTTTCGAGTCCATTCAGTTCTTGCTCGCGAGCGTCCAGTTCAGCAATGCGCTTTTCTATTGCCTCCCTGAATGCCTCACGTTGCTTTTCGACAAATCCGACCTTGGCTTCAGCCTCATGTTTTGCGATTTCTATGCGACGTTTCTCAAGTTCGGCTCTCTCTGATGCGATACCTTCTTGTTCCTTTTTCGACTCTTCCCGAAATACCTCTTTTTCGGATTCGAATCGGGCTTTTGCATCTTCGAGCAACTTCTTTTCGTGCTCATAATTCAACTGTGCAGACTTCAGTGTACTTTCTCGGTTGTCTAACTCAATTTTCTTTTTATCCAACTCGCCTGCAAGTTGCTTAAGTTCGGCTTCGCTTTTCCCAAAAAATGGCATTTTAGACCTCCAATAGTGTTTTTATGGTTCTATACGCTGCTTTGCGCAGTTTTCCGATATCGTCTTTTGAAAAAGGCAAATGTTCATTTCCATGACCGCGCCGGTTAATAATGTCCGCGATGTCCGCGATGAAAGACGGTTGGATATCCGCAATCGAGTGCAATGTGTCATCATCTGATGTGAGAAGAAAAGCGATTACACACGCGCCGAGCGTCTGGTCAGCACCCTGCAATGTTGTTTTGATTGCGATTGGATTGACGGTGCGTAAACACTCCGGCAACTGGCCAAATCCGGACCTGATTGCCTTATTCTGCGTCATCACAGAAAACTCTGAATCCCTGATATCTGGAGGTAACGCGCCAAATAGTTTTTGACGGAATGCCTTTTGCAGTGCGGCATAGATATCGCAGGCGAATGTGAGCGCGTCATCACCGTCTTCGCATGAAAGCCAGAAGCATTCCGCATGAATGAAGCGATCCTGCAAATCCATTCCAAGGCGGTTGAAGCTTTTGAAACCAAATTCACTCTGAATGCTGGTTCGCGCGTTAAACAGCGAATCCGCGATGTCATCTTTATCGACCTCTGCAACGGGTGTGTCCGAGAAGCGAATGGAGGGTAACAGGGTTGTGACAATTTCGCGCATGAAGATCTCGTCAGGCAATTCGCTCTCCAGTATTTTGTTTTTGCCGTGACCGTGCCCTTGAGCATCTCGTTTCTTTTTGATGTCGAAGAGACGTATGACAAAGTCTTGGTGCTTGGAGGCGATGCGACGCAAAGGATGCGAAACATCCTTCTCCGCCATGAGTAGCGCGATGCTCAGGAGTGTGTTCATATCTGCTTTTCCGGAGAGGAAGTCATGAAGTTTTCCCTCCCAGACTGGACGAAGTCCATGCAACGGCAGTATGAGCCCTAACCTTTCCGCTGCTGTATGTAAGAGGGCTGGATGTTCTGATTGTTTCGTAAATTTGAGTTGACTGACTGCTGTGTCGTATTGGCCTTGGGCACAGGCATAAAATAATGCCCACTCGAGCGAGGCATAAACCTTTTGTATTGAGCGGTATTGCTCGTTGTGCCACAAGCGCAGATTGAAAACCAGGTGTGGATAGCGTCCTTGGTTTGTCTCATCGTCAAAAGGTTCTTTTTTTGTTTCATACTGCTTGTCTTGCATTGGATTGGACAAGCGTTTTCTCCAGTCCAACAGCCAATCGCTCAAGGAATGATCCTGATCAAGCAAGCGGTTAAAGGCGTTTTCCAAAACCAGTGAGAAGCCAATACCGAACGGATCGGCGATACGAAACTCGCCATCGCTTTTTTGTATGGTAATGGGGCAGTTGAGATAATATTGCTCGGGTTCCGGTGAAATGGTGATCTGGTAGACCCTAGGTAATCGTGTATATTTATTAAAAGTCAATGAACGCTTTTTCATCATCTGCAGCGCTCGTATAACGTCGGATTCCTCCGGCGGAATGTTATTATAATGGCTATCATACCTTATTTTATGAATATCCTTTTCTTCTATGTTGTTTTTTTTCAACGGATTATTTCTATCCAGTAAATGAAGAAAGGGAAGAATCTTCCCAGTAGCGCGTTCGCGAAACAACAGTGCCGTAACATAGTCCACTACATTCTCTTCTCTACTTTTCCAATTCTCGCGGTTATCTTTGACAATTTCGTTGTATTCGGTAATAAATGCTTTGTCCCGAAGGCGCAGAAGAATGCATTGAACCAGTTCAACAGGAATACAGGTTTCCTTTGCCAGTATCTCTACATCCCGAGCACCGCCTGCATCAATTAGTTTCAGGATGAGGCGTTCAAAGGGGTTAAGACCGTTACCATTATCCGACACTTTTGGCAACGTCACACGATAGGCGTTCACCGGCCATGCGAGATTGCGTGGTCTTCCAATGATTTCTCCGAAGGGATTCGGTTTGCCGTAGTCAAGAACTGTCAGTGTCACAGCAGTACCCTCCCTTTTGTTTTGCAGAGTTTGAAGAAATCAACTAACCCAGGAATGAAATCCGCTGCAAGATCATGTTGAATCAAGTTAGAATCTCCCGCCACTACCAATAATTTTTTTTGACGGCTCATGGAGACATTCAGGCGGTTATACAGGCCTAGGTGTCCAAAAAGGCTTCGAGCCT
>JAEAMG010002140.1_pt1 | contig 13039 bp, 8 predicted proteins | sample 8958741 | NCBI WGS metagenome assembly JAEAMG01 (sample SAMN16933256, study PRJNA681125) | bioreactor sludge metagenome | isolation source: anaerobic bioreactor treating anionic surfactant - SDBS | place: India: Bengaluru | collected 2019-02-28
TGCCGGTCAGCTCGACCAGGCTTTGGTAATCGATTTCCGGGCGCGCCAGCAGATTGAGCAGGTTGTATTCGCGGGCCAGCGGGCTGCCGAAGCGCGCGCTGATCGCCGCGTTCTCGGCGCTGCCCGGATGCACCCAGCTGTTCTTCAGGCGCTGTTCTTCGCGCTCGATGCCTTCGCGCTTGGCGCAGAACGCCGCCCAGCGGGCGTCGTCCACCAGGCCCAGCTCGCGGCCCTTCTCGGTCAGACGCAGATCGGCGTTGTCCTCGCGCAGGATCAGCCGGTATTCGGCGCGCGAGGTGAACATGCGATACGGCTCCTGCGTGCCGAGGGTGATCAGGTCATCGACCAGCACGCCGAGGTAGGCCTCGTCGCGGCGCGGACACCAGCTGTCGCGTCCCTGGGCACGCAGTGCCGCATTAGCGCCGGCGAGCAGCCCCTGAGCCCCCGCCTCCTCGTAGCCGGTGGTGCCGTTGATCTGCCCGGCGAAGAACAGCCCGCCGATGACCTTGGTCTCCAGGCTGTACTTGAGGTCACGCGGATCGAAGTAGTCGTATTCGATGGCGTAGCCCGGACGCACGATGTGCGCGTGCTCCATGCCGCAGATGCTTTGCACGATCTGCAGTTGCACGTCGAACGGCAGCGAGGTGGAAATGCCGTTGGGATACAGCTCGTGGGTGGTCAGGCCCTCGGGCTCGAGGAAAACCTGGTGGCTGTCCTTGTCGGCGAAGCGGTGGATCTTGTCCTCAATGGACGGGCAATAGCGCGGCCCGACGCCTTCGATCACCCCCGAATACATCGGCGAGCGGTCGAGGTTGGCAGCGATGATCTCGTGGGTGCGCGCATTGGTGTGGGTGATCCAGCAGCTGACCTGGCGCGGATGCTGCTCGCGCTTGCCGAGGAACGACATCACCGGCAGCGGCGTGTCGCCCGGCTGCTCGGTCATCTGGCTGAAGTCTACCGAACGACCGTCGATGCGCGGCGGTGTGCCGGTCTTCAGCCGACCGACGCGCAGCGGCAGCTCACGCAGGCGTTGCGCAAGCGCAATCGACGGCGGATCGCCGGCTCGGCCGCCGGAGTAGTTCTGCAGCCCGATGTGGATAAGCCCGCCGAGGAAGGTGCCGGTGGTCAACACCACCGAGGTGGCGAAGAAACGCAATCCCATCTGGGTGACCACGCCCTTGACCACGTCCTGTTCGACGATCAGGTCGTCGGCTGCCTGCTGGAATATCCACAGGTTCGGCTGGTTCTCGAGTATTTCGCGAATCGCCGCCTTGTACAGCACGCGGTCGGCCTGCGCGCGGGTGGCGCGGACCGCCGGTCCCTTGCGGCTGTTGAGCACACGGAACTGGATACCGCCGAGGTCGGTGGCAACCGCCATCGCTCCGCCCAACGCATCGATTTCCTTGACCAGATGGCTTTTGCCGATACCGCCAATGGCGGGGTTGCAGCTCATCTGGCCGAGGGTTTCCACGTTGTGGCTGAGCAACAGGGTCTTCACGCCCATGCGTGCCGCTGCCAGAGCAGCTTCGGTGCCGGCATGACCGCCGCCGATCACGATCACGTCAAAACGGGAAGGGAAGTCCACCACGCACCTCGTGCCTGTTCAGATGGGGAAATTTCGGGAAGCCGCGAAGTATAGGCAGTTAGCCCACGCATAAGAAGGGCTCTGGACAAAAAATGATCAGCCAGGGGCCAGGCGGGCAAAAGTATAAGAAAGAAGAAATTTATAAAGAGCTTGTTTATATGTTTATGTATGTAGTCAGCCTTTTCTGTGGATAACATTCTGTAGCCTCCGTCCTGTTTGGCTTACAGGAAAAAAAACTCTGTGGGCTAGCTGGGACGTGCCAGTGCAGCATCCGTCACTAACCTGTGTATATTAAGTATGGTTATGCACAGGCGCGGTTGTCCGCACTTTTCAAGCCCGCTTATCGACCGACCTCAGGGCAGGTTGTGCACAGGGTTGCGGTAAACAAAAAAAGGCACGCCGTTGGGCGTGCCTTTGTTGAGTTCAAAGCGGAATGGCGTTCGCAGAACGCTGTCACTTGCCGATGCAGAAGCTCGAGAAAATGCGTCCGAGCAGATCGTCCGAGCTGAACGCCCCGGTGATTTCGCCAAGCGACTGTTGTGCCAGGCGCAGGTCCTCGGCCAGCAGTTCGCCAGCGCCGGCCTGAGTCAGCTGGGCATGGCCGTGTTGCAGATACTGCTCGGCCAGGCGCAACGCATCGAGGTGCCGACGGCGTGCGCTGAAACTGCTTTCGGCGGTCTGCTCGTAGCCCATGCAATGCTTGAGATGTTCGCGCAGCAAATCGATGCCCTCGCCTGCCTTGGCGCAAAGACTGAGGGTGACGTGACCGTCGGCGGCCTGGTTCAGCACGACAGCCTCGCCAGTAAGATCGGCCTTGTTACGAATCAGCGTGACCTTGTCCGGCTGTGGCTGGCTGGCAAGGAACTCGGGCCACAACGCCAGTGGATCGCTTGCCTCGGGCGAGCTGGCGTCGACCACCAGCAGCACGCGGTCCGCGCTGCCGATGGCGTCGAGCGCGCGTTCCACCCCGATGCGCTCGACCTGATCGTCGGTAGTGCGCAGACCGGCAGTGTCGAGCACGTGCAGCGGCATACCGTCGATGAGGATGTGCTCGCGCAGCACATCGCGGGTGGTACCGGCGATATCGGTGACAATCGCCGCTTCACGACCGGCCAGTGCATTGAGCAGGCTGGACTTACCAGCGTTCGGCCGCCCGGCGATGACTACGGTCATACCATCACGGAGCAATGCCCCCTGCCCGGCTTCGCGCAACACTGTGGATAACTCGTTGCGGACACCGTCCAGCAGCTGGAGCACGTGTCCGTCGGCAAGGAAGTCGATCTCTTCCTCGGGAAAGTCGATCGCCGCTTCGACGTAGATACGCAGTTGTATCAGTCGTTCGGTGAGCTGGTGCACCCGCCGGGAAAATTCGCCCTGCAGGGAGCGCACCGCATTGCGTGCCGCCTGCGCCGAACTTGCTTCGATAAGGTCGGCGATCGCTTCGGCCTGGGCCAGATCGATCTTGTCGTTGAGAAAGGCCCGCTCGCTGAACTCGCCGGGACGCGCCAGCCGCGCACCGAGCTCCACGCAGCGCCGCAGCAGCTGATCGAGCACCACTGGGCCGCCGTGCCCCTGCAGCTCCAGTACGTCCTCGCCGGTAAACGAGTGGGGGCCGGGGAAGAACAGCAGCAGGCCTTCGTCGATCACCTCGCCGTCGTTGGCATGGAACGGCCCGTAGTGGGCGTGGCGCGGCGTGGGTTCGCGACCGCTGAGGGTGATCGCCAGTGCGCGTGCGCGTGGCCCGGAAACGCGGACGATACCCACCCCACCGCGACCAGGCGCGGTGGCGACGGCGGCGATGGTGTCGCGAACGATGCTCATGGCAGCTCTCCGATATTGGCCGGGCAAATAGCAGAACGCCCCATTCAAGGGGCGTTCTCGGTGTCGATGACTGGAGACGGTCAGGCGCTCTTGGCCTGCTCGATCTGCCGGGTAATGTACCACTGCTGAGCGATCGACAGGACGTTGTTGACCACCCAGTACAGCACCAGACCAGCCGGGAACCAGAGGAAGAAGAAGGTGAAGATGATTGGCAACAACTTCATCACCTTGGCCTGCATCGGGTCGGGCGGCGTCGGGTTGAGCTGCTGCTGGATGAACATGGTGACGCCCATGATGATCGGCAGGATGAAGAACGGATCCTTGATCGACAGGTCGGTGATCCAGAACATCCAAGGCGCCTGGCGCATTTCCACGCTTTCCAGCAGCACCCAGTACAGGGCGAGGAAGACCGGCATCTGCACGATGATCGGCAGGCAGCCGCCGAGCGGATTGATCTTCTCCTTCTTGTACAGCTCCATCATCGCCTGCGAGAGCTTCTGGCGATCGTCACCGTACTGGTCCTTGAGCGCCTGCATCTTTGGCGACACCGCACGCATGCGCGCCATCGACTTGTAGCTGGCGGCCGACAGCGGGAAAAACGCCAGCTTGATGATGATGGTCAGGACGATGATCGACCAACCCCAGTTGCCCAGCAGCGCGTGGATATTCTCCAGCAGCCAGAAGATCGGCTGGGCGATGAACCAGAGAATGCCGTAGTCGACGGTCAGGCGCAGGCCGGGCGACAGCTCTTCCAGCTGCTCCTGGCTCTTCGGCCCCGCGTACAGCGTCGCGCCGGTCTCGCCTTGCGCACCAGCAGCAACGCTGACTGCCGGACCGGTGAAGCCGATGATGTAGTTGCCCTGGCTATCCTTGCGGGTTTGCACCAGGTTGGTGTCGCCGGGCTGGGGAATCCAGGCGGTGACGAAGTAGTGCTGCAGCCAGGCGATCCAGCCGCCCTGAACCGTCTCGCGCAGGCTCTTGTCATCCATGTCGCCCATCGACACCTTGGTGTAGGGCTCGTCCTTGGTCCACAGCGCGGCGCCCAGATAGGTGGCGGTGCCGGTTGCGGTGCTTGAGGACGGATCGGCGCTGGCGTCGCGCTTGAGCTGGCCGAACAGATGACCGGTCCAAGGCTTACCGCTCTGGTTGTCGATCAGGTAACGCACAGCCAGATCGTACTGACCGCGCTCGAAGACGAAGCGCTTGGTGTAGTCGACGCCGTCGGCGCTGTATTTCAGATCGACCACCAGCTGATCCTGGCCTTCGCCAAGCTGGTAGTCGGTTTTCTCGCTGCTGTACTGCGGACGGGCGCTGGCCTTGTCGGGACCGTCGCCAATCAGGCCGCTCTGGGCCTCGTAAGTCCGCTCGCCGCTGCGTTCGAACAGCTGGAACGGTACGTCCGGACGATCTTGCCGACGTGGGTACTGCGGCAGACGCAGTTCGACGATGTCGCCGCCATGCGGATCGATCGCCACATCCAGTACGTCGGTGCGTACGCGGATCAGCTGCTTGCTCGGCTCGCTGGCCGCAATGGCGTTGGCCTGCGGCTGGCCAGCTAGGCTGGGAACGTCTTCGTTGGCCGCGGCGTTCGCTGGGGTTGTCTCCGGCAATGCGGCCACGGACGGCTGGGTTTGGGCGGTCTCGGCCGGAAGTGCGGCCTGGCCATAATCCTGGTTCCACTGCAGAACCATCAGGTAGGCAACGACTGCCAATGCCACGAGCAGGATCGAGCGTTTGATATCCATGGTTACTCGGCCATCGATGATGAATTGGAAGTTTTGGGAGAAGGCACGGGATCGTAGCCGCCTGGATGCCACGGATGGCATCGGCCGAGTCGACGTAGACTCAGCCAGCCGCCCTGCAGCAAGCCATGTGTTTCGATGGCTTCTAGCGCATAGCACGAGCAGCTGGGATAGAAACGGCAATGGCTGGCCATCATCGGACTGATGGCGTACCGGTACAGCTTGATGGAAGCGATGGCCAAGTTACGCATGGGTAGGGTTGGCTGCTCCAGGATCGCCCGTTAGCGCGGGCTGCTGGCGGGACAAGCGTTTCCACAGTTTGGTGAACTGCCGGGCCAGCTCGGGATTGTCCAGATCGGCCAACCCCTTGCGCGCAACGATCACCACATCCCATCCAGCCAGCTCAAGCTGGTGCTGACGAAACGTCTCGCGTATCTGCCGCTTGATGCGATTGCGCTCGACCGAAAGCTTGACGCTCTTCTTGCCGATCACCAGACCGAGACGCGGATGTTGCAGACCGTTCTCGCGTGCCAGTAGCAGGACGTTCCTGCCAGGCACCTTGCCGGTCGGGGAGTCGAACACATACTTGAACTGGCGCGGTGTCAGCAGACGCTTTTCCCGGCCGAACTCTCGACTCACCCCCTGTGCCGATGTCAGACGGTCAGACGCTTACGGCCTTTGGCGCGACGACGCGACAGGACTTGACGGCCGTTCTTGGTGGCCATGCGGGCACGGAAACCGTGGGTACGAGCGCGCTTGATGGTGCTGGGTTGGAAAGTGCGTTTCATGGTGCGTTTACCTGGTGATCCATTGCGGGCCGGAATGGCCCCCTTTCAAGAGACCGGCGATTGTAGAGAAGCAACCCGGTCAGGTCAATTTCCAGCCAGCCACGTCCGAGAAGAAATAGAAAGAAAAGAATTAGAAAAGCTTTTCCAGATATAGAGCTTGTATATGTTGCTCGCACTATCTGTGGATAACACCGCGGAAGCGTTGCCGCAGTAGACGCGTGTCAGGCTGAAACCCGGTGGAGCACGCGTGCGTTTCCAGTGGTTATGACGTTAGCTAGCTGAGGATAACAGCGAACGATATCCACAACCCCGTGCCCTCTCAGCTTGATCACAGCCTTTTCAACCGATCTCAGGCGGTGTTATCAACAGGGATCATTTCATCGCTGCGGATAGCCGTGTCCGCTATGTAGCGGAGTTGTCGCGGAGGGAGTTGTGGATAACCCGGATGGCGACGGCTACAATGGCGGCCTTCTGAACTCGACGAAGGTTGATAGGAGTTTCCGTGTCGGTGGAACTTTGGCAGCAATGCGTAGACCTGTTGCGCGATGAGCTGCCTACTCAGCAATTCAACACATGGATTCGCCCACTGCAGGTGGAGAGCGAAGGCGACGAGCTGCGCGTCTATGCTCCCAACCGTTTCGTCCTCGATTGGGTCAACGAAAAGTACCTTTCGCGCCTGCTTGAACTATTGACCGAGCGTGCCGATGGCATGACACCGGCGCTGTCGCTGCTCATTGGTAGCAAGCGCACCGCACCTGCTGCGCTGCCTTCCGCGGCGGCTGCACGGCAGCAGATGGCTGTGCCTGCCGTTACCATCGCCGATGCTACCTCTGTCACTTCGATGGAGCAGGCAGCGACAACTGTCGCAGAGCCGGAGCCTGAAGTGGCACGCCCAACGCGTAACGTGCAGGTCGAAGGCGGGCTCAAGCACACCAGTTATCTGAATCGCACCTTTACCTTTGAAAATTTCGTCGAAGGCAAGTCCAACCAGCTCGCTCGCGCGGCGGCCTGGCAGGTGGCGGACAATCCCAAGCATGGCTACAACCCGCTCTTTCTCTACGGCGGTGTCGGCCTCGGCAAGACTCACCTGATGCATGCGGTGGGCAATCACCTGCTGAAGAAAAACCCCAATGCCAAGGTGGTGTACCTGCATTCGGAGCGCTTCGTCGCGGATATGGTCAAGGCCCTGCAGCTCAACGCGATCAATGAATTCAAGCGTTTCTATCGTTCGGTCGATGCGCTGCTGATCGACGATATCCAGTTCTTCGCCAAGAAGGAGCGCTCGCAGGAGGAGTTCTTCCACACCTTCAATGCGTTGCTCGAAGGGGGCCAGCAGGTCATCCTCACCAGCGACCGTTACCCGAAGGAGATCGATGGCCTGGAAGAGCGCCTGAAGTCGCGCTTCGGCTGGGGCCTGACCGTTGCGGTCGAACCGCCGGAGCTGGAAACCCGGGTGGCGATCCTGATGAAGAAGGCTGATCAGGCCAAGGTCGATCTGCCGCATGATGCGGCCTTCTTCATTGCCCAGCGCATCCGCTCCAACGTGCGCGAGCTCGAGGGCGCGCTCAAGCGGGTTATCGCTCATGCGCATTTCATGGGGCGAGAGATCACCATCGAGCTGATCCGCGAGTCGCTCAAGGATCTGCTGGCGTTGCAGGACAAACTGGTCAGCGTTGACAATATCCAGCGCACCGTCGCCGAGTACTACAAGATCAAGGTTGCCGATCTGTTGTCGAAACGACGCTCGCGCTCCGTCGCGCGTCCGCGCCAGGTGGCGATGGCGCTGTCCAAGGAGCTCACCAATCACAGCTTGCCGGAGATCGGCGATGCGTTCGGTGGGCGCGATCACACCACGGTACTCCATGCTTGCCGTAAGATCGCCGAATTGCGCGAAATAGACGCCGATATTCGTGAAGATTACAAGAATTTGCTGCGAACTCTGACAACCTGAATGCGATCCATCCAATAAGGCAAGGGACCAGACCATGCATTTCACCATTCAGCGCGAAGCCCTGTTGAAACCCCTGCAACTGGTTGCTGGTGTTGTCGAACGGCGGCAGACCTTGCCAGTGCTATCCAACGTCCTGCTGGTCGTGCAGGGACAGCAGCTGTCGCTGACCGGTACCGACCTGGAAGTTGAACTGGTCGGTCGCGTGACTCTCGAAGACGCGGCTGAACCCGGTGAGATCACCGTCCCGGCGCGCAAGCTGATGGACATCTGCAAGAGCTTGCCCAGCGATGCGCTGATCGACATCCGCCTCGACGAGCAGAAGGTGCTGATCAAGTCGGGACGTAGTCGCTTCACGCTTTCCACGCTGCCGGCCAACGACTTTCCCACCGTGGAAGAAGGCCCCGGGTCGCTTGGATTCAGTGTCGAGCAGGGCAAGCTGAGGCGCCTCATCGAGCGCAGCAGTTTTGCCATGGCGCAGCAGGATGTCCGTTATTACCTCAACGGTATGCTGCTCGAGGTTTCCAACGGCATGCTGCGTACCGTCGCCACCGATGGTCATCGGCTGGCCATGTGCTCCATGCTGGCCGGTATCGAGCAGGCTGACCGCCATCAGGTCATCGTTCCGCGCAAGGGTATTCTCGAGCTGGCGCGTCTGCTCACCGAGCAGGATGCCGAGGTCAGCATCATGCTCGGCCAGCATCACGTGCGGGCCACTACCGGCGAATTCACTTTTACTTCGAAGCTGGTGGACGGCAAGTTTCCGGATTACGAGCGTGTACTGCCGCGCGGTGGAGACAAGCTGGTCGTCGGTGACCGCCAACAGCTGCGCGAGGCATTCAGCCGTACGGCCATTCTGTCCAACGAGAAGTATCGCGGCATCCGCCTGCAGCTGGAGAGCGGCCTGCTGAAGATCCAGGCTAACAACCCGGAGCAGGAGGAAGCCGAGGAAGAGGTCGCGGTCGACTATAACGGTGGCTCGCTGGAGATCGGCTTCAACGTCAGCTATCTGCTCGACGTGCTGGGCGTAATGACGACCGAGCGGATCCGCCTGATTCTGTCCGACGCCAATAGCAGCGCGCTGCTGCAGGAATTCGACAACGACGATTCCGCTTACGTCGTGATGCCGATGCGTCTGTAACCTCCGTTTCGATGTCCCTGACCCGCCTGAGCGTCACCGGGGTGCGTAATCTGCAACCGGTGACGCTCGCTCCCTCCCCTCGCATCAACATCCTCCACGGCGATAACGGCAGCGGCAAGACCAGTCTGCTCGAAGCCATTCACCTGCTCGGGCTGGCCAGGTCGTTTCGCAGCACCCGACTCAATCCTGTCATCGCGTACGAGCACCCCAGCTGCACGGTTTTCGGTGAAACCCAGCTTGCCAGTGGGCAGCTCTGCGCATTGGGCGTGGCACGCGAGCGTGGTGGCGACTTGCGCATCCGCATCAATGGCCAGAACGCGCGCAGCATGTCAGAGCTTGCCGATACGTTGCCGTTGCAGCTGATCAATCCAGATAGTTTCCGTCTGCTCGAAGGTGCGCCGAAGTTGCGGCGGCAGTTCCTCGATTGGGGGGTGTTCCACGTGGAACACCGCTTCCTCGGTGCATGGCAGCGCGTGCAACAGGCCCTGAGGCAACGGAACTCGTGGCTGCGGCGTGGTACACTTGACGCCGTTTCGCAGGCCGCCTGGACGCGCGAATTGGCGCAGGCGAGCGACGAGATCGACGGCTATCGACGCCGTTACATCCAGGTTTTCAAGCCGGTTTTCGAGCGTACCCTAGCGGCGCTGTTGCAGCTGGAAGAGCTGCAGCTGAGCTACTACCGCGGTTGGGACAAGGAGCGTTCGCTTGAGGACGTACTCGATGCCTCCATCGATCGTGATCGAGCGTTAGGCCATACCCAGGCTGGGCCGCAACGCGCCGATCTGCGGTTGCGTATCGGTGGTCACAACGCAGCTGACGTGCTGTCACGCGGTCAGCAGAAGCTGGTGGTTTGCGCACTTAAAATCGCGCAAGGACATCTCGTCAGTGAGGCGAAGCGCGGCCAGTGCATCTATCTGGTCGACGACTTGCCGTCGGAGCTGGACGACCAGCACCGCCAGGCGTTGTGTGAATTGTTGGAACAACTCGACTGCCAGGTTTTTATCACCTGCGTCGACTCGACTGTTTTGCAAGCAGGCTGGAAAGCAGAAACGCCAGTCTCAATGTTTCACGTGGAACATGGGCGCATTACCCAGACCACGGCCCTTTCGGAGTGAAAGTATGAGCGAAAATCACGCGTACGATTCGTCCAGCATCAAGGTGCTGAAGGGGCTCGACGCCGTACGTAAGCGCCCTGGCATGTACATCGGCGATACCGATGATGGTACCGGCCTGCACCACATGGTCTTCGAGGTCGTCGACAACTCCATCGACGAAGCGCTCGCCGGCCACTGCAGCGACATTTCCATCACCATCCATACCGATGAGTCGATCACCGTACGCGACAACGGCCGCGGTATTCCGGTGGATATCCACAAGGAAGAAGGTGTTTCCGCGGCGGAAGTGATCATGACCGTGCTGCACGCCGGCGGTAAGTTCGACGACAACTCCTACAAGGTGTCCGGCGGCCTGCATGGCGTGGGCGTATCGGTGGTCAACGCGCTGTCCGAGGAGCTGCTGCTGACGATTCGCCGCGAAGGCAAGGTCTGGGAACAGCTCTATCGCCACGGCGTTCCGCAGGCGCCGTTGACCGCGGTCGGTGTTACCGAGGGTTCCGGCACGGAGATTCATTTCCGTCCCTCACCCGAGACCTTCCAGAACATCCATTTCAGCTGGGACATCCTGGCCAAGCGCCTGCGCGAACTGTCGTTCCTCAACTCCGGCGTCGGCATCGTTCTGCGTGACGAACGCAGCGCCAAGGAAGAGCTGTTCAAGTATGAAGGCGGTCTGAGCGCATTCGTCGCCTATCTGAACACTAACAAGACCCCGGTCAACCAGGTATTCCACTTCAACGTGCAGCGCGACGATGGCGTCGGTGTCGAAGTGGCGCTGCAGTGGAACGACAGTTTCAACGAGAACATCCTTTGCTTCACCAACAACATCCCGCAGCGTGATGGTGGTACCCACCTCGCCGGTTTCCGTTCGGCGCTCACCCGTAACCTGAACAACTACATCGAGCAGGAAGGGCTGGCGAAGAAGCACAAGATTTCAACCACGGGCGACGATGCACGTGAAGGACTCACTGCGATCATTTCGGTGAAGGTGCCTGACCCGAAATTCAGCTCGCAGACCAAGGACAAGCTGGTTTCTTCCGAGGTGAAAACCGCGGTGGAACAGGAGATGGGCAAGTACTTCGGCGACTTCCTGCTCGAGCACCCCAACGAAGCCAAGGCGGTGGTCGGTAAGATGATCGACGCCGCGCGCGCGCGCGAGGCAGCCCGTAAGGCTCGTGAAATGACCCGTCGCAAGGGCGCGCTGGATATCGCCGGCCTGCCGGGCAAGCTGGCCGACTGCCAGGAGAAGGACCCTGCCCTCTCCGAACTCTACATCGTGGAGGGTGATTCCGCGGGTGGCTCGGCCAAGCAGGGCCGCAACCGCAAGACCCAGGCGATCCTGCCGCTCAAGGGCAAGATCCTCAACGTCGAGAAAGCGCGCTTCGACAAGATGCTTTCCTCGCAGGAAGTCGGCACGCTGATCACCGCGCTGGGCTGCGGTATTGGCCGCGAGGAATACAACATCGACAAGCTGCGCTACCACAACATCATCATCATGACCGATGCTGACGTTGACGGCTCGCACATCCGCACGCTGCTGCTGACCTTCTTCTTCCGTCAACTGCCGGAACTGATCGAGCGCGGCTACGTGTACATCGCCCAGCCGCCGCTGTACAAGGTCAAGCGCGGCAAGCAGGAGCAGTACATCAAGGACGACGAGGCGATGGAGGAATACCTGACTCAGTCCGCCCTGGAAGATGCCAGCCTGCACGTCAACGAGAGCGCGCCGGGGCTTTCCGGCGAGGCCCTCGAGCGCCTGGTCAACGAGTACCGTTCGGTGATGAAGACACTGCAGCGCCTGTCGCGCCTGTATCCGCAGGAGCTGACCGAACACTTCATCTATCTGCCGCGGATCAGTGTCGAGCAGCTCGCCGACGAGTCGGCCATGCAGGCCTGGCTGGAGCTATATGCCGACAAGCTCAAGGGCGTCGAGCGCTCGGGACTGAGCTACAGCGTCAGCCTGCGCGAGGACAAGGAACGCCACCTGTGGCTGCCGGAAGTGGCGATCACCTCGCATGGCCTGGTCAGCTATGTCACCTTCAATCGCGATTTCTTCGCCAGCAACGACTATCGCACCGTCACCGCGCTGGGCGAGAAGCTCAGCAGCCTGCTCGAGGAAGGTGCCTACGTGCAGCGTGGCGAGCGCAAGAAGGCCGTGGCCTCGTTCAAGGATGCCCTCGACTGGCTGATGACCGAAGGCACCCGTCGCCATAGCGTGCAGCGCTACAAGGGACTGGGCGAGATGAACCCCGAGCAGCTCTGGGAAACCACCATGGATCCTGCCGTGCGTCGCATGCTGAAGGTAACCATCGAGGATGCCATCGCCGCCGACCAGATCTTCAATACGCTCATGGGCGATGCGGTAGAGCCCCGTCGCGACTTTATCGAGACCAATGCGCTGGCCGTATCCAACCTCGATTTCTGATCGCTCGCTTATGCATTCCAGCAAAGAAGACCCGGCGCAAAGCCGGGTTTTTTCTGTTCGCATATATAGTCAATGCTTATCGACGAAAGACGTTTAATCAATTTCTAAATTGCCCCTGCGCACCGTAAGGTAGAGACATCAAGTTCAGTCATCTTCCTTTTGCCAACTCTGTAGCGGGGTAAACCGAATGTTGGACACCAATCTCAAGACCCAGTTGAAAGCCTACCTGGAGAAGGTCACGCAGCCCTTCGAGATCGTCGCGTCCCTCGATGACGGCGAGAAATCCCAGGAACTGCTGAGCCTGCTGCAGGACATCGTCAGCCTCAGCGACAAGATCACCCTCAAGACCGACGGCGACGATGCGCGCAAGCCGTCGTTCTCGCTCAACCGCATCGGCGGCAACATCAGCCTGCGCTTCGCCGGCATCCCCATGGGCCACGAGTTCACCTCGCTGGTGCTGGCCCTGCTGCAGGTCGG
>JAEAMG010002143.1_pt1 | contig 13036 bp, 8 predicted proteins | sample 8958741 | NCBI WGS metagenome assembly JAEAMG01 (sample SAMN16933256, study PRJNA681125) | bioreactor sludge metagenome | isolation source: anaerobic bioreactor treating anionic surfactant - SDBS | place: India: Bengaluru | collected 2019-02-28
GATGCCCATGAACAGTATTACATCCATTCTGGTGCAGGCGGCGGACGCCATGTCCGCGGCACGTCCCGGCGCACGCAGCGAAATGCTGGCCAATTACATCAAACGCCTGGAACAGCTGGAAGAACTGGTGAACGGTTTTCCGGGCGTTGAAAAATCCTATGCCATCCAGGCGGGCCGTGAAGTGCGCGTCGTCGTGCAGCCCGACAAGGTGAGCGACGCCGAAGCGGCGCAGCTGTCCCGTGACCTGGCCCGCAAAGTGGAAACCGAGATGACCTATCCCGGCCAGATTCGTGTGACCGTGGTGCGCGAGACCCGCGCCGTGGAAGTGGCCAAGTAAGGCGCGCCGACCACTTACAGAGATTCCATATCCCCCCGGCTTGACGTGCCGGGGGGATTTTAACAGGTTCCGACGCGGAGAACGACCAATGAAGCCATTGGAAAAAGAGCGGGTGATGAGCGTGGTGCGCGGCATGGGCCTGGCCAGCAACCTGGGCCTGACCGTGGGGGTCACCGTATTCTTGGGCGTATTGCTGGGCAATTATCTTGATGAAAAAGTGGGGGGCAAGGGCATTCTCTTCTCCATCATCGTGATCCTGTCGGTCATTATCGGGTTATACAGCGCGGTCCGGGCCGTCCGGAAAAGCCTGGAAAAGAAACCCTAGCCGCTGCTCCCTCACGGCAGTTGCGGCAGGGGTAGCCGAAATACCATATCCCCCGTTTCATAGCGGCAATCGTCGGTAGTTCCGCCGTCGTCCTTTTCATCGGGACCGACACTGTAAAACAGTATCTGGCTGCCCGAAACGCGATACCGTATGCCGCTATCCGGGGTATAAGGGTCGCGCGGCACTTCAGGCAGATATTCGGGGACAAGGTCTTTCAGCGTTTCCGGCAGTGATTTGTGGTCCTTCACATACAGGAGTGTGCCAAGTGCGGCCCTGGCGGCCGCGGCCCGGGCAATCACCAGCGCGTTCTTGTGGTAGAGGTTAGTCCCATGGCTATAAGAGGTGAATACCAGGGGCATGTATCTGAACCCCAAATCAAGGGAGGAATATTCATCCGGATAGGCTTTTACGGCCTGATACACATCCCCGTTGCCGGCCTCCGCAAACTCCAGACGGTCGTGAAGGAGCCTGCACCGGATGATAAACAAGGGTTGCAGCCATTCCAAGACCATTTGACGCAATAATGTCGTTGCCAATGCGTCATCTATGCGTCCGAGCATATTGTCCACTGCATCCATATCCTCGGGCAGGCTGTTCAGCACCGCCTGTCGCGCCGGCCGGAAGTTGGTGTACCGGTCCCGTTCCAACAGGGCCAGCCATTCCCGTACCATCGGCACCGTTGGCTGCAAATGGAGCAGGCTGTATTCCAGCGTGCGCAGCGCGTCACGGCACTGCGTCCGTATGTTCCCACCGTGTGCGAGTGTGGCGCCCGCCTCCAACGCCTCATGAAGACGAAGCCCGGCCGTAATCATTACATGCCACCCCTCGACATCACCGTCAAAAGCGGCGTCCAACGCGGCGCACAAGATAAGCACGCCAAGGGAATCCATGCGTGTCATAAAACGGTAGCGGTCCTCCGGGTATCCCGTAAAAGGAAGCTGTTGCGCCTTGAGTATCAGGGCAAGGGGCGTGCCGTTTGCCGATACAAATTCCTGCAGGGCCTTCATTTCTTCCGTATTCAAAGGCTGCCCATAAATCAGGGACATGTCGCCATAAAAGGGCAGAAGGTCTTGGTGTTCCTTGTTCGGCGGCGCCAGCTGCTGTTCGGCTTCGATATACAGGCGGGCGCTGTTTTCCCCGTTCGGTGCGGCGGCATAGCAGGCTTCGTAGTCCTCCGGGGACGCAGGAACGTTCTTTTCCTGGAGGAGGCGGACATACACCGGCGCACGATGGGCCCCAAAGAGGAACAGCGCAAAGGTGATAACGAGGCAGGCCAGCCCCGCGTACAGCCAATACCTACCCCGAAAAAGGATTTTCCCGTCTGGCCATGTCCCCGAGTCTGCCTGGGCGCGGCGTTTGTGGACCGCGCGTATCACGGAAGGAACGGGCAGTACGGCGAGGGAGGCACAAGCCAGGGCGAACAACACGTGGCCCAAGCCTTTTGTTTCGCCGGTTCCCAGAAATACCAACAAGGCCAGAGCCAGAAAATATCCAACCAGTCGCAACACCTGACCGCTTGAAATCCACTTCTTCCTACGGCAAAGAACAAACATGACCGGGGCGCCGACCGCAACGACCGCAAAGTCGGCGTAATCAACGGGAACCGTTATGGAAAACAGCAGTATGGATTGAAGTGGGCCGATGAACATATCGGAGGGCATACATAAAAACACCACCAGGAGAACCCCCACCGGCTGCACGAGAAACCAACAGGCACACCAAGCGATAAACGCAGCGGCAGCCAGGGGGCGCAACAGGGCCAGTGCCAGTTCCGGCGCATCCGTCACGCCCAGGTCGAGGGAATTCAACAGCACGGTCCGTTCCTCGGAACCGGCCCACAACAATAAAAAGGAAAGGACGCCGGCGACAACCGTTGCATAAAGAACCCCCCGTAACTGCGCAAGCAGCAAGGCAGCCGTCAGCGCGCTGTTGTCCAGCGGTTCATATTCCACCGGTAGATTTTTGGGAAACAGAAGCCTGGATCTTGTCATGGCCGCTATAATCAAGGCCGCCAACGGCAGGTACTGGCCGAAACCGGAACGGAAGGGTTCCCGGGTAAACGCGGCAATTACCGTCACCAGAACAACCGTAAAAAACAAGGTTATGATCGGCAGCCGCCCTCCGATGCGCCGCTGTACAGCCTGCAGGTGTGCTTCAAAATCGTCGCCCATCGACTCAGGACGGCGCAGGATTCGCCGAAGTCGTTCCAAAAGCCGAACCGGCCAGAAATTAATATTCCGCCGTTCCAGATAGACCCCGAAAAACATCAGCAACACCAGGAGGGGAGGAACGGTAACCAGCGTTAGGGGGTGCAGAAAAAACCGGCGGAATATCATGTCCATAGAAAGAGGCTCAAGTGTCCCTTTATACAGGCGCATTCCCCCGAGCACCGCAAGCGCCGCTATCAGGGCGCCGTAGGATATCCAGGGGGCGCGCTTTTCCAGCCAGCGTTCCGTCTGTACAAACAAAAACAAATATACCGGTAACGCCATATAGGGCAGGTACTTGGGGTATTCCGGGTCCGGCAGTAGCCCGGCCAGCAGCACTTGCAGGCCCAGCAGGAGAGTGAGGGCGGCAAGACGTATCCCCAACACCATCACGAAAATAGCGAACGTGGACCGGGAAGACGCCAACAGGCGGGCATCCAATTCCCAATGCAGATGCTTGTCGCTGTCCCTGTGCAGCGGGAGGAGCACCGCAGCAAGCAGAGACAAACCGACCCATAATCCCCAACCAAGCTCCGCTGTGGAAGAGAGGTCTACCAGGTTCTGATAGAAGAGGTAGCGTACAACCAACAGCCAAATACCGGACACCACCCCCAGGCCTGCACAGGTGACACCGGCAATAATAAGTTGTTCCCGAAAGGGAATGCGTTCGGAAGGCTCCATACAACAAATCTTCTCAAGTGAGTATTTTTGGGACAATTAACGTAGCAAAATTTTATTGTACTATGCTTGCGTATATATTTCAAGCATAGATAAGAAGATACAGGCCGCATATTGAATGACTTCGTAAGGAGGTGCTATTCTGAGGCTTCAAGTACTACCGTCCCCTGTCCAGATTGAGCGTGGCGTTCGCCCCAATAAACAACATATCCATAGCCAAGGAAGTATTTTATGCGAAGCGTTTCAATGATTCTTGTTGGGTTGGTATCTACGGTCACCGTGTGGGCGTTTAACGGGCCTGAAGAGCAGGCGGGCGCGCTTAAGGTGCATCTGAACGGGCCTGAGTCAATAGAATCGGTGGAATCACCGCTCGCGTGTGAAGCGGTCTTGACGAATAGCGGTGATACGTCCCTGTCGGGTACCTTGACGATAACGGTCATCGCTGACTGGACGGTGGACGGTTCGGCTTCCCTGCCTTTTAGCGTTCAACCCGGCACGGATCAGCGTATTCCCTTTACCGTTATCCCCGGTAAAGATACCCTGAATGCCTGGTATCCGGTTCATGTCCGGGCAGCGTACACCTTGAACGGCGCCTCCTTTGAAGCCCACCCCATTCTGATGGTCCGCACCAAGGTCCCGTCCGTGTCGCATGCCGAACCGGCACAACCCTGGACGCTCCTCAAGGTGCCCGCCGATAGCCGGCGATCCCTGGCGTTGTTACCCCTGCACCGCGCCCTGTTGGAGGTGTTCAACGAACCGCCTGAACTGTTGTCGGTAGGCTGGCGCGGCACGGAACCGCGCACGCGAACGGGGCTGTCGGTCCACGGGGTACTTTCTTTGCCGGACCCACACAAGACGCTGTTCATACACCCGCCGTGGTATGAAGGCCGCGCCGGGGCGCTGACCCTGGAATTTCCGCTGGCGCTTCCGGATATCCGTCCGCTGGAATTCACCTGCGTCGTCGCCATGAACAAGGTCGCGCCTAGCGAACCCCCGAGCGACGGGGCGTTCTTCCGCGTGTACGCATTGCCCTTCGATGCGCCAGATGGAGAAAAAGGGACACTGCTTGTCGAAATGCATACGGACAGTCAAACGTGGGTTCCCCTGGCGGCCGACCTGTCCGCCTACGCGGGGCAGGCCATCCGGCTTCAGCTGGAAACCCATCCCGGCCCAAAAAACGACACCACCTGCGATCGGGCCTTGTGGGGTGATCCGATGGTGGTAGCCGGCACACCGCCGACCCGGGGCCCTGCGCCGGATGCCGAACCGGTTTCTCTGGGCGAGATTGCCGATGAAACGGACAGGTATGAAGTGCAGGTAACCCCGGGTGCCCGGGGCTTACTGGACAGCCGCATAGCGTTTGTAAACGGGGACAAGGTACTGTCTTTCGCGGGCTTCGGCATCACGGTACTGGAGGATGCCCTTGAGGAAACGGACAGTGCCGCGGAACTCCGTTTCGTGCAGGACGCCACCATTCCCGGCCTGTTCCGGATGCGTCACCAGTTTCGCGGACGCACGGGAACCTTTGACCTGGTCGGTGAACTCAGTGTGGCGGACGGGCGTACCCTGCGCGCGTCGTTTTACCTTGAAAATGCGCCGGAACCCGAGCCCTGGCTTGTAACGGCGATAGAAGATGCATCGCTGGGTTCCTGGAACAGCAAGGCACGCCGGGTATACGCCGGTGTGGGCAATGTGCTGGAGGAACCGGCACCCTTCACCCTCCATTTTGACGGGCACCAGTTGTCCACATCCTTTGTGGGGCTGGACTTTGAAAATGGCATGTCGCTGGTGCAGGCGGTGCAGGAACCGCCGTCCAAATTTGAAGCGATCCCGGAATCGGGCGTGTATACCCTGCACACGCCCATCCTGCCGGTCTTTACGCTGATTCCCGCGCGGGATGTGTGGCAGGGGGCGCGCGCCTGGCATGACGTGAACGGGCTTAAGGCCGCTCCCGGTGTCGAACGGCTTTCCGGTCGTTTCGTGTTCGACGTTTGGGGCGGGAAATACGGCGCCGCCGGTGAGGCGTTGAAACAGGCCTTTCGCTACGGCCTCACCAACAGCGTGCTGGTCTGGCATAACTGGCAGCGGTGGGGCTACGATTACCGGTTGCCGGAAATCTTCCCGCCCAACCCGGATTTCGGTACGGCGGCGGAGTTCGCGCAACTGGCGGAGATTTGCAAAGAACAGGACGTTATCTTCGCGCCTCACGACAATTACATTGATTATTACCCGGACGCGCCGGGGTATTCCTATGACCATATCGGGTTCAACCGGGACCGGCAGCCTATCTGGGCATGGCTGAATGAAGGCCGGCAGGCCCAGGCGTTTCGCTGGCGCGCGGAGGCCTATCGTCCTTTTCTCGAAGCCAATGTGGCGGCGCTGTGCGGGTTGGCGAAACCGAACGGGTATTTCATTGATGTGTGGTCGAGCATCGGCCCGTACGATTCCTGGACACGGGACGGACAGTTTGAGAGCCGGCTGAAACACCGGGACGCCTGGGCCGCCGCCTTCAACTGGATTCGTGATACCCTCGGCAACAATGCGCCCCAGATTTCGGAGAGCGGTCATGACCAGTTGATCGGCAGTCTCGACGGCGCGCAGACCAATCACCTGCGCGTGGACACACCGCCCGACAAAATGAGCTGGACCGTATGGAATATCCGTTGCGCGGACTCGGAGCGTATCCCCTGGGCTGATACGGCCCACCATGATCGTTTTGTCCTGCACGGCGCCGGATACGAAAACCGCTATTGCGGCGGGTTGCCTGCCGACCTGCACGGCATCTACAGCGATGATTACATGACCACGGAAGTGCTGACCGGCCACCCGGCCATGTCCAGGGAAATCTTCAACCGGGATGTGGTACGCAAGTACTGGCTTCTGAATGACCTCATGACGCGCCTGGCGTTGAAACGGATTGAAGGGGTCGCCTTCGACGGCGATAACCCCCACCGTCAACGGGTGAACTGGGAAGGCGACGGCCGGGTGTGGGCAAACCGGGGGGGAGGCGACTGGCAGACGGGAGAACGTCTGCTGCCGCAGTACGGATTCCACGCGGAGATGAACGATGTTTCCTGCGCGATTGAGCGCAAGGGGGACAGGCTGGTGGAATGGAGCAAATCATCGGACGGCTGGTATGTGAATGCGCGCCGGGTTACTTCCGATGCGCTGCCCCTTTCCGTGACCCTTGCATCCCTGAATCTGACGGAAGGACGACACTATGAAGTGCAATTGCGATGGACGGCAACGGGGCCTGTGCCCGAAGACCTGTCCGTGTATGTCCATTTCCTGAATGCGGACAAGAAAATTTTATTTCAGGCGGACCACCGTCCCGAACCGCCCACCAGCCAGTGGAAAGATGAGATGATTACCATCGGACGCGGCACTGTTCCGGACTCCTGCAACCCCGGCGATACCTTCACGCTGGTGGCCGGCTTGTGGAAGCCGGGCGACAGGCGGCGTGCCATCCGGGGTTCTCTGCGTGGAGATGCCTCGGTAGACTTGGGCGCCGTGCACCTCGAAGGCACGGACGGACAGGTGACCGGCATGACCGTGGTTCCTGCAAAGCCAGAGATGGATCCCTGGCTGGCGAGAATGAATCCCGAAGGCATTCCCGCGGATTTCGGCGGCGTCGTTACCAACGGCGGCTGCCGCCTGTTTGACGCGCAAGGCGCGCTGGTGGTGGTTCCCCTGCCGGAGGAACCGGCCTTTGATATTACGTTGGACCTTGCGACGCTGCCCTTCGGCCCGGATGTTCCCGCACGGGTTACCTGTGAGGCCTTGGATGGCACGGAAAAGGAACACCCCTACCGCCTGGAAGGTGGCAAGGTGGTGTTGCGCTGCGAGTCCGGGGCATTTGCGTACCGGGTATTTTGAGAAAAGCGTCAGGCAGCGGTTCAGCAGATCGGTCCGATCAGTCGGATTGGTCTGATCGTTCGAATCAAATGCGATGGCTGCCCGCTTCTTTAAGGGCATCCTGGACCAAGAGCCCGCCGTGAAACGGCTCCACGGCGATGGGCAACGCCCGGCAGCAGTCCACCCGGGCGCAAAGGGGGATATCCGCTTCCAGGCCGACCGCGCGCAGTTTGTCCGCGTGGGGCGCCTGCAGAAAAAGGGCTTCCACCCCCTCCGCATCGAGGCGTTCCTTGACCTGTTGATAATGGTCGTGCCCTTCTCCCGGCGCATTTTCGCCTGACTCAAAGAGTTGCGCGGCAATCCATGCGGCGGCGGCCCAGTCCTCCTGGGCATCGAAAGCAGGGTCATTCATGAGCCCGGCGGGAATGATGACCGCCTCGCCGGCAGGGTACATTTCAAAATAGCGCGCCACAGCGGTACTGTTCACGACGGAAGCCATGAGCGCCGCAGGCGCGTCCCAGGCGGCAAGGAGGCGTCCCGCGCCGGTAGTGGTAGTGAAAATGACGCGCCGGTTCCGGGCATGGGTTGCTTCAGCAGGGCTGTTGCCGAAATCAAAGCCCGCAGGCGGCAGACCGCCCCGCTCGCCAAACAACAGTGCGTCGGGCCAAAATTGCTTCACGGCGAAAGCCTCCGCAACTTCCCTTACGACACAGATTTCGGCGACTCCTTCCTCCAACAGTGCCGCAGCCGTCGCGCTTGCCCGTAACGCGTCCACGATAATGGCCGTCACGCCCCGTTCCACGGCGAGACGGCAACCGGCCTCTCCTTCCACCAGATGAATGCGCATTCTCCTGTTAAAACCCTTATTTTGAAGGCACCGGCCCCGGTTATTAGCGTCCCGGCAACGGGAAGTTCATAAACGGTGATTTATTCTCTTCCTCTTCTTCTCCACCCAGGAACTTGGGATTGTTGCCCGCGATGACGACGACAATTTCTCCGCGGATGTTGGCATCGTCTTTCAGCAGTACAGCGATCTCGGACAAGTATCCCCGGTGCATGCGTTCGAACTGTTTGGTAAGTTCAAAGCACACCGCCCCAAGCCGGTCGCCGAGCACTTCGAAGGCGTCATCAATTAAGGCCGCGACACGATGGGGCGACTCGAAAAACACCAGTGTGTGGGGCTGGTCCTTTTCCATTTCGAGGAAACGCCTGCGGCGTCCCGGTTTCCGCGGGGGAAAACCCTTAAATGTGAACGACGCCCCGGAAAGGCCGGACAGAACCACTGCCGAGGTGACGGCGCTTGGTCCGGGAATGATTTCCACGGTATGGCCGTGTTCCCGGCACAAGTTGACCGTGTGATAGCCTGGGTCGCTGATGCCCGGCATGCCGCCATCCGTGACCAGCGCCACGGACAGGCCATCGTTCAAAAGGCCCAGGATACGGCGCGCGGCCTGCTGTTCATTATGCTCGTGGCAGGAGAAACGGGTTCTCGGCGGGGTGATTTGATACCGTTCGTATATTTTTCGGGTGACCCGGGTATCTTCACAAGCCACCGCGTCCACTTCGCCCAGGATCCGGGCGGCACGGAAGGACAGGTCTTCCAGATTGCCGATGGGCGTCCCCACGATATACAGCCTGCTCATGACGGTTCCGGCAGCAGTTGCGGCTTGAATACCCGAATGCCGCTTTCGGCCATGGCGGCTTCCAAACGCGCGTACACGGCCTCATCGTCATAGGTGCCAATGACAGCGCCGCCGGAACCCGCCAACTTGGCATGGGCGCCCAGGGACCGGGCCAAACGCACTATGGCAACGTTTTCCGGGGCCACCTTGAAAATAGAGCAGCGCCGATCGAAGTTTTTATCCATCAACGGCCCGATGTCACGGCCCCGCCCGGCAAGAAGCAGTTCGCGTGCCTGTGCCGCGTACTTGGCGAAATCCTGCATGGCGGCGTGGACCTCCGGGTCGCCTTCGAGCCAGCGATCGCGCACGCTCTGGTGGATGGTTTCAGAGCCTTCGCCCAGGTCTTCGCGATAGGCGATAAACAGGGGCGGCAGCAGGCCCGGGTCAAGATATTCGTAGCGCCCGTGGCCCTGGCTGTCCATGAGTTCCTTGTTGAAATCCATATAGACCACGCCTTCATAGACCTGAATCACGCGGTCCTGCAACCCGGCGGCGATGTCGAGTTCTTCCGTTTCTACGCTCAGAATCAGGTTGGGCAGTTGTTCTTTTGGTATTTCCAGGTCGTAGAATTCCATGAGACACCGGAGGGTGGCGGTCACCAATGCGCTTGATCCGGCCAGGCCGAGACGGCGGGGGATGGTGGAGCGGTACCGGATGGAAAAATTTTGTTGAGGCAGGTCAATCCGGTGGACTTCACAATATTCCTGGAACTTGCGTATGGCGGCTTTCATCAGGCGTATGCCGCCATAGTAGCCGTTGTTGGCGACATCGCGGGCGAGCTCCTGCATGCTGCTGTACCGCATGCGATCCTGAAAGCTGGGAACGATTTCGATTTCAGGATTCTCGTACAAAGTGACCTTGGCGGCAAAATCCCGGACGAGAATGCTGATCGTTTTCCCGAAGTAGCCGTCCGACGGATTGCCAATCAACCCCGCGCGCGCGTATGCTATTGCTTCACAGGCCATAGGTATCCCCCGACCGGGGCCAGCCGGCGGCGTTTCTGTTAGAACCAGATAATATAAAGTACCACGGTGGCCAGGATGACACCTGTACCGAGCCAGTACACTTTGGGATCCGGCGTGATATCCACATCCGACCTGGGCATGGTGACCACGGCGGCCATAGGCCTGACCTTGGCGACGATGGCGACATAGGCGAAGAGGATAAGGAAAATGATCGCCATGTGGTGCAGAAAGGCCAGCGTGCTGAAGCTGTAAACCGTGCTGAGGATGCCTTCCGGCGGGGATACGGTTCCGGTGGCCGCGTCCAGATATTGGGCCTTGATAATCCACCCGGGCACCCGCACCAGGGCGTAGAGGACCGGCCCGAGAAGAAGTGCGCCTTTGCCGGCGGCCACGGGCGCATATTTAAAGAGAAGTCCGCCGAGAAAGGCAGCCACAATACCGGGAGAAATGAAGCCCCAGATTTCCTGGATGTACGGGAACACGCCCGGGAAATTATTGATGATGGGCGCCCAGAGACAGGCGACGATGACGATGATGACCGTGGAAACGCGGCCGATGACCATCTCTTTGCGGGAATCCAGATTCGGATTGACATATTTGCCATAGAGGTCAATGGTGAAGATGGTCGCGGCCGAGTTGAGCCCGGAGTTGACCGTGCTGATGATGGCGCCGGCCAGCGCGGCAAACATGGCGCCGCGGAACCCCATGGGCAGGAGTTCTTTCATGAGATGCGGGTAGGCTTCTTCGGGCCGGGCCAGCACATTGCCGTAAATCTGGTAGGCCATGATCCCCGGCATGACGATGAGGAAGGGGATGAGCAATTTCAGGCAGGCGGCAAAGAGGATGCCCTTCTGACCTTCGGCGAGGTTCTTCGCGGCCAGGGTGCGCTGGGTGATGAACTGGTTGAGGCCCCAGTAGAAGATATTGGGAATCCACAGGCCGCCAAAGAACACCGCCAGCCACGGCACGTCAGGGTCGTTCCAGCTGCGTACCATGTGCAGTTTGTCGGCGCTACCCTCGGTAAAGGTCTGCCAGCCCTCGAGGACGTTGCCGCCGCCGAGATAATTCAGGGCGAAAAAGCCGGTAATGGCGGCGCCGATGAGCAGCGCGGAACCCTGGATAAGGTCCGCCCAGACCACCGCCGACAGGCCGCCGTAGGCGGTGTAGGCGCCGCCCACAATCCCAATGAACCAGATGGCGGCGATCATGGCCCACTTGTCCGCGGCCGCCTCGTCCATGCCGAAACGGTTCATAAACAATTCCGGCAGGTTCATGACGTTGCACAAGGCGATGGCGCCGCTGAACAGCACGGTCGCCAGCAGGACGATAACGTAGGCGACCAGCAGGTAGGCGGCCATAATGGTGCGCGTGCCGGAGTCGTACCGATATTCCAGGAACTGGGGCATGGTGTAAATGCCGGCCGACAGGAATTTCGGGAGGAAATACCATGCCACGATGACCAGGGTAATAGCGGACATCCATTCATAACTTCCGATGGCCAGCCCCGGGCCGCCCTCCTTGAAGGCAGTGCCCGCCATACCGACAAAATGTTCGGAGTTGATGTTCGCCGCAATGAGGGAGAATCCGATGATAGGCCACACCAGAGAACGGCCCGCGAGGAAATAGTCCTCCACGGAGGCCTTGCGCCGGCTGCTCCAGAGCGCGAAGGCGATTACGGCCACAATAAAACCCAGAAAAATCCCCGTGTCAACCAACCATGCCAAATCCATAAAAGCGTCTCCTTGGTGATAGTACCCGAAATCTTGGACAACCACGACGGCACGCGCCGGTCCCATTCTTTTTCCATATCATATACAATGTTCCATAGAACAAAAAAACACCGGGCATACGATGGTGTAGATCAGGTGGCTGGAGTAGACTCGCTATTCCCGTTCCGGTAGGGCGCGTCCTGCTCCAGCATCCAGACCAGACCCTCCTTCAGCATTCGGATGACTTCCTTGCCGTTCTTCTCCTGGTCCGGGTGGTCCACGGGATACCAGCGTATTTCCTTGGGTTCGCCCAGGGCGGCAAAGAGCGCCTTGCCCGCTTCCGGCGTGACCACCCGGTCGTTGGTCCCGTTCAACATCAGAACGGGTGTGCCGGCGGTCTGTGCGGCGTGGCGGATGGGGTCTCCGGGGCCAGCCAGGGCCGTCATAAAAAATCCGGCCAGAGGTTGCATCCATCCGGCCAGGGATTCCCGGACCCGGGGCGCCTTGGCCAACAGTCGGAAATTGCCGCCGCCCACCACCAGCGCCGCGGCGCGGATGCGTTTTTCCTGGGCGACCACCGTGGTGCCGGTAATGGCGCCATAACTCGCGCCGATAAGATAAATCCGGCGGGGGTCAATATCCGAACGGGTCTCCAGGTAATCAATCAGCCGTCGTGTTTCATGAACGGTCTTGCGAAACCGGGCCCTGAACGCAAGACCGTTGTTTAACACGCCCTCCTCAACTTTTCGGTCGCCACGCATGTACTGGTCAAAACAGGCCATGGCGAAGCCCGCCTCGTTAAAGGGCGTGCAGATTTCCTCCAGGAATTCCTTTTCCTGATGGCTCCCGTGAATCAGGATAATGGCGGGCAGGCGGGCGCCTTCCTCCATGTCCACGGGCAGTGTCAGTAGCACGGGCACCCGCTCATCGGAATTGGATTCAAAAGTCAGGACCTGTTTTCGGTACCGGGCGGGCAGCACCTCGCCGAAGGTTTTGACCGTGCTCTCCACGAGAACCACCACGACATGTTGCGGCGGTTCGGGTTTATATCCCGCGTAAAAATGCTTGTCGGCCTGGTGCTTATAAATCAGCAAGGCTCCTACGACCACCAGCAAAAGGAAAATAAAGCCAAGCAGAATATTTCGCAACATGATGAAACGCCCTTCCTGAAACGGATTTTGCCACAACCTGAACAATACTTAAACAAACCTGGCACTACCTGGCCACTTACCTTGTGGCGCATCCTCATTGTACCTGTGAAACGCGGGCGCTGTCCAG
>JAEAMG010002152.1_pt1 | contig 13001 bp, 8 predicted proteins | sample 8958741 | NCBI WGS metagenome assembly JAEAMG01 (sample SAMN16933256, study PRJNA681125) | bioreactor sludge metagenome | isolation source: anaerobic bioreactor treating anionic surfactant - SDBS | place: India: Bengaluru | collected 2019-02-28
CGTTGATTCATGCCGACGGTTATTTCGCCGGTTGCCATGCCTCGGTGGGCTTGAGCAATTTCACGGTCATGCTTCCGTCGAAGCGGCCGGACGGATCGGCGGTAAAAGGACCTTTGGAAAGTGCGTTTCTCACGAAAGCGATGCCGTTGGGGCTCGACATGGTCATCGGCTCGGTGAAACGCAATTATGAACTGCTGGAACCCAACCATCCCGCGATGGTTTGTCTGGAAGAATGTTTGACGCTCAGCGGATTCGACGTGCTCATGCGCGTGCGCGAATTCTATACGAGTTAAAAACCGTTGCAAACGTAAATCCCAAGCCTTGATGGTGCAGTGACGCACCATAGCGCTACCGGTCTGTACAGATGGATCAATCACAACAAAGTCATCACGCCGCGAAACCGCAAGCGGTCGTTTTTTCACCACTATCCCCTAGCTGCTAGCCATTAGTTACCGACTATGCCTGAAACATCCCGCACGCTGCCGCCCGACATTGAAATCGCACGTAAATCCAAGATGCTGCCGATCGACGAAATCGCCGCCAAGCTGGGCATTTCCGGCGACGATCTGGAGTGCTACGGCAAACACAAGGCCAAAGTGTCGTTGGATCTTTATCGCCGATTGGAAAACAAGCCCACGGGCAAGCTTGTGCTGGTGACGGCCATTACACCGACGCCGGCCGGCGAAGGCAAAACGACCACGAGCATCGGTTTGTGCGACGGTTTGAATCGGATCGGCAAGAAGGCGGCCGTCTGTCTGCGCGAGCCGTCGCTGGGGCCGTGTTTCGGCATGAAAGGCGGCGCTGCGGGCGGCGGTTATTCCCAGGTTGTGCCGATGGAAGACATCAACCTTCACTTCACCGGCGACTTCCACGCCATTGAGTTGGCCCACAATCTGCTGGCGGCCTTGTTGGACAACCATATCCACCACGGCAACCAACTTAATATCGATCCGCGGCGAATCGTTTGGCGTCGCGTCGTCGACATGAACGATCGTGCATTGCGCAACATCATCGTCGGCCTGGGCGGGGTGAATAATTCGATGCCTCATGAAGCGGGTTACGACATCACGGTGGCATCGGAGGTGATGGCCGTCTTCTGTCTTTCGCAATCGCTCAAGGAGTTGAAGGAACGACTTGGCCGGATCATCGTAGCGTATACACGCGACAAGAAACCGGTAACGGCCGCCGATCTGAAGGCCAACGGCGCAATGGCCGTGCTGCTGAAAAACGCCATCAAGCCGAACTTGGTGCAAACGTTGGAGAATAATCCGGCGTTCATCCACGGCGGGCCGTTCGCCAATATCGCCCACGGCTGCAACAGCGTGCTGGCCACAAAGCTTTCGATGCGGCTTTCGGAATACACGGTGACTGAGGCCGGTTTCGGCGCGGATTTAGGCGCGGAAAAATTCTTGAACATCAAGTGCCGCAAGTCGGGCATCAAGCCCAACGCGGTAGTGATCGTGGCGACGGTTCGCGCTTTGAAACTGCACGGCGGCGTGCCGTTGAAAGACTTGAGCAAGCCGAACATTGAAGCCCTGGACAAGGGTGTTGAGAATCTGAAAAAACACATAGAGAACATCCATCGCTTCGGCCTGCCGGTCGTCGTGGCGATCAACCATTTTTCGAGCGATACGAAAGAAGAGATCCAGTTTATCAAGGACAAGTGTGCGTATCTTTCGGTCAAGATCATCACGGCCAACCACTGGGCCGAAGGCGGCGCCGGCGCGGAAGAGTTGGCCCGGGCGGTGGTCGAAGTGATCGACAACACCAAGACTGACTTCTCGCTGCTGTATCCCGACACCTGCACGCTTTGGCAGAAGGTCGGCATCATCTGCCGCGAAATCTACGGGGCGACCGACGTGTTGGCCGACAAGAAGCTGCGTGACAAATTCCATCAGCTTCAAGAGTCCGGTTTCGGTGATTTGCCGATCTGCATGGCCAAGACGCAGTACTCGCTTTCGACCGACCCGCAGTTGACGGGCAGGCCGAAGAATTTCGACGTGCCGCTGCGCGATGTAATGGTGTCGGCTGGAGCCGGTTTTGTCGTTGTTTTAACCGGCGACATCATGACGATGCCGGGCCTGCCGAAAGTTCCGGCAGCCGAAACCATCGACATCGACGACAACGACCAGATCGTCGGGCTATTCTAAGGAACACCAATACTACCCGAGCGCCGTCAACACCAACCTCCCGCTTTCCGGGCGAGAGGATTTTACGATCATGCTCGGCGAGCAAGTTTGCGCAAGGCCTCGATGCCGCGTTCGATGACTCGATCGTCGGCCGCGTAGGAGATGCGGAAATGAGTGTCGCGGCGGCTGAAAACACCGCCGGGAATGACGAGCAGTTGATGTTGCTCGATGGCTTGGGTGACGAATTCAGTGCCGGTGCCCCAAGGTGCTTTGGGAAATGCATAGAACGCGCCGCCGGGACACTGCAATTCGTAATCGTCGGCCAAACCGGCCACGATCATGTCGCGTTTGCGGCGATAGGCCGCGATATGTTCCGACATATCCACGTCGAGGGCCGCCATGCCGGCCCATTGCAGCGGATGCGGTGCGCAAACGAAGCTGTATTGCTGCAACTTGATCATTTCGCGGATGATCGCCGACGGTCCGTGGGCAAAACCCAAGCGCCAGCCGGGCATTCCATACGTTTTGCTGAAGCCGTCGATCACCAACGTTTGCGGATTGTATTTCGCTGGTGAAACGAAGGGCCGATCGTAGCAAAACGCCCGATAGATTTCGTCGCTGATCAACACGATATCGTGTTTGGCGGCCAATTCAGCCATGCCGCGAACGATATCTTCATCGGCCACGGCCCCGGTCGGGTTGTTGGGGCTGTTGAAGATAATGACCTTGGTGCGCGGCGTGATGGCCGCCTCCACCCGATCCAGGTCAATGCGGAAATCGGGATACATATCCACATGAATCACTTTGGCGCCGGCCACGGACGAGAGCGCGTCGTACATCACGAAACACGGATCGAAGACGATCGCTTCCTCGCCCGGATTGAGCAATACCAGAAGGGCCAGCATCAGGCCGCCGCTGGTGCCGCTGGTGATGAACGCGTCGCGGTCGGCGTGGCCATATTCCTGCTGCACGCGCGTTTGAATCTTTTCACGCAACAATGGGATGCCCTGCGTTACCGAATAGCCATTCTTGCCGCTCTGGATGGCATCGATCGCCGCTTGACGCACCGGCTCGGGCACGTCGAAATTGGGCTGGCCGATCGAAAGATTGATCGGATCCTTCAGCTTGGCGGCAAGGTCGAATACTTTACGGATCCCGGAGGAATCAAACAGTCGGGTACGGTCGGCAAGCCAATGGGTAGACATGGTTCGTGGCTAGAGATTCAGTGCTAGTGGCTAGGAAATAATCTATTTTATCAGATGGCGACTTCGCGGTCGAGGACTACGGAAAGCGTTTCATCGCTGCGACTTAAGAGCGTCAACAGCCGGGTTGTGGTCATCAGGGCGTCGGGCAACGGCAAGCCGAAGTCGGCGTGCCAGAAACGTCCGCTGGGCCCGCCGCCCCAGACGGCTTGGTGTTGCCGCATGGCAGCGGCCATTTCAGCCCGCCGCTCACCGCTTAGGACCACATTTGCACCACGTTGCTTGAGGCGGTCGATAATTTGAGGGCTGGTGGAATTCTCCAACACAATGGGGCCGTCGGGGCTTCTGCGGAGCGAGTCTGTTGCCAAGAGCAAAGACAATGCTTCGGCCGCGATGGTTCGCCCTCGCTCGTCCCACACGCGGCACGTTTCGCCGTCGCCGTCGATGCTTACGGCGAAATGGGCGGCCTCGGCGCGGATTTGCAGCGGCAAGTCGTTACGCACGCCACGACATGGAACGATTCGGCAGGCAACATTCGCAAAAAGCTTTTCGAGATATTCATACAAGGGCCGTGAAGCGGAATCGACGAGGATCACAAGTGGCCGCAACGCATGATAGTATTCGGCCATTGCAGCGAGATAGGCCGCGTCGGCCTGCATGCGATGGAGCGTTCCGTAGTTTTGCATGGGTGGATTGGCATGGGCATGAAACAATTCGGCAACCGGTTCGAGGGAACCGCCGGCCGAAAGCGGCTGCGCGGCGGCGTTCCAAAATTGCAGGCCGACGATGTGCGGCTCTTGGCCTGGATTGCCGACCAGGATGCCGCCCGAGGCTTGTTGCATCTGCATGGCAAAAGCCAGACAAGCGGACGTGGCGGGGCCGATGTCGATCAAGCGGCAACCGCTCGAACGAATTCCTTCGCCGACTGCGGCCGAAAGCTCGGCAGTGATGGCGCGGCCGTCGCCGGCGAGGAGAACGGATGGGGATTGGGAACTAGAGATTTGGGATGGGGTGATTTGGGATTTGGGATTTGTTGCAGGAGCTGCCGGCTGCTGACTGCCGGCTTCTCGTTTTTGGGCTTCTTTTTTTGTCCAGAGACAGAAGGCTGCGGCGATTTTTCGTGCAACAGCGGGCGTAAGATCGTTCAGATAGGCCCCGCCGGCGCCTTCCGCATGAAACAACGGCTGCGGCTGACCGAGGATCTCCACTTCGCGCAATTGCTCGACCTGTCTAGGCGAGAGAGCCCCGTTGTCGTCGCGCTGGGGGCATTGCCGGCAAGCTGGATAGAACGCCGCCAGACGCCCAAGATGCACCGCGCGGCTGATCGGATGCGTTTCACCGGGACAAGTATAAGAGGGCTTATTCATTTAGCATGTCAATAAGAAGGCACATATATTGATGTTCAGAAATGTAATGCAATGGCAATTCCGGGTTTATACCATAAAACCGGGCTCCCGATGCTCGCCCTTATTGCATTACTAATCTGAGGGGCAATCGCTTCAATGTCCATTATCGACTGTACGCCGAAATCTGACAAGCAGGCTGGGTTCGGCGGTACAAAGGGTGCCCCCTTTTTTTAAGAGGGCACGGCATAACCCTCTCGTGACGTGACACATTGAGAGGGGGATCGCCGTGTGTACGGCTCTATCGCACGCGGCAGCGGAAGCGGAGGATGCCGCCTTGGCCGGGCTTGAGCGGATCGGTGACTTCGCAACGCACGACAACGGAACCGCCCTCGTTGGGTTCGGTCAGGAATTTCGCCTCGACGCTGCATTGCGCAGTGTCGGGGATGTATTCCAACCGCGTGTTGAGGCTGTCGATGATCGTTACGTTGCCGATCGGTTGATTGCCGACGTTGTCGAAGCGGAGCGTGAATTCCACCTCGTCGCCCGGCTTGGCGGTCGAGGTCGAAGCCACTTTGACCAACTGCAACCTTGGCTTTCCTGGCGGTTCGGAGACTGTGTAAATCATATCGCTCTTGTCGTACTTGACCTCGCACATGGCGTTGCGTTGGTCGAGAATGACTTGAACCGATTGGGTATGCGACCAGGAAATGGCGGCCGTGGAACCGCGGGCAAGGAACGGCATATCGGCCGCTTCCATCATGCCCATTCGGATGATCGCCAAATTTTCATAAGGCTTGAAGGCGTTTTGGAACGCCCTTGGACCGATGGCCGACGACAGCACGTCCTTGCCTTGCTTTCGACGAAGCGACACTGGCGGCCGGGCACTGATTTCGTCGCCGGGCTGAACGTTTTGCTTGGCATTTTTGACAAGCTGCAACGTGGTGGGCGTACTCAACTTCTCAGGCGTATATACACCCCCGACTCGCTGTCGTTCCTCGTTGGCGACCAGGCCGACCACTTGACGGACCGCGCCGAATCGAGGGGCATAGATGTAAACTTTGTTGCTAGGTTCGACGACCGTGCGGCCATCGACCGTATCATAATGAGCCACGGCGTCTTCCATGCCGAGGCCAAGGACTTCCCATTGTTTTCCAACGCCGACGGGCGCGCCTTCATCGCCGCCGTCGCGAAGATACTCGTCTTTGGGCCAAGGCCGTGCAATTCCCGGCGGGGCCCAGGGCTCGTTGGTCGCATCGACCGCCTGCGGACAAGGCTCGTTTTCGCCTTGAGCGGTTTCGATGGGAGCCGCATAGGCAGTCGGCACCACGGCCGGCGTGGCGGCATGAGCTTCGGCCGGTTGATTTTGATTTAAAACGGGAGCCTGCGAAACGGCGGCTTCACGCTGACCGGCCGGACTGCGGCACGAGCAGAGGATCAAAGCGCCCAGGGCAATGACGGCCATGCGCCAGAGTTCGGAATGGGACGATGCCATTGTGTTCTGTCGATGATTACGGCTCATGGCTTCGCCTCCCGCTTGGCTTTGGGCGGCTGGGACGGCTGCGTGCTGCCCTTGTCGCCGGCCCCTGCTCCCTGACTGCTGTTTTCCATATCCGGCGGCGGTGGCAGATTTTTTACCTTCGCAGTCGGCGCGGTTGGCGTTGGCTTTTGGACGGGTTCGGGTACGGCTTGCAACGCGACATACGGCGGGCATCCGTAAAAGAAGCTTGTATCTTCTACTTCGTTCTGGCTCGGAAGCCGTCCGCCTAATCGAAGAATGGCCACTGGGCGGCCCAGTCCGTCGGCTACGGCCAAGGGATCTTGCCCCGGCGCGGTCTCGAACCAATTTTGTTCTTGCGGATTTTCACGCGACGGCAACGCACGTTGCGGGTCTTCGAGGAAAATCACGCGGGTAACGAACTTGCCGTCAAGGGCCAACTTCAAATCCGCGGCAGTAAGTTCGATGGGAATGGCGAAGCGGCCTTCCTGACCTTGCGGCGGATAAAGTCGGTCGATGACTTCAATCGTAGGAAAGACTTCCGCACCCTCGGCCAGAGCGAGGTTCATGATTCGGAGCCGATAAACGCCTCCGATGAGCATTCCCACGCGGCGTGCGTTTGGCTGAGCTTCGTCGAACCGTCCTTCCACCGCCAGCGAGATCAAGGCCCCCTTGGGAGCCTTGATCTCCACCGGCTGGAAGTACCCGGGCAATGGTCCGCCCCGCTGGAGTTGCCGACTACCAATCGCTCCCGGCGGCATTACACCGTGATGGAGATAGTGTACCTGCGGTTGCTGAGCCTGGAGCGTTGCCGCTAAGCTCAAGCACCACAACACTAACGCCATCCTGCCGGCAACTCTTCTTCCGGAGCATTTCGCCACGGTTGTGAGACAGCGGATGGATCGGACCATTATCACGAGTCGTTGGTGGTTAGAAGGTGGAGGAAAAGCAAATTCGATTCAGGCAAACCGCGGTGCGTTTTACGTATCCTTCATCACTTTCGCAACCGCAAGGCGAGTCGAGCATCACCATGGCTCGCCAAATCTCAATTTTCATCCGCAGGCCATGCTTGTGCTCGACCCGCCTCACTCGGTTACTGACTACTTCGTGCAATTGGAGCTTGCATCTTGGCTAGGCGCCGCCGTCGTAGCCGGGGCAGCGCTAGTGGTCGGGCAATCTCCTTCGCACGCCTCTTCTTCGCAACCCGGTTTGACGCACTCATGGCGATCGCTCAAGGGTTGCTTGTAGCGACCAAGGCCCGCACCGGTGCGTTCGACGATGCGAACGTGGTCGGCCGGCTTCGGATAGCTATAACCAGGCTTCTGTTTCACGTTGACGACGACCTTGTCGGTCGGTTTCGGAATATGAACCTTGGTATGGTTCTTGATCACGTGCTTTTGCAAGCCGGCGGGAACTCCCATCGGTACGCTCGGCGGTCCAGGCAAGCCGATCGGCGTGCCGCACATGGGCGAACCATATTGCGGGCCGGTAACGCCGGAGACATAACCCATCGGCATCGGAGCGGGATTGCCTGTCGCGACACCCATCGGAGCGGCCGGAGCACCTTCGCCGCCGGTCGGACATTGATAGGAAGCCGTGGCAACGCCGTCTTCTTGCACCTGATCGGTCGGCACTTGCAGATCTTTGTTACCCAACCGAGCGATGGCCAAAATGGCGCCGCGACGGTCGGCTTCAACGATCGGATCCACGCCTGGATCAAGACGTGTGCTCACCAAGGTTTCGACGCCCGCCAGGGCCAATTCTTGGTATTCGGGGTCCGGCAAGTAGATTACCTTCGTTACGAAGTTGCCGCTCAACACTTGGTCGAAGTCTTCCTCGGTGAACTGAACCGGAATGGCGTTGTGCGCCAGGAAGGCATCGGTGCGCGGCAACATCGGACCGACTTCCAGCGTCGGATACAACTCCACGCCGGGACGGCCCGGAATGTTGTTGACCTTCAGCCGGTAGATCGCGGCTTGCGGGAAATTGTAGCGGCCGGGGCAAACCAACGGCTGCGAATCAAACGCACCAGGTGCGCTGATATCCCACGTGACGGACATGCCCTCGGGCCCAACAAACGCCACTTGAGACGAGGCGTTGGGTACGGGTGCGTTAGTCGGATACGTCATCACACCGGGTCCTGGGCCATCCACGCCCGGTCCGGGGTGCATGACCATATTGGCCGGCGGCAACGTGTTTTTGCACGGCGCTTGGCACCCCACAATCAAACTTGTCACAAGTAGCGACAAAACCAGAGACCTCATAATGTTCCCCCCTCCATGAGGCGGCCAAGGCCGCAAACATAAAATCCAACAGCGATATTCCGCGCCCAAGGCGTTCTGTTCCTCATTTCATGCTTTTGATTGCCGCCGAAGCGGACCAGGGCTCCCTCTTGCCCTTGGAAGCATGAAAATGCAAACCGAAAACCTTGAACTTCGTTCTCCCTTCCCAGGCGATGCCCACGCATAATTTGTCTGCGTAAAACACCCGCCTGGGGTTTATTGGTCGGCCTGTTACAACACGATTCTTTGGCAAATCCGGCAGAACTGACATAAAGAGAATAAATTATCTCACATTGCCAGCCCAACCCACACATCCCAAGCTGCGCATACACACAGAGACAAGCAACTCAAAGAGGCATTTTTCGCCCTTTTGAATGCTCTTGACTCCCCGAAGGTTTGTGCGTTATTCTTCGCCCCCTATTCAAGTGGGATTTTAAAACCACCGGCAGTCGCCGGAAAAGAACGGGGAGTGGATCAAGTTGGCGGATTAAACGATGGAAACCGTTGAAAAGAAACGTCGCAGACGAACCTGAACCCTTCTCCGACGTTCCTATCCCCCATGACATAATGCGCTGACCTTTCCAGCTCCAAGGTTGTTTTTTTAAAATATTAAACGGCATATCGTCATGCAGCACCCGCCTTACCAACGCGCGCGTGGCCTCGGCTATCTGTCGGCATTGCTGGCAATCGCGTTTTTAGGATCGGGCTGCAAATCGGGAATCTATCAAGCGGCTAATCTTCCGGCGGTGTTGTCCGCACCTACCGTTCTGGATCTCGAAACCATCAATCTTTCAGGACTCGCCAGTTCTTCGGTGAGTGTCGATGTCATTCAGCCGGGCGACGTGTTGGATGTAAGCATCGTTAATGATTTCAGCAAGCTCACGACGGCCACAACGCCCATTCGCGTGGCCGACGACGGCACCCTGGCAGTTCCCTTGGTCGGCAATGTGCGCGTGGGAGGCCTGGACTTGCGGCGGGCCGAACAAACGATCAATTCCGAGAGCATCCTGCGAGGTTATTTCCGCACGCCCTGCATCACCTTGACGATGAAAAAATACTTCGTCAGCAAGGTGGCCGTGGTGGGGGCGGTGAAGAAGCCGGGCTCCTACGAATTGCCGCGCGGATCAAGTTCGCTCATGGCGGCCTTGGTTGCCGCGGAGGGGTTATCCAAGGAAGCCGGTCCGATTGTCGAAATCCGCCATACCGATTCGCGGCAAACCGCCGCTGCCGATCCCGGCAACGGCGCCGTAGCGGCTTCTTATCAGCAACCCATCGGTGCGAATGCGGCACAGCCCGCAATCACGACCGTGGACCTTACGGCCGCATCGGCCGGGGGAACACCGCTGCCGGAACTACACGACGGCGACGTGGTGAATGTAATGAAACGCACGCTCAAGCCCGTGCGTGTGATCGGATTGGTTACGAAACAAGGCGAATATGTCTATCCAACCAATCAAGAAATCCGCGTTTTGGACGCTTTGGCCCTGGCCGGTGGAGTTTCGAATCCCGTGGCCGAGGAAATCATCGTAATCCGCCGGATGCCGAATGCTCCCGAGCCCGTACGAATTGCCGTCAGCCTGCAGGCGGCGAAGAACGGCCGCGACAATATCCCACTTGCGCCGGGCGACACGGTTTCGGTCGAACGCACGCCGATGACCGTTCTCATCAGCACGATCCAGAGCTTCATCCACTTCAGCTTTGGATCCTCGATCAAGACATTCTGACGTAGTTGCAGCGAAAAAAGAGTCGAAGCCATGCATCGGATGACGCGACAAACTCTTGACGCATTGTTGCTTCAAGCAGTTGACGGCAGTTTGGCCGGTGTGATATTCCTTGTTCCGCTCTTGCTGGGCGGCCGCCACGCCGTCGGACAATTGATGTTGACCGTCCTGGCCGTCACGGCGGCCTGGGCTTGGTCTGTCCGCCAATGTTTGAGCAAGGACGCGACATGGCGACCGACAAGTGTTACGTCGCTTTTGATCGCCGGATTAGCATTGGTCGCCTTGCAGACTATTCCACTATCGCCTGCGGCGCTTGCGTATTTGTCGCCGTACTCGGCGGAAATGCTTCCGCTTTGGAATGCACAGGAAAAAAATCCGGCGGCGTTAGGGAGTTGGTCTTGCGTTTCATTCACGCCGGCCGAAACGCAGGCGGGAATGGTCCTCTTTTTGGATTATATCCTCCTGTTCCTTGTAACCTTGCAGCGAGTTCGGTATATCGAGGACATCGAGCGACTCTTGCGATGGTGCGCCTTGTCGGCAACCGGGATGGCTGCTTTCGGCATCGTGCAGTACCTATGCGGCAACGGAAAATTCTTTTGGTTCTACGAGTATCCCTTCTCATCGACATCGACAAACCTAAAAGGCAGTTTCACGAATCGCAATCATTTCGCCGATTTTCTGGCACTGGGGATCGGCCCTTTAATCTGGTGGATCCAGGATGTTTCGCGCAACAAAGGGGCGCGGCAAAGCCGTGCGCAAAAAAAAGGGCGACCATCCCTCGCCGCCAACGCCCTCTCGGGGAATGGGTATGAATGGGGAACCTGTTTACTCGGTTTGGCGTTAGGCATTGTCGGGTTTGCCTGCTTATTGTCGCTTTCACGCGGCGGAATCGCCGCGATGTTTTTCGCCGCAACGATCTGCACGGTCGCCTGCTATTGGATATCCACAATCAGCGGCCGATTCGTAGCGGCCTTGGGCTGCGTCGGCTTGCTGATCGGCGCGTCACTGGCGATTTTCGGCTACGAAAGCGTCAGTAAGCGGCTCGACGACTTTTCGTCCGGATCTCTGGAACGGCTCGACGAAGGGGCGGGACGCCGTATCATCTGGACCGCAGCCGCCAAGGCATTTCCCAATTTCTTGCCGCTTGGAACGGGCGTGGGCAGCTTTCGCGAAGTTTATCCCTTGTATCTGGATGCCGTGCTTAACGAAGATATCGAGTATACCCATGCCGAAAACGGTTATCTGCAAACTGCCGTGGAAACAGGCATCATCGGCTTGGGTTTGGTGTTGGCGGGGATTGTTTTTTGCGGAGCCTGGTGCGCCGGAGGCCTGAAAGCATCGAATGCAACTCGATTGCGTGCCTGCACGGCAGCCATCGCGGCAAGCCTCGCTGCCTCGGCTGCACACTCTTTCGTTGATTTTGTTTGGTATGTGCCCGCCTGCATGGCCGTCATTGCCATCTTGGCCGCTTGTGCCCAGCGTGCGGCACAGATCAGCGGCAAGGGACACGAAAAAAGAAACACGAACGACGCCGTCCCGACCACCGCGATCGCGAGTCCGACAACTGCCGTCAGGAGGCCGACCAATGGAAGGCCGGTAGATAGGCGTTTTCAGTTTGTACTATCCGGCATTTTACAGCACCTCAAGAAACTCCTGTACCCATCTCAAAATCCAAGATCCATTGTTCACCATCAACCCATTTCCAATCCCAGGAATACCGCCGCCTTGCGTCCCTCGCCGTTTGTCTGGGGCACAGCAGCGGCGATAGTATCCATTCTTGGTTTTTGGATGATTGCAAATTGCGTGGGTCCCGCGGCGGCACAACCCTATTGGGACGAGTATTTGGTCGCGCGGCACGCCGCTCAAGTTCAACACCTCTGGGCCAAGAATTCCGCGATGAACGATGCCGAGGCACAGCGCCGATGGATCGCTTGCTTGGAGAACGTGATTCAGTGGCAACCCACCCATCCCCGCGCTTCGTTGGCCCTGGCGGAAACGAACCGCCGACTCTTCGACATTCTACAAGCCGACGCGGAAAATCCAATGTCGTTGGCCAACATCCGCGACGCAGCCGTGCAATCGCGGTTTCCCTCGCGTGAGGCTCTGATCGAATGGCTTTCACGAGCGACCGGAAATCATTGGAAACATCTGGAGCTGTCGCTTCATTACATCCGCCGTGCGATGGCCGTCTCGCCCTTGCAGGGGCGAGGTTACGTCTATTTAGCCGACTTGGCTTTTCTGAACGGCGCGGATGCCGCCGTCCAAAAAGTTTATCTCCAACAGGCAATGCGTGTGCGGCCCTATGACGGCGCAGTGCTTTACGCAGCCGCCGGCGAGGCCCTGTTAAGCGGCAATCCGGATCAATGGCTGGCCTATGCTAAAATGGCGTTTCAAGCGGGGCCGTGTCAACAACAACGGTTCCTCCGTGACATGACGGACGCAACGCTGACCGAAAAACTGCCCGAGGTGATCGATTTTCTCCTTCGTGAATTTCAGCCGAATTTGCCCTGCCTTCGATTGTTACAGACGCTTGCCGCCAAACGTTGCGAGATCGAAACCTTAACACCTTTAATCCAATATCGGGCCCAGAAGGCCGAGGCCGAGGCGGCCGAGGCCGGTGAGCGCGACGCCGCAACTCTTTGGATCGAGGCGCAATGTCTGCACCGTCAACTGCACAATGACACGGATGCTTTGCGATGCGCCCAGAAGGCCGTCCGATGCGATTCCGGCAATTACGAAGCCCATTATCTGCTGGCGTCTAGACAGGACGCCAGGCGGAACGTGGCATAGGGGAATCGCTCTTCGTAGCCCGGCTTAACCTCGGCC
>JAEAMG010002159.1_pt1 | contig 12972 bp, 10 predicted proteins | sample 8958741 | NCBI WGS metagenome assembly JAEAMG01 (sample SAMN16933256, study PRJNA681125) | bioreactor sludge metagenome | isolation source: anaerobic bioreactor treating anionic surfactant - SDBS | place: India: Bengaluru | collected 2019-02-28
GGCCCAATACAACACCCGGCGCCCGCATCAGGGCCTCGGGATGGATGGACGGACGCCCTACCAGGCCTTCCTGGACGGTCTGCAGATCGACATCGTGACAGAGGAGGAAACCGCGGCCCCAGACGAGGCCGCCTAGGCAATGTCCCGGGATGGGGCGGGTGTCAGGCGAATACCGTCACTGTCAGGCGAATACATCACAGTACACTCCGAGGACCGATCGCTACATACCACTCCGCAACTCATTTCACATGCAGCATTTTCACCTCGCCCCGTACCTCTCCGTTTTCAATAATCCGAGCGAAGTAGACGCCACTCGGCATATCCCTCTCATTCCTATCCCTACCAAGCCATGTCAAGTACATCCTTTCCTGGACCATCTCTCCATCAAATAGGCGACACAGAGTCCTCCCGGCCACATCGAACACTTCCAGGCATACCTGGGAACCGACCTTCCCACTAAGCTCGACCCGATGGATTCTTCCGGGATTGCCCATCACCCGCATCCGGAAACCGGCCCCCGGCTGCTCCCCAACGCTCCCCGCCGCCGGACATCCAGAACCAGGATGCGCGAATACATATCCCCCTATCGTCCCAGATGCCAAAAAGTAGTCTTCGAGCCTCTCTAATCCCTGGTTGCGAGCTTCCACTACGGCATACTTCACAACCCAATCCAACGCGTAGTCCTCGGTGCCATTGAAACAGCTTGTAAGCCACCCATCCAAATACAATTCTTGAGCCAACTCGTGCTCACCGTAAAACCCCGCTCCGTAGTGCCCTACACTTCCAACAATAACCGTTTGCTCAGGATTATTGAACAGCCAAGCCTCGGCAAACGGCCGCACATTCACTGTATCCACGGTACCAATCTCACCCGTGTTACAACCGGCCTGCAGAGCCACCATCCGCTGCTGCGGCGTCTCCAGGCTATCAGGATAAGGGAAAGTGACAAACCACCCGGGCCAGTGCACATTGCATGTCCTTAGCCCAAGACCCCAGAGGAGTACCGCCCCGTCATCCATTTGATCTCGCAAAGCACCCCGCTTCGCTTCATCATTACACCACGGGGAATAATCGCTCTCGATCAGCGGAGGTTTCACACCGTACCCGCAGCTTATGAGATGTCCAGCGGCAACATCCGCCACTCCGCAAGGCTCATCAAGCACACTTGCCGACGTTGCAAAATCCCCCACTGTCATAATGACGCCGTGATTCACATCCGTGAGTCCGGAATTCGGGTCATTCCATTCGTTAGCGGCTTGGCATGCCAGTGCCACCTCTGCGGCATTGTCCGCCGGTATGCGATGGACAAGCCCGAACCACCCGTTCTCGTTCAGATCCCATACCAGCCGGTCCGCCGGACAGCATGAGTCCCCCTCACAGCAACCAGGATAAGTACTCCCTTCTTGCCACCAGTGGTCCACTATCAATGGATACGAATCTCCAAGAATTACCAGTAGCGGCGGCTTAGCCGTCAAGTCAGTAGGGAACCTATCAGTTCCCGTCTCTTGGTTGTAGGCCACATTGGCCTCGTATACCTCCTCACAAGCCAGTCGCGCATCTTCCAGCTCCACCGAACCCACGAATGCACGCATCTTCAGGGAAGGATAGATGTCCATGTACGCCATGAAGGAGTCGATCATGCCGGCGTTGTACCCAAGCTCCGACGTATAGACCAACAGATCAGCGCACAGCGAGCTATCCGCTTCCATCGCATCCCGCTCCACTAGATTCTCCAGTCGCCCCTCTCGCCACTCCTGAATCGCACCTCGCGAGACATATGGCCAGGTCCCCCCGCCCAAACGGCTGCTTGGACGCACGGTCGCCTCTTCGGAATAGTCCGCATCTCGCGATACCACCTCTGATCCCCTCACTCGACCCCAGACATCAATACAGAGGACCCGATAGTAAGCACACGGAGGCACAACAGCCGAATAGGAGATTGGACTCCCATGAACCGCCCTGATTGACGCCACCGTTCTCCAACCCGACGAAGGACGCCCCTCTTCATCGGTATCCGTCCCTTGGATTATGAAGCCGACAGCTTCCCCCCATGTACCAGCGGTGAATTCTAGCGTACCCTGGCACGATGTATTATAAAATGCCACATCGGTGTTAATACATGTCGTCGTCCAATAACCCACCCCTTGAGTCTCCAGCCAGCAGTCGGGGTCCTGCCAATAGGAGACATGAGTCAACAGAGATCCGCACTGATTGGTCATGGCTTGCGAGACATTGGGGCTCATGAAAACCGTCCCCGCCTCATCGAAATCACAGCCAAGAGTCCCCCACACCCTTCTGAGATCACAAAGCGTATACTCCGATTCTGAGGTGTATCCCAGGATGCAACGAGCTCTAAAGGCCTGCGCCGTTTGGCCTGACCAGCAGTATCCAGCATAAACAATGTCTGGATACTTATCCGTATCTCGCAAGTAGTCCCAGATGCCCGTCATCGTATAGTTGACGAATCCAACTTCAGTGCGCTCTCCGCCCACTAGGTAGAAGTCAGAGCCAGCTACGATATCTTCACTATCATAATCAGTGAAGCGCACGAGGTAGTTAGTGCGTTGATCAGCTTGGTCGAAACTCTGCAGCACTTCAGCTGCCATGTCCCCAGTATCCATTATACCTTCGGTAAGGATGGACACATTCCGCCAATGGTCTTTCAGCCGGTGCCAATCGTCGATGATCGCGCCGGAGGGCAGACCCGCTTGAATGTCGTCATCGCCGCCCCATGTCCCGAAGGGGTATTCCCTTTGCCAGAGTGGTTTGATCTTGTTCCTTGCGAATGTATAAAGCTCGCCATCATTGAAGCCATCCCGCCAAGTCTCCATATATATTTCAAATACCGAGCATTCATCTGGTTCCCATGCCGAATCATAATCGCCCGCCGAGCACGGAGTGACACTGAAGCACAGAATGAACACCAGAGCACATGAAGCAATTCTCGTCATAACTCACCTCACCAATTGGCCTGACGGATCATGGTCAACTCTAAGTTGCCCAATGGTCCGTCACTCGCCACGACTGCAGGATCTTCGCCCCTGGATACTCGTCCGATTTGTTCTTCAGCTCTTAACACGACGCCGGAAGAACAATGGCGAAACCGCGTCGCATAGCAGATGCTTATGATGCATGGGGTGACGGAAAGGCGGCTTAGGGAATTGAACAAATCAGTAGCGGTGACTCTCGCTTGATGAACCGTCGAGGTCCTCAGGTCTTCCGGCGATGGGGGGACCTCATTCACCGATGCAGCCCCCACCGGCAATCGGGTTCTAGCGGGATCCCCACGGTATGAAAGGGTGTAGGTTTCGCCGGTAAAGGCAGGGGCGCTTTCGAGGAGTCCAAGTGAGTCGGCCGAGAAGACTCTTTGGGCAGTGGACTCCATAGCGTCATAGGTGTCCATGGACAATGCGGCATCAGCATACAATGTCCGCAGATCATTCATGATCATATGCTTGTGCTGATAGTATTGTTGGACTGCGGTATTCCATGAGTCTCCCTTGGAGACCAGGTCCTGCACAAAGGGAATAGAACTGTAAAGTCGACGGAGATGATCCACGTCATTCTCCCAGGGATCAAAGGAATGGGGTTGGTCGACCCTGTGACTCGGATAGATGATCGCATCGTTCAGAAAGAGAGTCCCAATTGAGTCAACTGCGAGCGATACCCGCTGAATTCGGTGACCATTAAGATAGAGGCGGTTCTCTGGAGCGACATCAAACGAGATCTGCGAATTGACTAAAGGGATCCGCCCGGGAACAAATGACTCCGGGTCATATGCTTGCGGATCACATGGGAAAATGAGCACTTGTGCGCCTGGCTGCTCGACCGGAGGCTCGTCGGTGGCATCTTCGCTGGTGTCCGCCTGATCGAAGCCCACCGCAGGACAACAAGCAATCCCTACAGCTCCCAGCCCCAGCGCCCCCAGGCACTCCGCATCAAAGCTCTCCATCGACTCCGAAATCCAGCCCGCGTGATCCGTGGCGGGATTCACCGTCAGCGCCAGAGTATCCGCCTCCAAGTAGTTGATGCATGCTAACCAGTAGATGGGGACGAGCTGCCCAGTCCATGCGTCCTCGTTCGAGGCAATGGCGACTCCCGTATTCGGCCCCGGCCAATTGCCATGATTGATCGTCATGGCATGGTCGAGGCATAACCCGGTCTCGCTAAAGAGAAACGACTCGGGATTGAAGTCGCCCAGTCCGAACTCCACCGCTGTGAAGGTCTTCTCCTCCCCCCAGGCGCTCAGGATGTACCAAACGACCGTGGCCGAGGAATCCGCCGGAAGGGTCGTCACCTGATCTTCGCAATTCTCCAAATAGGTCGAATCACACCAGGATGCAGATTCCGTGGTGTAGGTGAGCGACGGAGGCGCATGCACGAGCAAGACGCCGCCCGAGAGGTCGTCCGGGTCGGCGCAGGCAGCACCGGTGACGAAGAGCGAAAGCACGAGGACCATGAGCGCCTGCTTCACTGGAGGCCTCCTTTCGCTGAAAGAGAAAAAACGATCCGCCGAGGCAACGAAGCTTGATGCGACGGGACCGAGCCAAGAGGCGGCCAATGGGTACGTGTGTCGGCGTTCTCACGGATGACCTCCCGGAGCAGTACGATCCGGAATGGTCTGCGGGGAGGAGACTGAGATAGTGTGACCCATGGGCGGCAGCCTGTCAAGGCGCTTCTCCGTCATCCGGTGCCAGCCTGGGACTCATGGCCACTCCTCTGCGACCCGGTGCTTCTCGTCGGCAGTGGTCGCGGGGTGGCCGCTGGTCGGCGCCTCCCTCCGTGAGCCGACCGGTCGGCGTCCCGTCACACCTCCTTCTATTCCGTAACGGCAAACCTGCATCGATCTCCCCCGGCCCGGTACCTGGACATGGGTCGCGCCGAGATCGATGCAGATCTCCCGTTGCGCGACGTTCATTTCGCCGCTCAATCGCGCGCTAGGCGGCCGCCACGCTCCCGAAATGCGTCCAACGCCCTCGACAAAGCAGCCACCCGGGCGTCTCCCTGCATCACCGATTCCAGTGCGAATGCCGCCTCTATGGCCGCGATGAGATGCGGGAGCGCGTTCCGGCCAGCCGCCAGGAGCGGGAGGTCCTTGTCTGGCCCACGGCCGCCACCGAGACTCTCGATATGAATGCCGCCGAGATCCCCCGTTCCGTCCGACCTCTCGTACTCAAGGCTCATGTGTTCCGGAACATGAAAGATAGGCAGTTCGTGAAAGGCTCGCCAATGCGGAGGCGTTCCTTCCGAGTGGAGCTTCTTCAGCCGCGACAACGGGAAGAAGTCGACCATGATCTTCGGTCTGGGCTTTCGACTCATCTGGACCTCCCTTCGGGACATGGGTTGGTGGTGGAAGATTGGGCGCGGTGCCAAACTCTGGCCCGGCAGGCGTCCGAGCAGTAGACCCGTCCCGCCTCGCCTTCGGTTTGCCCATCGTGGAGGGGCTCGCATCCCACACCCGGCGCACCGTGACCAAAGAAGGAAGCCACGTGGGATCGTCCTGTGAGCCCACCCGGACACCAACCCCGACGCGATCGTGTCTGGAAGGCAATGAAGCTCTTGGATTCTTGCAGGCCCCGGCGGAGTTATTGAGGAGCACTGGCCCCCTCGTGCCGCATGCAGGACACCGCAGGGCAGGGCGGCGATCGAGCCGAGCAGAATCATTCCCCTTCCACCCCCTACACGCATAGACAGGGGCAAGAGGGGAGAAATGGAACCGCGCGCGTATAGACGGGAACATATGGAAAGATTAAGAGAGAGATTGTATTTATTATACTTACACGATTAATCCTTCTCCAATTCTTCACTATCCTTCACCCCTTCTGGAGTCATTCCCGATCCGAATCCTTCTCCCCCGCTCCATTCGTCACCGAAATACTTCCCCCCCTGCTGGTCTCTGGCTGGACGAGCGCTTCGGCGGCATTGGCCAGCTGGTAGAAGCGGCCGGACTTGGTCGCCGTCGACCGGGTCAGGACCACGATGTCGCCCCGCTGCTCCAGAGTGCCCACGATGAGCAGGAAGTTCTTCGTGTCCATCTTCATGCGCCTCAGGAGCACGCTGTGCGCGAGCTCCCCACCTGGGGCGGCACGGAGTTTCCGCAGAACCTTCAGACAATCGGCGTGGAACGGGTTGTCGGCGACATGGGACTGGGCCATGAAGAGCATGCGCTTGGCCTGGTGGATCGCGAAGCGTCGGGCCCATTCGGCGGCCGCCCTGCCAATCACTGGCTGTTCGTGGTTCTCGCTCACCGCGTAGAGCAGGGCCAGTTTGCGGGTGTGTTCGCTGACGCGCCCCCACACGGTCGTCCCCGACTCATCCCCGGCGGCCTCCGCCTTGGCGTACTCGGCCTCCGTTTGTAGCCGGGTCTCGATCAGAACAGCTGTGGCCTCGCCCGTGTGAGAAACCGTGCGCGGGTCCGGATGCCAGTCCTGGAGGTTCCCCGTGCCGGGCCGGAAGTCAGCCCACCACCTCGCCGTTTCGAGGACACGATCGGGCAGCGGCGCCATCTTCGGCTCCTGGCCGGCTGAGCGCGTGCCGCACTCGATGACGATCATCCGGGCGAAGAACCCGTTCGTCAGCATCCGATCCGAGAGAGCCTGGTAATAGTGGTCCGGAATCGCCGTCCCAAGGACGACAAGGCACGGCTGGTCGATTGCGCCGGGAGACTCCTTCCCGGCCTTACGCCGCAGGGGATAGACCGTGTCGGCCGAGGAGTAGATCGTGAGCATCGTGCTCATCAGGTTCTCGTGCCGGGCATCCTTCGCTTTGTTGATCGATTGCAGCATTCCGTCGATCTCGTCAGTCTGGAAGAGCATGCAAGGCTCGACCATGAGCGCGTCCTGAAGGCCCTCTCCCGAAGCGAACCGGCTGCCCACGCAGCCCGACAGGCCAACGGCATGCAGGATCTGCGTGTTGAGCTTGCGCGGCCGATCCTTCCCGGCCGCCGAGTGCGCGAGGCCGAGCAGGTAAAGGTTCGTGCGGTTGTCGCCTGGATCACGGACCTTTCGGCCGGCAAGCATCGCCTGGAGGGAAAGAGCGCCAGCGAAGGCCATGACGAGATTCGGATATGGGGCGGTCGCCAGGCAGTGGTCCATGACCTCGGAGACGAACCCGGGGATGCGGAACAGTTCGGCGGGCATCGGGCCGGGGTCGACGAGGGCGCTCGCGTCCCGCACGGCCGGGCCTTCCATGACCTGAGCCCAATGATTCTCGGTCACCGCGACCCACACCTGGTCGGGGTCATAGCGGGCGATACTGGCCGCGATCTTCTCGACCTCGATTGTGGACAGTGGCGGCTGGCATCGATTCTGGTTGACCCGCTCCAGAGCTGACGTGATCTCATCGCGCGCCAACCCGACGCGACGCATCGACCCCGCCAGGCGCGCCAACGTCGCGTTCCTCTGGCCAGCCGGGATGACATTGCCAGCGCCAGGGACATCGGCGCCCTGTGGGGCCCCGTGCGCGTCAGGGTGCGCACCTGACCCGTTGCCGTTGCCGCCGGCCGCGTCGAGTTCGGCCACCAGCCGGTCGGACGGCCCGGGAAGCAGGTCGGATCCACCGTCGAGGGGCACGCTCCAGCGGTACGCCTTCCCATTCACCACGGACGGTGGCACGACGATGTAGCCGCCGTTTGCGCGCGTGTCGACCTTCGGCGCGATCTTCCCCGCCGTGCAGGCCCACTGCCTCCCGTCGGGTTGACGGAAGATGTAGTGCCGACCGCCGCGAGGCGTGATGGACGTGGGGCAGGTCGAGAGGTCCTGCGCCCTGGACAGATCGTCGGGCCAGGGGTTGTCCGCGCCGTCGACGTCGATCACGAGCAGGCCGGCCGTGGAGATGCCGATGTTCGCGTTCGGATGTCGTGCCCACCATGCCTCGATCTGGCTGGCATCCGTCGTGGCATCCTGGAAGCCGTGGTTTGTGAGCGGCACCTTCTCCCCGGGCCTGCAAGGGAAGACGGGGTAGCCCAGCCTCGCGTACCGGAGTGCCTCGAGCAGCATTGCGTTTGCAGACGGGGTAGTCTCGGGCTCGTGTTGCGCGACATCCTTCATGCCTGAAGCTCCTCGGCCTTGCCGATCGATGAGCGGCCTACCTTGAAGGCGGATTCGCCGTATTCGCGGATCGCGAAGCCCGTGAAGATCCGGCAGATGTCGCGTCCGACGTCGGAGCCCGCGTCAATGAGGCACGCATGTCTCTCCGCATCAAAGCGGTAGGCGGCATCGAGGCGGACTCGGGATTGACCATGGAGTCCTTCGGCGGCCAGGACCGCCAAGAGCAGGGTGCCCCTGATCTCCTTGGCTGGCACCAAGCGCTCGAAGGTGTAGCTTTGCACTTCCCGACTGCTCATCGTGTTCTCCTCCGGTGTGGCCCTTCCCTTGCATACATACCCGGTCGCTCAGAAGGGCGTCGGGCGATTGAGCGAGGCCCCCTAGCCGATGCTTTCCATCTGTTGGATCTCTGGTGGGATACATACCCGGTCCCGAATCAAAGCGTCGGGTGGTTCAGAGGTAGCCCTTCAACTTCCCCTGTCGCAGAATCTCCCGCAGGTTCGCCAGCGATCGTCCGTACAGCGTGCCTCGCGGAAGCCGAAGTTCCCGCGCGACATCGGTGATCGAGTGGGTCATGAGGAGCTTGGCCAGACGTTGAAGGTCAGGTGGGAGTCTTGACAGCGCCAACGAGACGTCCAGGCGGACGTCCGATCGTTCGGACGCGGTGGAACCGGACTTGCCCGCAAGAAGATCGATCGCATCCTGGCTGACCGTCTCTTCCCGGGGAATCAGGTGGCCGTCTCGATCCTCAATCGTGTCATTCAGCGAGAACGCCTCTCGGCGGTGGTCCCGCTTCTCCTGCCGCTGGAAGCGGATGAGGTTCGCGACCTTGCGGTCGACGATCCTGGCGACAAACGTGTTGAGACTTGCCTTGCCAGGATCGTACTTGGGCAACCGAACCAGGAGATCCAAGACCATCTCTTGGCACAGGTCTTCGTAATCGTCGCGGGTGAATCCGTACTTCCCGGCGAACTGTCCTGCTTTGAAACGGATGATTCGGTGGGCATAGTCGCTGAGTTCGGGGCGCTTCGAGCCTTCCATCCGAGCCTCTCCTCGCGTTGCGGAGAGGCGTGTGGATGTCGCTCGAAGCTAGTGCGCGGCCACAGGATCGAAGGCAGGACGTGGTACGCCGTTCCGGCGACACCCACATCCGCCTCCACCTCGTGGCCGGCAGAATGTCTGGTGACAAACGTCAGCGATCTCTTCTGGGAAGCTGAGCCCCGTCTTTCAGCCGGTCTCCTCCTCTACTTCCATCCGGAACGGCAGCCCGTGCTTCACTTCCAGACGGCGGATCGTCGTGTTGCTGAGATCGTCGAGATGGGCCAAGAAGTCTTTAACCTGGCCCTTCAGAACGAAGTCCTCGAGATGGGATTCCGGCCGAGGGCCGTTCTCGGCGCCGAACTTCACGTCACGGACGATGCGCGGCGAGGGGCGCAAGACCGGCTCGCCCTTTCGAATGACCAAACCCTCGATCGTCCCGTATCCAAGCCGCTGCATCCGCTCAATCAGCTGCGCCCGCGGGGATGACAGGGATGACTTGGTCGTCGGCTGCATCGCGCTCTCTCCGACTGAGGGCAACTCCGTCGATGGTCCAGTGGTCACCGCTGTCGCTTCTCCCTGCCCGTCCGACGATCCCCGCCCTGGCAATTCTGTCTGGGCGAGGGCCGCTGAGCAGCGTTCCTGCTTCCTGCCGAAGTTCGCCCAGTTCCCCTCTACAAGTTAAAGGGGGCTTGAGGACCAAGAACGGGGACAGGCTCCCGGGACAGGTCAGAAAGGACCGGGTTTGAAAAGGCAACCGCCGGATCCGCAGCCCAGGTTGGGCGTCCAGACTAGCCCTTCGCAGCGACTGCTTTGCGCTCCCGCCACATCCTCCTCTGCTTCCGCCAGTCGGGCACGGCTGCAATCGGACGCACCATCTTTTCCCGAATCAGATCCCGCCCGCCGTTGGAGCGCGGCAGGTTCAGCAACTCCTCCTGGATCTCCGGTGCCAGATTGAGCAGGCTCATGATCTGCGTCATCCGCGCCCGGGTCACGTGGGCCAGGCGGGCCAGCTCGGCATAGTCCGCAACCTCACCCCGGCGGACGAGGTTGTCCATGTGGATCGCCAAGGCCATGAGGCGCGAGATGCGTGGCACGCTGCCGAGATCGGGCGCCTTCGCCGTCACTCCCTCCCCCATCACCTTCCGCCCGCGGTTTGCGGTTCGGAAACTCACCTGTTTCGTGACGGTCAGCCCCCTCGTCATCGCACCCCCTCACGCGACAGCATCTTGATCCCCGCCGGGTGGAAGGTCACCGACACCGTCCCCTGCCCGCCGTCGTAGTCGACGCGCTGGACCAGGAGGCGAATGACCCTCGCCTGCTCCCGCGGCGCGAGCATCTCCCAGGCTGGGTCGAAGGCTGAAAGCGCCCGCGCGACCTCCCTCTCGTCGAGCAAGTCGCGTTGCAGGCCCATCAGCTCCTCTCGCACCTGCGTCATCCTCTGCTCCGCCGTCCGGATCCGGTCCTGCAGATCCGCCGCACGGTCCGTCGCGGTACCGTTGGTCGCCAACCGTCCGGCGAGCTTCCGTAGCTCGGCGCTGTGGCGGGCAAGGTCGCGCTCGAGGCCGCGCTGCTCGGCCTCCAGGTCCTGGATGCGCTTCGTCGCCTGCGCGCGCGTCTCCTCGATCGTCTCGGCCAGGAGCGCCGGGTCCTTGCCGATGTCGCGGATCTGGTCCACCACGAACTGCTCGATCTCCCGCGCCGGGATCGACTTCGACGTGCAGGTGTGCCAGCCGCGCTTCTGGGCGCTCGCGCACACGTAGTAGCGGTAGCGGCGCTTGCCGTTCTTGTGGGTATGCGTGTGGACCATCGCCGAGCCGCAGGGAGCGCAGCGGATCAGGCCCTTCAGGAGCGCCCCGTAGCGGTTCCGCACGTACTTGCCGCCGGTCGCGCCGTTGCGCTTCAGCAACTCCCCCGCCCGGCGGAAGATCTCCTCGTCCACGATGGCCGGGTGCTCGCCGTCGTAGAGCTCGTCCTTGTAGGTGATTTTCCCCCGGTAGAGGATGTTCGTGAGCAGGCTGTTCAGGCTGTGCTTGTTGAAGGGCAGCCCGCCGGCCACATGCCCCTTCCGGGTGGTCCACTGCTTGTTGGTCCATCCCCGCTTGTCCAGGACCCGGATCGTTGAGATGAGTGACTCGTGCTCGAGGTAGAGCTCGAAGATCGCGCGCACTCGGGCGGCCTCATGCTCGTTTACGATCAGCCGGCAGCCGCGGGGGTCGAGGTCGTAGCCCAGGATTGGCTTGCCGCCCGACCACTTCCCCTTCCTTCTCGTCGCCGCGATCTTGTCGCGCGTCCGCTCCGAGATGATCTCGCGTTCGAACTGGGCGAAGGAAAGCAGGATGTTGAGCGTCAGCCGCCCCATGGAGCTCGTCGTGTTGAACTGCTGGGTGACCGAGACGAATGAGACCCCGTGCTTCTCGAGCGCCTCCATGATCCGGCCGAAGTCCAGCAGGCTCCTCGACATTCGGTCGACCTTGTAGACGACCACGCAGTCGACTTGGCCCGCGGCGATGTCGGCCATCAAGCGCTTGAGCGCCGGCCGTTCCATGTTCCCGCCCGTGTAGCCGCCGTCGTCGTAGCGGTCGGGGATGCAGGTCCAGCCTTCCCCCCGCTGGCTCGCGATGAACGCCTCCCCCGCTTCCCGCTGGGCATCGAGGGAGTTGAACTCCTGCTCGAGTCCCTCCTCGGTCGACTTGCGCGTGTAGATCGCGCAGCGGATCGTCGGGGCCTCAATCCTCTTGGTGGCCATCGCCCTTTCCTCTCTGACTGAGCCGGAAGAAGTGGTAGCCGTTCCAGTGCGTGCCGGTGACCTTCCTGGCCACGGCGCTCAGGCTCCGGTAGATCTCTCCTTCGTACTCGAAGCCACGGGGAAGCACCCGCACCTCGACATCCTGTCCCTTGTAGCGGCGCGTGATGACGGCACCGGGCATCGGCAGGCGGGAGTCTTGCGAGAACTGAACCCTGGCGGTCTTCGTCGGTCCCGGCAAGAAAGGAGGCCCCGTTCCCGGCGCGGTCATGCGCACGTCCGAATCAGCCGCCAGCTCCTTCGCCCGCTGCCGCGCCCGCTCGGATAGGCCGCCCTCCTCGTTCGCCTGGAGCCGCCAGATGATCCGGCGGATCAGGAACTCCTTGTGTCTGGACTTTGTGCTCTCGCCGAATGCCTCGGCGTACCTCTGGCGAAGACCGGGCACGGTCATTCGCTTCAGCGCCGCGATCTCCTTTCCTACGTTGAGCGCCATGCTCTGCCTCCTCTCGTTCTCCGGTTCCGCTAACCGGCGGCCCCATGAGGGCGAGGTGGCGCGCACACCTCAAGGGCTTTGTGGGGCGACTCCGTGGCGCTGCATGCAGCGGACTCGGGCGGGGTCCGCGGCAGCCGAAGCACGCCTTTCGCGAGGATGCTCGCGACCTGGCGGCGGCGCTGCTCCGGGGTGAGCTCGGGTTCGTATGGCACTTCGTCCCTCCGGGTGAATGGGTGGGTGGTTCCGTCTGCATACATACCCGGTCGGTTCGAGAAGCGTCGGATTGGGGTGCGATCGTGACGGGGTGCTGTCTCTGCATTCCTGTAGGGCATGGAAGCGCGGCCGTGGCGGTTCGGCAGCGGATGGTTTGGGCTTCCGGTCGTGACGGGAGCGCTAACCGAGAGAGGGTTGTTGAACGGAGACTTTGAGAGTTTTTCCGCGTTTCTGCGGGGTCCGGTCGTGACGGTGGGATTTCCGATCGCGCCCCGGTGACCCTCTCACAAACCAGAGAATCTCGGCCCAGGACGGGCCAGGCGCGAAACTCTTTGCGTGTGGCGGGATATGCGAAAACCCCGAAAGCTCTCGCTCTCAGGGTTCTCCGCTAACCACCGGAGCGCCAGACAGCGCCCACTGTTACGTCAGCTCCCCGG
>JAEAMG010002130.1_pt1 | contig 12971 bp, 11 predicted proteins | sample 8958741 | NCBI WGS metagenome assembly JAEAMG01 (sample SAMN16933256, study PRJNA681125) | bioreactor sludge metagenome | isolation source: anaerobic bioreactor treating anionic surfactant - SDBS | place: India: Bengaluru | collected 2019-02-28
AAAACCAATTGACAACCCCTGAAAGAGTAGCTGAATGAAGAACTGCATATGCCCTTACCTCCTTGCTTTCATGTCATTGAGTCATCGAGTCTATCGAGTTGTTGAGTCTTAAGACCTTATTATGACCCGACGACTCTTACTATTCACTATTCACTCTCTACTATTCACTGCCTTTCTTTTATTCCTGTTCAACATCAAGGATTCTCACCTTCGTGTCAATGGTTCCTACGCTTCCGTCTCTGTACAACACCTTACCCCGTACCTCCAACTCCTTCGTGCCGTCATACATGGCCTCGATAAGCTTGATGTACTGTTCATATACAAACTTCCTCCTTACCTTACCGGTCCTCGTCAGTTCTTCATCGTCGGCATCGAGGAGCTTGTACAAAAGAATTATTTTATGAATCCTCATCGGCTTAGGCAGTTGCCTATTCACCAGTTTCACCTCGCCGAGAATAAGTTGTTCAATGGGAGGCTGCTGGGAAAGATCCGAATATGTTGTATATGGTATCATCCTCTCCTCAGCCCAGCTTCCCACATTTCCCATGTCGATATTGATAAAAGCAGTCACCCAGTCCCTAGCCTCACCGAAAACAACCACTTCTTTGATGTATGGGCTGAATTTCAGCCTGGTTTCTATAAAGTCCGGTGAAAAAGCCTCACCGTCCTTTGTACGCATAATTTCTGCTTTACGGCCGATAATCAAAAGATGTCCGTCTTTGTCAATATACCCCGCGTCTCCGGTACGGAGCCACCCATCTTCAGTCTTTGCTTTCTCTGTCGCTTCCGGGTCGTGGTAATACCCAACAAAATTGGACCCACTGGATACGAGGACTTCCTGATCTTCTGCTATCTTGATCTGGATACCGGGTAATGGTTTGCCGACCGTTTCCGGTTTAACTTCGTTATCAGGCTGAACCTGAAAGACTCCTGCGGCTTCAGTCAGCCCGTAGGCGTGCTTAAGGTTGAGGCCCTTCGTCCTGAAGAAACGGATGACATCAGGGCTGATGGGGTGGCCTCCTGTGACGGCGGCCCGGATCTGCAGACAACCGACTCTGTCGAGAAGTGGACGATAGACAACCCGGGAAGCAGCCCGACGCAAAAGACCCAAACCGAGTGAAATCGGCTTTTTCTCTTGCTCCCGATTCATGACGGCGTTGCCGATTTTTTCCCCGAGATCAAAGAGAAACCTCTTGATCCACCCTGAGTCGCCCATCTTTACTCGTATCATTGACGCAAGGTCCTCCCAGAAACGCGAGGAAGTGATCACAACAGCCGGGCCGATCTCCCTCAAATCCGCCGTTGCTGTTTCCGGCGTTTCAGGGAAATTCATTGTCATCCCTCCGCAAAGCGCCACACCAACTCCCCACATCTGGTCTACGATCCATGCTGTGGGCGTAATGGAAATCCAGTTATCAACCGGGGTAATTGTAATGCTTTTGAGCCATTTTTTTCCTATATCGGTGAGATTCTGATGGGAAAGCATAGCCAGCTTCGGGATTCCCGTAGTGCCGGAGGTCATAATCATCAAGGCAATTTCTTCCGGTTTACCCTGTGAAAGCTCACTGCCAAACCGGCCTGGCTCCGCCCGATCCAATTCATCGCCTTTTTTAAGGAGATCTTCAAAACTTATAAGCCAGGGATTATCAACGTAAGTTCTCATACCTGTTCTATCCAAGTAGATAACGCGCCGCACATGTTGCAACTGCTCTTTTACTTCCAGAAGTTTATCGACCTGCTCCTGGTCCTGAACGATAACATACGCGGCTTCAATGCGGTTAAGCATCACGGCCAATTCTTTTGCAACAGCTGAGGTAAAGAGATTAAGAGTAATCGCACCTACCGACTGGCCCCCAAGTTCCGTAAAGAGCCACTCGGGATGATTGTTGGTAATAATGCCAATATTCTCACCCCGTTTAAGACCAAGGGTCAGGAGTCCAAGGGCTGTTTTTTTTGTGTACTGGCCGTATTCCTGCCAGTTATAGGTTTGCCATATGCCATATGCCTTCTCGCGTATGGCGGCGCTCTCTGTTCCCAACCTTTCCGTCTGACGGAAAAGTATCTGAGGCAGTGTAAATCTGCTAAGAGACGACAACCACGCTTCTGACCCGGTCGGCTCGGTTTTTGCCTCTTCCATAATCGGAACTCCTTGTCCCGGGCAACTGCCCTGTTTTCTATATCTGCTCTGCCTCTCCGAGGTAGGCTTTGATGACTGAAGGATGATTACTGATAGCCTCCGGAGAGCCTTCCGCTATCTTGACTCCAAAGTCAAGCACCGTGATTCGTTGAGAGATACTCATCACGATCGACATATCGTGCTCCACGAGAATCATTGTCTGGCCCCATGCTTTATTCAGTTCCATGAGGAATCTGACCATATCTTCTTTTTCTTCGAGGGTCATACCGGCAAAAGGCTCATCAAGGACCAGAAGTTTTGGTTTCAGGGCCAATGCGCGGGCAAGTTCCACCCTCTTGCGCAATCCGTACGGTAAAGCACCGACCGCTTTCTTGCGGATAGGCTGCAGTTCCAGGAAGTCTATCAGTTCTTCCAGGACCCTCCTGTGCTGGACTTCTTCTTTTCTGACAGATCCAAAAAAGATGGCAGCTTTGGCAATACCGTAATGGGAGTGAGTATGTCTGGCCAACAGCATATTGGCCAGGACCGTCATCCCCGGGAATAGTTCAATATTCTGAAAGGTTCTTCCGATTCCCCGTTTTACAATCTCGTGAGGCGCCAGCCTCGTGATTTCATCTCCGTTAAACAGGATATGTCCTGTCTGAGGTTTATAAAAGCCGGTAATGGAATTGAGCAGACTTGTTTTACCGGCGCCGTTAGGCCCTATGATGCTTACCAGCTCGCCGGTATGGACTTCGATATCAATGTCTCTGAGTGCAGTTACGCCGCCGAAGATGAGGGAGATATTCCTCACCTCGAGTTCCGCCTGACGGTCACCGGAATCGGCGACGGCGTAAATGCTTGGCTGCCCGCGGAAGGCTTTCATTTATTTTTCCTTAAGAACCTGAACCTTGTCCTTCCCGGGATCAAAAAAATTAGTCATGGCCGAATAGGTCATGTCCTCGTGGATCCTCACGATCCTCGTTTTGAATGAACCACCGTGATCAGTCTTGGTGAACGTAACATATGGAACGAGACCGCCCAAACTCTCATTCCGGAAGGTCTCCATTGCCGTGTTGATCGTCTCGCCATTGATCTTCCCTGATGCTTTATAGGCTTTCTCCATGGCTCTTTCCATGATCATTGCAACCACAACCCCTTCCCAATATGAGGTCTCGAACTTGTCGACGGTTTTGTACCTTTTGAATAGGTCTTCCATGAGCTTTATACCCGCTGTCTTATCGTCAGGCAGGGCTCCGCAGAAGGTCATGGCGAGGCGATCACGGATTACGCCCTTGCCGAGATTGAAGAAATCCGGTTCAGTTGTTGTCCATGTTCCGAAGAATGGCACATTGTAGCCAATTCTATCTGCAGCCTTCAGGGCCGTTATAATACCTGCAGGGAGGATCTGCATGAATATATACTCTGCCCCCTTTTCCTTTAGCCGGAGCATTTCAGTGGTCAAATCGACTGTCGTTGAGGGGAATTCCTCTATGCTAACAATGTTGATGTTGTTCTTTGCGGCATATTCCTGGGAGGGCTTGTGAATGGTTTTCCCGTATGTGTTGTTATACGTGAGAAGCCCCACCTTAGGCGGCTCTTTCCCTTTGTGAATTGCTTTAATATATGCGAGGACAGCCTGAGAGTCGAGTATGTAGTTACCGAAAGGAAGATACATATAGTCGATGGGAGGGTTAAGTATGTCCTGGGCAGTGGAATAGTTGATCGTCGGGATCTTGTACTCCTGGATCATAGGCTTTGCCGCCAGGCCTGATCCCGCGTCCCAGGTAGCAATCATATCCATTTTATCTTCACAGAACTTCTTGACAAACTTGACTGATTCGGGCACTTTGTAGGCATGATCTACTACTGTTAACTCGATCTTTCTGCCGCCTACTCCCTTTTTTACATCATTTACATAACGGAAATAATCTTGATGACCTTTAGCGTGATACTGTCCCCAGGAAGATGCCGGTCCCGTAAGATTAATAACCGCTCCTACTTTTATTGGCTGTGCTTCGGAGATTAATACAAAACCAAAACAAATGATAGATACAGTGACTAAAAAAACAATAACCGATCTCATAATAGCCCCCTTGTTGAGATATTGGTGCCTGACAAACACCCATTACCAAAGCCACTACGCTTCCAAGGCCACTACTTCATTGTTTATCCGGATCGACCAAAGTTCTGATCCAATTTTATCTTTCGCTTTCACTTGTGTCAAGTCAATAATTTCAGAGAATTTAAAAATAAGGCGAACCGAATATGACATTAAAGAGCGATCTGAAATCTATATTTAGATATTCATTAATTAATTCAGCTGGGTTTGGCCTTATTAATCACTCATAATTAATTCCAGTCCATCAGCATCAATCCTATACCTATTCGGTTGATGCTTTTATCATAATCCAGCAGACTCTCCCCGTATCCATTAAAATACTGTATATACCCGCTGACTCGATCATTTTTTATAAACGGGAAAGGGAAACTCCAGTCAAGTTGTATAGCGCCCTTATTATTTTTCCTCAGATTATTACGCACCATGGCGCCAAAACGGTGATTTTTCCAATAATACGTCCCCCACAGTTCGCCGTATCCCATATATTTCGTTATTTCCGGGTTATCATCTTCATGTCTGCTTTCCGGCATACGATACCAGCCTTTAAGAAGCAACTCGAAATTACCTCTCTCAAATCCGGCGCTTGCCACGATTCGGTTCCAGCTCCTCGACAACGTCTGACCCCGACCATTCGACTGATGGTTGATACCCACATTAATGATACGGGCACGGAGAATATTAAATAAATTGTAATCTGTCCGGAAATTCAGAAGCAACTCCGGCTCATAATTGCTCTCACGGAAAGGTGAGGAAAAAGTCTTGTTATAAACCTGCCAGAAAGAAAGCTGCGTATAGGCAAACCACAGGTCCATGTTTTTCCCCAGTATATCTTCCCAGAGCTTTACCTTGAAGCTTATCTGGAATTTTGCCTCGGTGTTCTGGGCTTTGGCGTCACGATCATAATCAAGAGCGGTATCCGAGTTCGGCGAACTATTATGGGCCACTGGCAGCATATAATTAGGGCGATACAGCCGTATTACAAAAGGATCTTTTCTGCTCTCTGGATCCAGATCCCATTGCCTCGATAGAGCTGATGACTTCTCCTTTTCATTATCTGCTAATTTTACAGCATTTGTTTTGGTTTTCGTTTTATCCGAAACACCAGATACTGTTGTTTTATCCGCCGGGGCTTTCCGACCAGCCAGATCATCGAAGCACTTCAATCGCTTATTGTTGTTATCAATTTTTGCGCATTCTTTAAACCGTTCATCCATATCGGCGGCATAACTGCATATGGGCAAGAAAAGGAAAAGGGAAAAAAACAATCGGTAGACGTGTCTAAAAATTATTTTTTTCTGTTTTATGTGCTTCAGGTTCTTCATAATGATTATCTCAGAATTCAAGAAAACTAATCTGTTGAAAGAAAAAAATCAAGAACAAATTCTGAACCAGTCTATTTTTTCTATAACAAATTGTATTAAATAATTATTTACAGTCATACTCAAGCAATAAAAAGAATAATCCGACACAATGTTCTCATGGCGGAATCATACCAATTCGCATTCAAAAAATTGCGCATGAAGGAAACCATGCTCTTCTTGCGAACATCGAGGACAGACTGGAGCTACCTGCTGTCGATGCAGGTAACCCGCGATTTGTACTGATGAACTGAAGCGTGCCGGCGACCAGGTCGCGTCCTGGCCAGCCCGAGTTGTCCGAAGCTCAGAGCAAGTTCGAGGGTTGAGCGTAAGTGAATCATTGCAAAGGGTAGTCTGCCTGGAGTGAGGGCAGAAGAAAATGGATTCCCTGTGATAGTATATTGAATGAGAATTAGTTTTACTGCATCTCCACCGGTGGAGTCTTAATAATCCCCATCTTAACATAAATAGGCCTAATCGCCTTTCGTATCGCCGGCAATCTGCTGTAAAAAAACAGGGAACCGGCAATACAGGCAAGACCGTTTATGATAAGGGTGTGAGGCGCGCCGATTGTGTCTGAGAGTAATCCCGCAAGTTGACTGCCGAAAGGAGCCATTCCCATGGTACACATGGACATGTAGCTCATGACACGTCCGCGCTTATCTTCATCAACAATGGTCTGGAGCATTGTATTGCTCGATGCCATATGGAGGATCATTCCCATACCGGTAAAAAAGAGAATACACAGAGAAAGCGGCAGGGAACGTGAAAAAGAAAAGACAATGATACCGATACCGAACATGCTGGTGGCAAATACATTCAGTTTCGCAAGGCCAAGTACGGTTCTCCTTGATGCAAGGTACAAGGCGCCTATGAGCGCACCTGTGCCGCTCGCGCTCATTAGGAAACCAAAGGTCTGTGGGCCTCCATGAAGGATTTCTCGTGCAAAAACAGGCATGAGCACCATATAAGGCATACCCATTAAGCCAATAAGGGCCATAAGGATGAGTAGATAGAGAATCGGGCGAAAGCTAAAGGCATATTGATAGCCCTCTTTGAGCCCTTGAAAAACAGGAGGATGTTCAACTTTCATTTCTTTTTCTGGTATCTTCATCGCGAGTAATGTAAAGATAATCGCAAGGAAACTGATAGCGTTGATGAGAAAGCAAATGCCCTCGCCTAACCAGCCGACAAGAACACCGGCAATAGACGGGCCCACGAGCCGTGCGGTATTGAACATTGCTGAATTTAGCGCGATCGCATTACCTAAATCTTTTTTGTTTTCAACAAGCTCAATAACAAAGGAATGGCGAGCGGGCATATCAAAGGCATTCACAGTACCGAGAAAGAGGCTTAAGAGAATGAGATGCCACACCTGCACATAACCGGTCATTGTGAGCAAAGCGAGCAGCGCGGCCTGCAGTGAGCACAATACCTGAGTAGCAACCAGCAAATTACGACGATGTACTCTGTCAATAAAAACTCCTGTAAAGGGTGCAAGAAAAAGGAGAGAAATCTGACCGGCAGCAGTAACGAGGCCCAGCAAAGCGGCGGAACCTGTCAGCCGGTACACCAGCCAGCTCATGGCAACGTGCTGCATCCAGGTACCGACAAGCGAAACACACTGACCGCAAAAATAGAGCAGATAATTCCTGGAGCGAAAAGCACGTCCGATAAATTTGAGAGTTGATTTCTTTTCCAATTTTCTTACTTTTAATTTTGTTTTTTTGTTTCACATGCAATACACAGACAAACAATTCTTTTATATTTTACCGTTTATTAGCTCATAATGCAATTATGATCACCTCTGAATGCTTAATTATCTTGAGATTGGGTGCATTATATGCTAAACTAAACACTGTAAAACATGAACTCACTACATCGGTGCTGTAATCAAAATCAGTCTTAATATCGGTACTGTAAAATAGTGTAATAATTTTAGTAAGGAGGAAATATGATTCACGGAACACATCAAGATTTTTTTAATGCAACAGACTACTTCATTGACCGTAATATTCGCCAGGGTCGCGGTAATAAAGTCGCGGTATACACGGAATTTCGCAATTATACCTACAATGACATCCAGAAAATGGTCAATAAGACCGCTAATGGGTTACGCGAGTTGGGCGTCCGCGTTGACGACCGTGTTATGATCCTCATGCTCGATGTGCCGCAGTTCTACGCCATGTTTTATGGCGCCATTAAAATAGGGGCTGTGCCTATTCCGGTAAACACTATGTTAACCCCTGAAGATTATGAATATTATCTGAATGACAGCCGCACACGGGTTCTTGTGGTTTCTGAACCGCTTGTTCCTCTGGTTATGCAGATTTCCGGTGATCTTCGTTATCTCCGTGACCTCATCATCATTGACGAAAAAAAGGGGGCATTCATCCCTTTCAAGCAAAAATACAGGCACGCACCGGAGACCATTAAGACAGAGTTTACCACAAAGGATGACGTTTGTTTCTGGCTTTACAGCTCCGGTTCAACGGGTTCGCCAAAAGGCGCTATCCATTCACATTCCGACATGCTGGCAGTTTCTCAGTCCTTTGGGCAGAAAGTACTGCAACTCACTGAAGACGATATTCTTTTCTCGGCGGCACGGCTTTTCTTTGCATATGGTCTCGGTAATTCCGGGTACCTGCCTTTCTCCGTGGGTGCTTCTGTAATCCTTAATCCGAATCCGCCCAAACCTGAGGGTGTCTTTGCGTATATGAAAAAATATCGCCCAACTGTATTCTTCGGCATACCGACACTCTATGGCCAGATGCTTGAATATAAAGAAAAAGAAGATAAAGAGAAAGGGACCAAGCCTGATCCAAACGGCAACCATGAATTTTCATCTGTCCGTGTCTGTACATCCGCAGGTGAAGCGTTACCGCCGGATATTTTTGATCGCTGGAAGAAGCGTTTCGGTATTGAGATTCTTGATGGCATAGGATCAACAGAAATGCTTCATATCTTCATCTCAAATCAACCCGGACAGGTAAGACCCGGTTCTACCGGCAAGCCTGTACCCGGTTATGAAATCAAGCTTGTTGATGATGAAGGCAAGGATGTTCCCAAAGGGGAAATAGGCATGCTCTATGTCAAGGGTGAAAGCGGCGCGCAACAGTACTGGAGAAAACGGGAAAAAACGAGAGCAACCATGCAGGGTGAATGGGTTAATACCGGCGACAAATATTACGAAGACAAAGATGGATTCTACTGGTGCGCTGGCCGCGGCGATGATATGCTGAAAGTCGGCGGGATCTGGGTGTCTCCTGTGGAGGTCGAGAACTGTATTATGGAACATCCGGCTGTTTTTGAAGTCGCTGTAGTGGGCCAGAATGACGAAAAAGGTCTTGCCAAACCGAAGGCATACGTTGTGTTACACGAAGGTCAGACACCATCAAAGGAACTGGAAAAAGAAATCCAGCAGTGGGTCCTCGACAGGATGGCTAAATACAAATATCCGCGCTGGGTAGAGTTCATCAAAGAACTTCCAAAGAGCGCTACCGGCAAAATCCAGCGTTTTAAATTGCGTTAAGCTTATCTTAATTATTGACTATGATACAAAGTCAGCCCCTGTTTTTCCTACAGGGGCTGACTATTTTAACACCTTTTTATTTAGGCAGGACGAACGGCTGGTTGTAAACTATTAACTTATACCAATTCTAATTTAAAAATAGAATGAAGATGACGAGGAGGAGGAAACCGGAGCATACACGAAAAGTATGTGAGGATTTTCGACGACGAGAAAGCTCTATTATATGAATAAATTAGAATTGGTATTACATTGGGACATCGTCTTCAACTTCCGGTACAAATTCATCATCGCCGTTATGGTTAACATAGGGTTTTCGCTCTTCACCTGTTTGACGGCCATCACCGGCGCTGCCCAGCATTTTCATCTCCGAAGCAATGATTTCAAAGGTTTTCCGTTTTGTGCCATCTTTTGCCTCGTATTCACGGGACTGGATTTTGCCTTCAATATAGACAAGTTTGCCCTTTTTCAGATATTCACCTGCTATTTCCCCAAGCTTTCGCCATGCCACAACCCGATGCCACTCTGTTCGCTCCTGTTTTGTTCCTGTTCTGTCTTTGAATGTCTCCGACGTGGCAATATTGAAGGTCGCCACAGGCACGCCGTCCGCCGTATAGCGAAGCTCCGGGTCCGCACCAAGCCTCCCGATAAGCAATACTTTATTCACTGACATATCTGCCCCCTTGTTTGAATAATTATTTTCCAGATTTTTTGTAGCTAAACATTATAGTATGCCTGATCAAATGTCAACAAGATGTATAAGTTTATCTATGACTCAAGCGCATTCGCTGAATCCACACGAATGACAGACGGAACAGCCACCTTCATGTTCGATACGGCCGCCGCACTCAGGACATGCTCCCTTAAACAATGATCGTTTATCCATCTTTTCCGCGTGGCCTGCCGAAGCTAGATGATTCCGAATGGCTCTCGCTACAGCATCGGCACAGGAAAGGATCTTGTTCGCGCCAAAACCGGCTGGTGAATGGCAGGAAATGTCGAGAAGTTGTTTAATGACTTCCTCAGGTTGAACACCGCTCCTCCAGGCCAGGGAAACCATGCGGCCGATGGCCTCGCTTTGAGATGCGGCACATCCACCGGCTTTGCCCATAGTCGTGAACATGATATCGTGAGCTGTAACGAACACACGTCGCACATCAAAAGGGATTTCTTCGATGTCCTGAATCGTTCCGTGTTGCGCGATCTTTTCCATCAGAGCGGAGGAGTAAAAACCTCTTTCTCTGGCAATTTTTTCAAAGAGTGGATGTGTTTCAAGGAGAATATCGTTATCCAGAACCTGCCGCGCAAAAGAAACGGCAAATATCGGTTCAATTCCGGACGATGTGTTGGCGATGATGGAAATCGTTCCTGTAGGCGCGATAGTGGTCACAGTGGCATTTCTGATCTCAGATTCTCCCCGTTGGGAATAGAGCGAACCCTTGAAATTGGGAAAAGCACCTCTCTCCCGGGCCAATTGCCCTGAAGCAATATGACCTTCTTCATTGACAAAAGACATAATTTTCTCTGCAAGCTCGATTGCTGCGTCTGAATTGTATGGAATCCCCAAGGAGATGAGCATATCCGCCCAGCCCATGACACCAAGGCCGATCTTACGATTCGCGTAAGTCATCCGGGCAATTTCAGGCAGCGGATAACGGTTAAGCTCGATCACGTTATCGAGAAAATGAACTGCCAGATGCACCACTTCTCTCAGTCGTTGCCAGTGCACCTGGCCGTTTTTTACCATTAATGCAAGGTTGATTGATCCCAAATTGCAGGATTCATAGGGAAGTAACGGCTGCTCGCCACAGGGGTTTGTCGATTCAATGGTTCCGATATGTGGAGTTGGATTGTCCCGGTTTAACCTGTCGAGAAAAATAATACCCGGCTCGCCGTTCTCCCATGCCTGTTTTACGATAAGATCGAAGACATCCTTTGCTTTCAGCATGCTGACAACTTCTCTGCTGCGGGGGTTAATGAGTGGATAAGATTCGCCGCCCTCAAGGGCATCCATGAAAAGCTCTGTGATACCTACTGAAATGTTGAAATTGTTCAGATGTTTCTCGTGCGATTTGCATTGGATAAATTCGAGGATATCGGGATGATCAACACGCATGATGCCCATATTGGCACCCCGTCGCGTGCCTCCCTGCTTTATTGTCTCGGTCGCAATGTCGAAGACACGCATAAATGATATGGGACCGCTGGAAATACCCGTTGTGGAACGGACAACATCATTCCTGGGACGTAGATTGGAGAAGGAAAAACCTGTTCCTCCTCCGGATTTATGAATAAGGGCTGTGTGTTTCACTGAATCAAATATCTCATCCATGGAATCGCCGACAGGTAGCACAAAACAGGCAGACAATTGTCCCAGTTCCCTACCGGCATTCATAAGGGTAGGAGAGTTGGGAATGAATTCGAGATTTGACATAAAACCATAGAACTGCTCTGACACTGAAATGACATCAGCGTCATCACTGAACTTCACATCAGCCTCTGCGACGGCATCAGCAACGCGTCGGAACATATCGGCAGGAGATTCTATGACTTTACCCTGCTGATCTCTCTTAAGATAACGTCTCTCCAGAACAGTCACCGCGTTTTTTGTCAGCTTTGGAGCAGTCAGTTGATGAACAGTCATTTGTATCTCCTTCACAGATAAATTCTTAATTAGCAGGGTTATAAAACCTATTAATAAATACTATATGTAGTACGAGTATCCATTATAAACACTATATATAGTAAACGTCAACAAAATTTTAATTATTATTTACAAATAATAATTCTTAGTTTATATTATATTTAAATTATGTTTGATGACAGCATAAAAATGCTCAAAGAGATAGGCTTAAAGGTAACACCTCAGCGCCAGGCAATTCTCAAACTTCTTGACGGGAACAAAAGCCATCCGTCAGCGGATAGTATTTATTCTGAGGTTCTCAAAGAATATCCTTTTCTCTCTTTCGCTACCGTCTATAACACACTGTCAAGGCTCGCTCAATCAGGAAATATTCAGGAGCTTGATATTGACCCGGCAAGAAAAAGGTTTGATCCCTGCGCCGCTTCCCATTCTCACTTCTATTGTAAAGTCTGCGGAAATGTTTTCGATGTTGTCTGTGACGGCACCTTCCAGGCCTCCATGAATGACGTGAAAACCATTGAAGAACATCAGGTTGATGCGGTACAGCTTAATTTTAAAGGCCTCTGCAAAAATTGCATGAGAAAAAACGGGGATGAATAACCCGGATTATTTATAACTGAAAAGGAGAACTATTCATGGCAAAGACAGAAGATTTTTTAAGAGAAGCATTCGCAGGAGAATCTCAGGCCAACCGCAAGTACCTGGCTTTTGCGGCAAAGGCAGATCAGGAAGGGTTCCCTCAGGCAGCGCGCCTTTTCCGGGCGGCAGCCGAGGCGGAAACTGTCCATGCCCATGCCCATCTGAGGGCACTCAATGGAATTCATTCCACCAAAGAAAATCTGGAAGAAGCTATTAAAGGAGAAACGCATGAATTCAAAGATATGTACCCGGAGATGATTGAGGCAGCCAAAGCTGAAGGTCATAAGGCGGCGGAACGCAGCTTCTCCTTCGCGAACGCGGTCGAAAAGATTCATGCTGAACTATATAAGACCCTGCTTGGCAGCCTGGGCAAAAGCACCGACAATTATTCCTATTATGTATGTCCCGTCTGCGGATTGACAGCGGAAAAAGAGGCGCCCGGAACATGCCCTGTGTGCGGAGCAAAAGGATCTGTCTTTAAAAAGGTTGATTAAAACCAGCGCCCTTACACAACGTAATCAAAAAATGCGGGTAACACCAAAACGGTCTTACCCGCATTTTTT
>JAEAMG010002160.1_pt1 | contig 12971 bp, 10 predicted proteins | sample 8958741 | NCBI WGS metagenome assembly JAEAMG01 (sample SAMN16933256, study PRJNA681125) | bioreactor sludge metagenome | isolation source: anaerobic bioreactor treating anionic surfactant - SDBS | place: India: Bengaluru | collected 2019-02-28
GTAGAGGCTTAGATTTAGGGCATTTCAAAACAATGATCGTAGACCCTTACTTTGCATGTATTATTCAGATGTCGTATTTGTCTTTTAATCATCATGGATTACACAAAGCTATGATTACACCTGAGCAGCATGAGCAGCTCAAGAAAACAGTAAAAGGTGTAGTGCCAAGAGTTCGCAAGCAGTACAATCCTGATTTCCCACTCTCAAAGATTATGATGTGTAAAGAGTGTTCAGAGTCAGGTGCAAAATACCCTCTGCTTGTAGGCTATAACCACAATAACGGAAAGTCTGGCGATAAGCGCAAACACTATCAACGATATAAATGTAGAGCTTGCGGTGCTAATATCTTACGCAGTGAACTACACGGACAACTAGATGGTGTGCTGTCAACTATTGAGCTTGTAGAGGATAAAGCCAAAGACTTTATAGCGGCTCTAAGGCATGTTTGGGAACAAGAGCAATCACTATCATTCAATCAAATAGAGGCGCTCAAAAGACGCTTAGAATCGCTTACACAAGACAAAAAGTCTGTAGTATTAAAGCAAGTTCGTGGGCAGCTAACAGATGAACGAGCGGATATAGCAATTGCGGCATTGGATGAAGAGATACAGGCAACGCAAGATCAACTAGACTCTACAGCAAGCATCGAACAAGACTTTATAGAGTTTATCGAGTTTGCACTCAACACCGTCGAAGGTTTGAGACAAAGATTTTGGGAATTAGACCAAGAGCATCAGGTGTGGTGTAAACAATTGCTATTTCCTGATGGTTTTTCAGTGTCACGAGATAAAAAAGTTTACACCCCAAAAATTAGTGACTTTTACAGATTGGCGACAACAAAAGAAGACTCCGAAGAGCCTTCAATATTCAATATGGTGATCTCACCGGGAATCGAACCCGGATTGCCAGGATGAAAACCTGGTGTCCTAACCGTTAGACGATGAGACCATACATGACATTGTACTAAAAACAGGGGAAGAAGTAAAGATTTATGATATACTATATTCATGGTAAAAGCAAAGAAGAAGCGCAATAAAAAGTATTCTGGAGCAGACGCGACACAAACTCGCCCGACGATAACACGCGTGCAAGCGGTCAATCGCGGTGCTATTGGTCAGTGGTTGCACGAACACCGGCGGATGATGAAGTATATCGGCATAGCGGCGCTTGTTATTTTTGTGCTGGCCTTGGTCGTCTCGGGTATTATTAGTCTGTTTCAGTAGACAAGATGGGCAGCCGAAAGCCGAACGTACTGCCTTTTCCCTCTTCCGACTCAAAGATAATTTCTCCTCCGTGGAGCATGACGACTTTTTTCGCGAGGAAGAGACCAACTCCCGTACCATCGGGCCGACGCCGACGAGCATTTTGCGCGCGGAAGAAACGCGTGAATAGTTTTGACTTTTCGGCTTCCGGTACCCCGATGCCTGTGTCTTTTACGGTAAATTCCACGTAGTTCTTGTCACGTGCAAGTTTAACGCGAATGGCCGTACCTGGCTTTGAGTAGTAAATCGCGTTATCAATAAAGTTCACAATCACCTGGCGGAGTTTATCTATGTCAATATTCATCTGCGGCACGTCTTTGTCAACGGTTTCTTTGATAACCAAATCGTGTTGCTTGGCAATAACCTGAAGCATATTAACCTGGTCGGCGACCACCTCTTTTAAGTCGCCTTCGGTGCGATCGATAACAAATTTACCCGTCTGTAAACGCGACACATTCAAGAAATCATTAATTAACGTCACCATGCGTTCACTCGAGAGAAATGCTTCCGACAGAACGGTTCGCTGCGTTGCGCTAACCTTTCCCAAGTCGCCCTGGAGCACCATGTCAAGATAGCCTTTGATGCTCGTGAGTGGTGTACGGAGCTGATGCGATGCCATAGAAATAAACTCTGTCTTTGCCTCATCAAGCCGCTGCAACTGCCGGTTACTTTCACGCAGCTCTTTCGTAGCGGATTCGACTCGTTGTTGAAGGTTTTCATTTAGTTCGCGAATTTCTTCGACGGACAGAGAGTTCTGTACCGCAATCGCCAATTCGTTTGCGATTGACTCAATGACACGCACGTCTCGCATAGTATATCCACGGCTCTTGTGCTCGCCTATGAATAAGTAGCCAATTGGTTGACCTTGTAGTATCAGAGGTAATACCATATATATCTGATACGCTTTGAGTACTTTGCGCACCTGATCTGACTCAACCAAATCACTCACGAGCACCGCAGGAAATTCATAATTCTTATGATAATACGCCCCAATCATATCAACATCCGTCGGCAAAATACGCTTTTTTGACTTGCTATTGACCGCAAAGACCGTGCGGCCATTTACGTAGAAGAAGACGCCCTCCGCGCCAAGCGTTTCCCTAATATACGCGCTCGACTGTTTTAACAGCAGGAGTAAATCAGTGTCATATGAGATAATCTTACCAAAATCACGAACGAATATTTCTCGACTATAAGTACCCCGATAGAAAATTTTATTCGTCCAACTGTCAAAGAACTGCTTAATTGGCTGGAAAATAAACGCGAGAATAAGCGCGATAGCGATACTCGCTGGGCTTAACCCCACGCCGTCCGTCACTGCGCCGCCAAAAAATATAACCGACATAGCATAGGCAAGGAGGACATAAATGCCCGCCATGACTGCTACAGTTAATGCGTAACCAACCGTTCGAACGGTGGCAAGACGAACGTCAAATAGGCCATGTCGGACGATGGCGTGGAATATACCTAATGCCAGTATAACAAGAGGGGCAATTGACGCCTGAGCAATCTCAAATCTACCGCTAAAAAAGGGTATAAGAAATCCTAATGCAAAACTAAGCGGAGCGGCAATAATAAACGAGACACCTATTGTTCTCATTTGGCTCTTCTCGCGAGCCAAATGACTGTTCCATCCCTTAAAAATCGCATAGCCAGATATGGACAATAAGAGTACTAGACTAATTGCATATAAACTAATTGCGGGACCAAAAATCACCCCATAGACTGCCCCCTGATTCTCCACTCCATTACCCACCAGCGGAGTTGCAGACAGTAATACAATAAGCCACATTAATGGCTCCAGTCGTTTTAACCTCCTTCGCTGGGAGCTAGCTGTGTCTACCAGCTGGACAAGGAGCTTTGCAATAAGAAGCGTGGCGGCCAGACTACTCGAGAACAGGATATAGTTTGCAGATACCGCAACAAGTTCAGGCGTAGAAGTGCTTGTACTGATCTGGTTCGAAACCATCCAGGCCAGCAGACAAATGCTCAGGGCCGCGAATAGTCTATTTTGGTGTTTTTTGTAGCCACCATCAACTAGCGCCAATACTACTAGCGTGCAAAAGAAAAAACCCACGACCACATCAATGAGCAGATATATCGTCATGTTCTACATTATAATCTACATAAGCACTTTGTGCTAGATCAAGCTACCGCTGTAACTGCTCGATAGCCTCAGGATAATCAGCTTTTGGATTGAGATTTAACTTTGAGCGCGTCATCATCGTCAACACCCCGGCATAATATCCTAGTCTGGGAAAGTGTACTGTTCCCGACTTACCTGTATAAATATCTGCGTACTGAAATCGAGGTGCCCAGATTGGAGTCTTTCGTCTACTGTCGGCATCTCCCGCCAAATGAAGAAACGCCTGAGTACTTCCCATCGCACTTGCTATATCGACTCCCTGACTAATAGATGGTAATGGAGATCCCTCCATCACAGCAGTAAAGGTATCCACGTCAGCATAGGTTGGAATATATGGAAGGCATCTGCTGAAATCCACGCTTTTTTCGGCAATCTCGTCAAGCGGCTCATTGTCAGATAGCCCCATCATGTGCTCAAATGTATATCTACTATTAGGGGCAAACGAAGTAGCAACAGCAGCGAAACCAATATTCATAGCTAAAAGGTTAGGTATACCACTCTTACGCGCCTCCCTAGCGAGGGCCGTACCGATTTCTGGACGAGTAAGCTCAGTTTCATCAATGGTTAAATCCGAGCCGTGAACGAACTCTTCAACGTTATCTGGAGTGATACCGTCAGTAAATACTTGTACCTTCGCATTCGGTCGCATGTCCCGAATCTCCTCAGCCAAACAAATTGCTTTATTTTTCCCCATGTTTGACTGTTTAGCACCGGGTACCCTGTTCGAATTTTCTTCTTCGAAAACCTCTGGGTCGGCTATATTAAAATTCTCTACCCCCATCATGGCAAGTTTTACCGCCAATTGATATCCGTCGCCACCCGCACCGCCAATCGATACCTTCGAGTTGCAGATATTCTCCTGTACGGCCGAGCTCCAAAAGCCATAACTACGCATATGCTCGCGCCTAAACTTTTTATTTCCCATAAAACCTCACTCCATGCTCTTGTAGATACATATTGCTCACAGCAGGTTTTCCAAGTCTTCGCACATACTCGTCAAGATAAACCTCTATTGCAACATTAGTATCATTATATTTTTCAATTAACTTGGGTTCGGCAATCCGACCAATCGGCACGCCAGTTCGGGACAGGTCTCGCTCAACACAAGGTTCCACAACAGCAAAACAGGGGGTCCACTTAGATTCTACAGCATGAGCCAAACCCGCACCGATAACAGCTACCTTCGTCAAGCGAGCTCTGCGGCGATTATCATTTATAGAAATATATCGCGATACTTCAAAGCTACCCGTATCGGCCACAATCTCGTTAATGCCGTTGTCGGGGTCAAAGAAAAGATCCTCGATTGGTAAGTTCTCTGGACTTGCGTCCGTCTTATGGATAAGTCGAATAGCCCCCACTACAGCAGCCCTTCCATCTCCTCGATTCTCTAGACTTGCAAAATGCACCGACCTTGGATCGTCAGAATCACGCTCTCCCCCATCGTTTTGCCGATTGGATGGGCTGATCATACCCGTCTGGTTAATGTACACATTGGCCCGTAATTGTGTATAGGCCAACGCAACTGGATCACCCCCAGACATAACATCCTCAGTATTTAGCCGAGTAATGGCAAGTGGCATATCACTGTTACCCCTAAAAATATCCGTCTCAATGACGGGAATTGCCTGCTCATTGGAAATGAATCTATTAGCTGCCGATGACATCATCTAATCGCCTTTCTGATATATAAACCAGACTGTGCACCTACGCACTTCTATAAATACTATCTCTCCTTATTATACATCATATCTATCACATTAGTCAATAGTTTGCTCTTGTTTCCTGCCTTTGTTATACTAAATATGTTATGACCAAAATTACCATCATCGAAGATGACCCAACGATTAGTCAGATGTACCGCATGAAGTTTGAGGCGGATGGGTTTGACGTGCGAATTGCTAATAATGGTGAAATTGGCGTTGAGGTGGTACGTTCGTTTAAACCTGATGTTATTCTGCTTGATTTACAAATGCCTGAGATGAATGGCACCGAAGCATTACGAGCGATTCGAGCTGACGACTCCAGCAAAACGACCCCTGTGATAATCTTGACAAACTTAGGCGAAGAAGAAGCGCCCCGAGAGATGCGCGCGCTTGGCGTTCATAGCTATATCGTCAAGGCAAACTACACGCCGCGCCAGGTTGTAGCTCAGGTCAAAGAAATTATTGACGGCACTAAATAATTCATAAACCGACAATCGGCTATTTTACTTCTTATTCGCAATACGAAAACAAGCGGTAATGACGTTATCAAATAACGCCGTAACCGTTAGTGGTCCAACCCCGCCTTTTTCCGGAGTAATTGTAATATCATCCCGCTGGCGTAGTGCGGGCGTGACATCCCCAACGATTTTTCCTTGCTCCGAGGCGGTTCCTGCGTCGACTACTATTGCGCTAGGCCGAACCACATCTGAATCAATCAATCCCGCCACACCAGTCGCCGTCACAATAATTTCATAATCTTCGAGGGCCGAGAGGTCGTCGCCCTTCTCAAAAACGGTCACGTTCAGACCAGAATTACGCCATATGCGCTCAAGAGGCCCGCCAACCAGCCGACCGCGACCGACAATTGCGATGCGTTTGCCTGACAACTCAATATTATGCCCAGCTAGGAGCCATTGAATAGCCATTGGGGTTGCCGCATCGAACGTTGTGTGCGGATGTAGCCCATCAACATCTTTTTCGGGAGAGACGGTCGCGAGCACGTTATCTGTCTGTTCTTTTTGCTCAAGAGGTAGCTGAACGATCATCCCTTGTATATCTTGACGCTCATTGAGTTCCCGAACAACCGTCAACAGCTCGTCCGGTTGAACCCGATGAATCTCGACATCAATCAAAATATCAGCGCCATACTGTTGCTTGAGACGCATATAGGTCGCGATGACTGGATTATCCGAGTCCGTCACAATTGCAAGCCGCGGAAAGATGCCATGCGCCTGCCTCAACGCCCGAACCTGTTTCGCTTGCCGCTCCTTTATAAAGCCGGCCAACTCCGCCCCATTCAATAGTCGACTCATACGAGGTCATCCTTTCTCTCATCGATAAACGCATTCCACTGCCTCAATAGCCGTAAAATCGTTTTCAATGGCATCTCAATAATGACATCAAGGATGACTGTAACGATATTCAGCTTGCTGTATTTATCGCTCATCCACTGCCCAATCACGACAAATGGTAGATAAATAAAATCGCGAAGCATCGTGACGCCATTGCTTTTTGAGCGCACCAATTCGAGCTCGCGAACCAAGTGCCCCAGTCGAAAACTCAGAAAACTAGCCGCCGACATAAACGCGATGAAGATGATGATATGCACTATCTGGAACTGCAAAGATACCAATAGCCACGCGACGAGCCCAAATACCACCAAACTCAACATACCATAGGCTATAGAAAAGCTCGTGCTATAGCGTTTTCTTCCAATATTTACCTTGCTCAAGGTAACTGTCTCGCCGCCATAGAGCATCGTATCAATCCTATCCACGAGTGCGACCGTGTTCGCACGCCCCGGCATGGTTAGAGTGAGCCGCAAGGCAATCATATAGAGAGGCGGAGATAGCAAATTAATGACCAACGGCAACCACACAATCGATCCGTGCATCATAATATCATACGGCACTTCAATCGCTACCCCAATAAGTACTTTGGTGATAATCAAGAAAATAACGCTTCGTACGACCGCGCGATTAATACGCGATGCCGTACGAGTATACTCCTGATTAACTTGCTGCTCGAACGCACCTAAAAAGGCCGCTCGTTTACTCATCAATTCCGGCAAATCGTCCTGCGACGTAATCATCTTGTCTAACACCCGAAGAGGCGCACCTTGTCGATCGACCGTATGATACAGCCTATCCGTTGCCGACGCCTCTAAAAGCACGTCAATCCGCTTATTGTATTCCAAAAATGACTCAGCTTGTTGCGGCTGCACGCCATAACGACGAAGTAAGTTAGCTCTCATGCCTGCTGCGTCGCTCTTTAGGAGCGCCCGATGAATTGCCACGAAAAGCGCCGCGCCAAAATCATCTGTTTTTTTCACGGTTGACGCAGGAATAATCGAAGAAAAGTACTCGTAAGCGAACTCTACAAACACATCATCCTCATATCGCGGCCGAATCATTCGCGCAATCTCCACAGACAATACATCCGTCATCCATCGAAGCGCCCTGTTGTCCGCAACTCCCTGTTTTTGGTATAGCTGAACATATGTCTTAAAGTGCGCTTTGGCAATCTTCGTGATATCGTCCGCCTGATGTTTGGACAGGCTGTTATTCGCCACATAACCGGCAAGCGTCAACTCAATCGCAAGTTCATTACCACTTTCTTCAAGCCGACCTGTATCCTCCATCATAAAAATCTGGCGATAAAACCGTTTAATAGCATTCTGTAAAAGCAGATGTTCTTCGCTATTTTCGGCGGCATTTCGCAGTTGCTCATACGCGGCCGTCAACACGCCGCCCGCACCGACAACATTAATATGCTCCCCTTTTCCGAGAGAAAGTTGATCTTGTTCTCGCAGGTTGCGCGCCTGCAGGAGGCCATTGGCCAGGCGTTGACCGATTGCTCGTAGTGATGTCATACTGGGGTAATTATATCATTTTCGCGGTCATACGCCTAGAGCTAAGAGACACTTGAGCTATACGACTCATCTGTGGTATAATCGGCGAGTGCTATGGCGGATGTAGCTCAGTTTGGTTAGAGCGCTGGATTGTGGCTCCGGAGGCCGTGGGTTCGAACCCCATCATTCGCCCCAAAACGTTAAAAGTTTCCCTCTGTGTTGACTTTTTAGCACATTTGTGATACAATGGAGATATATGGGCCAGTAGCTCAGCTGGTTAGAGCACCTGCCTCTTAAGCAGGGTGTCGAGGGTTCAAGCCCCTCCTGGCCCTCCAAAGTAAAAAGACTTACCTACCCGTAAGTCTTTTTACTTTTTCTATCCGTATGGATTGTATCCTCGCGCGGGCGGTTCTCTAAAACCAGCCGATGGGCGATTCGCGTTCGTAGGCAAATGCTCCAGAGTTGGCCTTGCGTCCTTGCGGCCAGAATGAGGAGATCCACCAATCTCTGTTCCGACCTGACGAACACCATAGCAGCGACCCAAGTGCGAGTTCCGGTAGACATTTCTTCGGGCATTCATGTCCGGCGTTCGAACACCGCCTATCGTAGAGCCAAACGCTTGAGTTGTCGAAGAAGGTGTATTCGAAAGTCTCTCAATGAGTTCTCGTGACATTTTTGGTTTACCTTTAATATCCATTATTATCTATCCTTATTTATTTTGCTCGGCTGCCTCGGCTATATCAGCTTCCTCTTTCGTTTTATGCACCACTCCAGCCTCGTGATGCGACGGCGCATAAATAGAGTAAATCTTCAGCGGTTCATCACCGATATTTATAACATTATGCCAATATCCTGCAGGAATGAAAATAGCGAAATCGTCCTCGGCTGGCGTTTCAAACGTCAATTTGTCGCGATTCTTGCCCATGACAACCTTTGCTTCGCCCTGCTCGATACGCAAGAACTGGTCAGTATCATCATGCACCTCAAGGCCGATTTCACCGCCAACTTCAATGTTCATTAAAGTCATCTGCAAATATTGTCCCGTCCAAACGACGGTACGAAAGTTCTCATTTGCAACCGTTAAGTCCTCTATGTCTACTACGTACGGCTGTTTTCCATGATCATCCATGAGGTTCCTTTCTCTTTAGGATTTGATTTGGTGCCCCGAGTTGGATTCGAACCAACGGCCTTAGGCTTAGAAGTCCTCTGCTCTATCCAGCTGAGCTATCAGGGCAAACACCTATTTCCATTGTATCATCAATCTGGTACAATAAAACATGTCCGCGGGTGTAGTACAGCGGTTAGTATGCAAGTTTTCCAAACTTGAGATGAGAGTTCGACTCTCTCCACACGCACCATTTTTGGACAAATCCACGAACTCGGGCGCGAAAGCGCCTGTTTTGTTTGGGTTAGTTTGGTTTTGCGGAGCAAAACCCATCTGTTTTTCTGGGAAGAGAGTTGCAATTCGGGCGCGCGTAGGCGCGCTTTTTTATTTTCTAAAATGAGGTTAGAGCCGAAGATTTCGAGGCAAAGTAACTTTTTTGCTTCAAGGTTCGTTCCGTTGGCGATTTTACAGATAGAAACGGCAGTTTCTAACCATTTTTTCATCGGTTCGAGCCATAAGTTTTGACCAAGCGTTAGCTTAGATAATTTTTCCTCAAAACTTTTCTTTTGGCTCATAATTTCCGTTTTTTTGCTGGTATACATTTCTCGATCAATATCTTGGTCGAGATAACTGTCGAGTAATCTTTGTAATTTTGTGGCCAGTTGTGCGATATTCGCCTGTAAGTCTGCCGTTTGCGATTGGTTTCGGCTCACTTCATTTGCTTGGTCTTTATCCATAAGTTCGCGCAACTTGTCCGCCCATGCACCAGGCATAGCGTATTCTTGCAACATTTTCGTAAGTTGCTCATCCAGCAACTCCTCACGTATATGCGGTTCAGAACAGCGCGGAGCGTTTTTCCGTTTCTTCGTGCAGTGATAGTAAACATAACGATGCACATTGCCATTTTTCTGTCGTTTTATTTGGTTCTCGCCAGTAATCATCATATTGCACGACCCGCAGCGCAGTAAGCCGCAGAGCGGCTTCGGTGTGTTGGTTTTGGTGATCCGTTTATGTTTACGACGGTCAAACACTGTTTGTACATCGTCAAACAGTTTCTTTGTAATAATCGCTTTGTGCTTCCCCTCGTAGACCTCGCCTGCATAGCGAAAATGTCCATAATAAAACGGGTTGGTTAGCATTTTGGCTATTTGGTCTTTTTTTAGTGGTTTGTTGCCTTTGGTTTTGACATTTTCGCTCGCGAGAAAGTCGGCAATATCTTGTAATCGCTGGTTGCCTCGCGCATATAACTCAAATGCTTCAACGACAAGCAGAGCTTGTCGCTTGTCGACAATAACCGTTTTCGTCCGCACATCATTGATATAGCCGAGCGGAGCGCGACCGGGCATCTCGCCGCGACGAACTTTTTGGCGCAAGCCTCGCTTGGTGTTTTCGGACAAATTGTCTACATAATATTTGCTTTGCCCAAAAGCGATGGAGAGCATAAACTTGCCTTGAGAAGTATTCTCAAACCAAAATGTCGGGAATTTCAGATTTGTGAGGTGTGTCTGGTCGAGTAAGTAGACAATTTGTCCGCCGTCAATCGAGTTACGAGCGAGGCGGTCTGGGTGCCACGCGATGATGCCGTTAGCTTCGCCGCTTTCAATTCGTTTTAACAGTTCCGCAAAGATTGGACGGCCGGGCGTTTTAGCGGATTTCTTTTCAATGAGTTCATCGACAATTTGCAAGTTCTCATTTCGCGCGTATGCGCGAAGCTCAACTAACTGCGCCTCGATGGACAGAACTTGCTTATCCTCAACATCTGTCGATTTGCGCGCGTACAAGATATATTTTTCGTTCATTTTGCCCTCCAACTTAAATAGCCGCCTCGTTGGACACAATCCGGAATAACCAAATTGTACGAGACGGCTATCTAAGCCATACAAAAAGTTACTCCGATTTGATTGTGTCCACTGCTATTTTACCAAAAACCGCCCGTGGCGGCAAAAAAGCGCGCCTACGCGCGCCCGAATTGCAACTCTCCCCCCAGAAAAACAGATGGGTTTTGCTCCGCAAAACCAAACTAACCCAAGCAAAACAGGCGCTTTCGCGCCCGAGTTCGTGGATTTGTCCAAAAATGGTGGATTTTTACAACCAAGTTCGAACCGAATTAGAGGAAAATTAGCTACAGCCATCACACACGCAAGTATACGCGCGTCCGCCCAGAAAAACCTTTTGACTATTTTATGAATTCCCCCCGCCTGCCTTTTTAGAATCTTGTAAAAGGTTTTTCTGGGCAAGTAGGCCACTAGGATGTGCGTTAGATGATACGCAAAGCATTGGCTACCTTGGAGGCGCTTAACATTAGTAGTTAGTAGTCCTAGTACGGTGATAAGGCTTATCTTCCTGAGACTTTTCTTGCCCCCGGAGCCACAAAACATGGTCTACTTTTATAGCACTCGCAGGCAGATTCTTACCTCTCAAATAACTTGCGAGTAGCTCAACGGCCCAAATGGTCATTGCTCGAATTTCAATTTCTTCCTCACTGCCAGCTTCTATCTCTACAAGGTTATCGATCTTATTTGCAAGTTCGGGAGCATAGCGCAATACGTCAAATCTCCTCAGCACTTGCGGAACCTTGTAGTCTGCTAGGGCAGTTAGTTCATCCATTCGCGTAATATCATGAGGCACAACATCTTGTTGCCAAAGCTCGTACATATGCGATGGCACTAGTTGAGCGCGTTTATAAAATTTGACTGATTCACCGTCGTAGGCCTCCTCGTCATCAAACACTAGTGGCATTGTATCTGCTAAGCGCTCCACTAATTCGACAGCATCCCAGTTACAGTCATCGACAAATGCTGTGAACGAACCGTCGTAATGGTTTGATATATGGCTTCCTAGAGATCGAAGTTGAGCCAGCCTCTCTTTAAGTAGGGGTATCTCTATATTCCCGCGAAGAACCTGGCCTAGTTCTTCTTCAGTCATCAAACTAAGATAGTCAGCAGATAACATATCGTAGCCTTCATCAATCCCACGTTGCAATGCCCGTAGCATGCCGAAACCGCCATCATAATCTTTTCCATCAATAGTAATCGTCCACTTTGGCTCGCCCCAATAAGAAAAGTTGATAGCATTGTAGACAAACCCAAACGCAATACTTTGCTCGGTAGAATAGCCTTCTTTCTTTTCAAAAAGGGGTGGTACATCAAGCTCTTCAGACTTGATAGTATCTGCAAATGCTTCTAACGCATGTTGGTCAATTGCAACATGTCCGCTCTTCTCCACGACATGATTTACTGAAGATAAGATTCTTTCCATTATCTAATAATATCATCTAACGCACATCCTAGTGGCCTACTTGCCCAGAAAAACCTTTTACAAGATTCTAAAAAGGCAGGCGGGGGGAATTCATAAAATAGTCAAAAGGTTTTTCTGGGCGGACGCGCGTATACTTGCGTGTGTGATGGCTGTAGCTAATTTTCCTCTAATTCGGTTCGAACTTGGTTGTAAAAATCCACCAAGATAATGAAAGGCTCATTATGACAAACAACCGAATAGTCGCGATAAAGCGGATGCTTTTATTTTCTACCATTACGCTTTTCTCAATAAGCGCCTTTCTCGGAATAGTTTTCGTACTCGTTAGCGCAGATTCAACGGCCTGGAAAATATCCGGGACTGTTTTTGTGTTTGCTCTTCTCTCGCTTTTTAGCATGAATAACGTCTTTCGGCTTGAATCTGAGCGAAAATCGGTGAAATATCTGTCCGTCGTAGCGCTTATATCAAATATTTTCTGGTCTCTTCCTTGGATATTAATTATTTGGAACGTCTTTGGGCTTATTATGTGCACGGAAACGGTTAACCGCTATACCTACTCGTATTTGCAATGTTCGGAGAGTTATCGCGATGTAAGAGCTATAGGCAATTTCGTGGAGCTTTTCTACCCTCCGTCCGTCCATAGAGATAC
>JAEAMG010002162.1_pt1 | contig 12967 bp, 11 predicted proteins | sample 8958741 | NCBI WGS metagenome assembly JAEAMG01 (sample SAMN16933256, study PRJNA681125) | bioreactor sludge metagenome | isolation source: anaerobic bioreactor treating anionic surfactant - SDBS | place: India: Bengaluru | collected 2019-02-28
CGCCCATGGGTATGATTCGAAAACCAAAACTGACCGAAATTGTCGCTATGAAGGCGTTACTCGACGAGGCAGCGGCGGCAGGGCAGGTCTTGTCACGGCGCCTGGCCGAAATGTTCGAAAATGCCCGGGATTTTCACGTCTACATTGATGAAAATGGCGTGGGCGGCTTGTCCGCTCTGCACATTGATCTCCTGGACTTGGCCGAAGTGCGTTCACTGGTCGTTCGTAAAGATCTGCGCGGTAAGGGTATCGGCGGTGCCCTGGTGGAAACAGCGATGGAAGAGGCACGGCAGATGGATATCGAACGGGTATATACGTTTACCCGAATCCCCGATTTTTTTATCCGATTAGGGTTTTCCGTAGTTGATCGATCAGAACTGCCCTACAAGGCTTTCAAAGACTGCCTGCAGTGTCCCCTATTTCCCGGTTGCGACGAGACCGCGTTGATTCGGGACTTGGTCGGCAACACGCAGTAATTTCATGGTTATGCGCAACGCATGTTCTTTAGTCACAGAGTTGCAATTCATGTTCTGTTTTTTATAGAATGGTGTATATAACGAACGGTAGGTAGCATTTAGAAAAATCGGTGCCATTTGTGGCACATCCTTCTACCTACCCTAAATATATAAAAAATGAGGGCGTTGGTAGTCGCCGCTAACCCGGAACTCCTGCGGCGATAAGAGCGATCCCTCCCGCATGATTTAGTAAGGAAGTAATGGGAGATGGGTACAGGGTTGCCCGTCTGGAATCGAAAACCACAACGACAAGAAAGGGCGAATAAGATGGCTACAAATGAGAAAAAAGGCATGAGTTCCTTAATGACAGAGAACCGTACCTTTCCTGCCCCCCAGGCAATTCTAGCCAAGGCGGCAATCAAGAGCATGGAAGAGTATCAGAAGATGTGGGAAGCCTCCATCAAAGAGCCGGACAAGTTTTGGCTTGAACATGCCAAGAAAGAGCTGCATTGGTCCAAGGAACCGACCAAGTCCCTCGAATATGTGTGGGACACTGCCAACCGTAAAATTGAACATACGTGGTTCAAAGACGGGGAGTTGAACGTGTCCTACAATTGTCTTGACCGGCATTTGGGCACCGCGCGTGAGAACAAGGTGGCCTTGATTTTCCAGGGTGAACCAGAAGATGACGTGATTAAGATGACGTACAAGGAACTGCACACGGAAGTGTGCAAGTTCGCCAATGTGCTCAAGAGCCTGGGCGTGAAGAAGGGCGACCGTGTCTGCATTTACCTGCCGATGATTATTGAACTGCCCATCGTCATGCTGGCCTGCACGCGCATCGGCGCCATCCATTCCATCGTTTTCGGCGGTTTCAGCGCGGACGCCATTGCGACGCGCGTTGGCGACGCCGCCTGCAAGATGCTCATCACATCGAACATATCCTTGCGTTCCGGCAAGCACATCGGTTTGAAAGCCATAGCGGACGAAGCTATGGCGAAACCGGACTGTGCCACCATTGAGAAGTGCATTGTCGTGAAGCGCAATCCGGAACCTTGCAACATGCAGGCCGGGCGTGACCTTTATTATGATGAACTTATGGCGACGGCCAGCGCCGACTGTGAAGCAACGCCGATGAACGCGGAAGACCCGCTCTTTATTCTCTATACTTCCGGTTCGACGGGAAAGCCGAAAGGCGTGGTGCATACCACCGGCGGTTACCTGCTCCACGTGGCGATGACGCACAAATATGTGTTTGACCTCCGCGAAGAGGATACGTTCTGGTGCACGGCGGACATCGGCTGGGTAACCGGACACAGTTACATTGTATACGGTCCGCTGGCCAACGGTGCCACCTCGCTCATGTTCGAGGGCGTGCCGACCTATCCGGATGCCGGTCGGTTCTGGCACATTGTGGACAAGTTCAAGTGCACCCAGTTCTACACGGCCCCGACGGCAATCCGTGCGCTGATACAAAAGGGCGACGACTGGGTAACCAAGTATGACCTCAGTTCGCTGCGTATCCTGGGCTCGGTCGGCGAACCTATCAATCCGGAAGCCTGGATGTGGTACTACACGGTGGTCGGCAAGAGTCGATGCCCGATTATGGACACGTGGTGGCAGACCGAGACGGGCGGCTTCATGATTTCGGGCCTGCCCATGATGACCTTGAAACCCGGCAGCGCCAACCGGCCCTTCTTCGGCGTGGAGCCAGTAATTTTACGTGACGACCGCTCCGAGGTGGACGTGAACGAAGGCGGCAAACTGTGCATTTGTAAGCCCTGGCCGGGCATGATGCGCACCATGTGGGGCGATCATGACCGCTTCATTGACACGTATTTCACCATGTACAACGACTTGTATTTCTCGGGTGACGGCTGCCGCAAGGACGCCGACGGCGACTACTGGCTCATGGGCCGCATTGACGACGTGGTGAACGTTTCCGGTCACCGCATCGGCACGGCGGAAGTGGAAAGTGCGCTGGTCAGCCACCCGAAAGTGGCCGAGGCCGCCGTGGCGCCCATGCCGCATGAAATCAAGGGCCAGGCCCTGTACGCCTATGTGACCCTGGTCGGTGGTGTCGAGGAAAGCGAAGCGTTGCGCAAGGAACTGGTCATGCATGTGCGCACGGAAATCGGCCCGATTGCCGCGCCGGATGTCATTCAGTTCGCGCCGGCATTGCCGAAAACGCGCTCCGGTAAAATCATGCGCCGCATTCTGCGCAAGATTGCCGAGGACGCGGTGGACCAGATTGGCGACACGACCACCCTGGCCGACCCGCACGTGGTGGAAATGCTGGTGGCCGAACACAATCGCCTGCTGAAAAAATAAGTGCCTCCGCGGCGGCAACACTGTCGCGATCTTGTAATTTCAGGAGCCGGTGTCCGCGGGATGCCGGCTCCTTAGTTGTTTAGTTTTAAGGAACGCCTGCCGGCAGGCAGGAAACACAACTACGGGAGATTGTCCTCATGGCAACGGAAAAAATGACCAATCGCTGGATCATTGTCATCGGTGCGCTGATTATCCAGGTCAGCCTGGGCGCGGTATATATCTGGAGCGTATTTCAGACACCCCTTCGCGGGGTGTTTTCGGGATGGACGGAAACCCAGGTCACCTATCCGGCGCAGTTGGTCCTGGCCGCGTTCGCGCTTGCGGTGATTTTCGGCGGCCGTATCCAGGACAAACTGGGCCCCCGTCTTGTGGGCACCATCGGCGGGATTATCCTCGGCGCGGGACTCATCCTGGCGCGGTTCACGGACCGTTTTTCTGAAGCCCAGGCGTTGATATGGTTGATAGCCACCTTTTCCATCCTGGGCGGCATCGGGATCGGCATGGCGTATGTGTGCCCCATCGCCACCTGCGTCAAATGGTTTCCTGACAAGCGTGGCCTGATCAGCGGGCTGGCTGTCGCGGGTTTTGGCGCCGGTGCATTCTTCTTCGCGCCCTTGGCGCGTGCCTTGGTTTCAGGCGGTTATTATCAACTCTTTGGCGTTAACCTCTTCCCGCTGCCGCAGATTGGCGTCTTCAACACATTCATGGCCCTGGGCATCATCTTTCTTGTCGCGGTGGTGTTTGGCGCGCAATTGTTGAAGAATCCGCCTGCGGGTTACGTGCCGGCGGGATGGACACCGCCCCAGCCGGCGGCCGGGGCCGCCGCGGCAAAGGCGGACTATACGCCCACGGAAATGCTGAAAACGCCCATGTTCTGGATTTTGTGGCTGACCTACTTTGCCGGCTGCACCGCTGGGCTGCAGGTGATTATGAAGGCTTCGCCGGTATGGCAGTCGTTCAGCATTTCAGCCATGAGTGAAATCCCCATTCCCAAGGATGCTTTTGCCGCTGTGGCGGCCATGGGCGCCATGGCTGTGGCCATCCTTGCGATCTTCAACGCCGTCGGCCGTATTTTCTGGGGTAAGGTGTCCGACAGCATAGGCCGTAAGGCCACACTCATTATCATGTTCCTCATCTGCGGCGGCGTCATGCTCGGCCTGGACTGGATGCGCACCTATCCCTTCTATCTGGCGGGGGCATGTGTGGTCGGACTTTGCTTTGGCGGTTACCTGGCGCTTTATCCCGCGGTGACAGCGGATTTCTATGGAACCAAGCATATTGGAGTGAATTACGGATGGATGTTTACCGCGTACGGTGCAGGCGGCCTCTTTGGTCCGTTCCTGGCCGCCTATCTGATGAAGGTTTCCAAGAGCGTGGAATACCAGGTCGCGGATGCCGCGGGACAATTGGCGACAAAAACGTTCGATGTGGGTGACTACCGTACAGCCTTCTTGGTTTCCGGAGTGGCCTGCCTGGTGGCGGCGGTGCTTATGCTGACCGTGAAAGCGCCCGCGGCGAAAAAATAATTTCCTTTTGTTTCATAATATCTTTCACTTGACATGGGGAGAGGATTGGGGAGACGCGACCGGGTTACGCGTCTCCCCCGCATTTTTTTGGCAAGCCTCTCTTGCGCCTGACACCACGGCGGCGGCAAGCGGTGGAAAGGTATTTACATCATCACCAGGGAGGCGCACCCTGCCATATAAAGCAAAAACAGGAGGAGAAGAAGCATGCAGCCACATCCACAACATCCGAAATCCGGCGCATCGCGCAGCGGCACATGTTTCTCGATCACCACATACCTGCCCGAAGGACCCCCAAGCGTCCAGGATGGCTCCTCACCAATATCCGGGCGTCGTTTCCCGGCTGACGCGGGTTCTTCCGGGGGCTCATAGGTTCCGGAGACAGGTTCCGCATGGATATCAATTATATCACCCGCATCTTTTCCTCCAGCACCTGAATAACTCTGCGGTATAAACACGGCATTGCATGCCCCGCATCGTACGGGAACATCTGTAGAGGCAGGGTCTAAATATACTATTGTCTGGCAACGGGGGCACCTGAATTCCATGCGCGTCCTTTCGCTACAAAAACAGCGTACATAATACCATAGGAGCCTGCCGCCGCGAATACGGGCATGATTGCTTGTATGGTGATTTTGGCGCCGCCCGTGCCCGTGGTGTACCATAGATGCTCGAAGCGTGTCTGATGCGGGTTAGCCCCCGATGTGTTCGGTCAAATGGGAGAGAATCATGATAGTAGATGCGTTTGAAAACTGGAAATTTTATTATCCGGGCAATGAAATCTGGCGGTGCGCCTTTGAGTACCTGCGCTCCCTGACGCCGGATGCGGCGCCGGGGGAAATGACTCCCATCCTGAACGACCGCGTCAAGGGACGGGTCATGTGTTATGAGACCATGAGTGCCGAAAAAGCGGTTCTGGAAGCGCATGACCGGTACTTGGACATCCAAATGTCCTTGGTAAACACGGAATGTATTGACTGGTTTCCCCGAGCATCATTAACCATTCAAACACCCTATAATCCCGATTCGGACGCCCTGTTTTTTGAACGCCCCCGTAACGGGGTGGTGAGGATTGTCAACCGCCCGGGTATCTTTACCGTCCTGTTCCCGCAGGACGCGCATGCACCACAACTGATGTGCGATTCCACGCCGGACCGGGTGAAGAAGGTGGTGGTAAAAGTCAAACTTGCGGCATTGCAGGAAATGCGAACATGATGCGGCACGCCGACCTACGGCATCCTCTTTATCCTATGAATTTGTGAACAACGACAAGACAAGGATGTGAGTTATGGCAATCGTAATGACGGCAGACGAAGCGGTAAAACGCATTCCGGACGGGGCCACGGTATTGCTCGAGGCCATGCCTACCGAAGAGGTATTTCCCGCTTTTTATCGTATATATGAAGCTACGGGATCTCCAAAAGACCTTACCATCGCCTGGGCGGCTGGAATCGGCCCCTTCAGTACGGAAGCCCGGGGCATGAACCACTTCGCCCATCCCGGCATGGTCAAACGCATGATTCTGGGTCACGCGGGATTGAACCACAACATCGTCAAGGTAATCGCGAACAACGAGGTGGAGGCTTACAATCTGCCGCAGGGTGTGATCACTCAATGGTTCCGCGAGATTGCAGCCGGACGTCCCGGCCTCATTACCCGCGTCGGCCTGGGCACCTTTGTGGATCCGCGCATCGAAGGGGGCAAACTGAACGAGCGCACCCGCGCCTGTGAAGATCTTGTGGAGGTTATCGAGATTGGCGGACGGGAGATGCTGCGGTACAAGCCGATAAAGGCGGATGTGGCGGTGATACGCGGCACCACTGCCGATCCCGAAGGCAACATCACCCTCGAGAATGAGGCCCTCTTCATGGAAAGCCTCGAGGCCGCCATGGCTGCCAAGAACTGCGGCGGGTTCGTCATCGCCCAGGTTGAAGGCCTGCGCGATACGTCCGCCCGCCCGATAGAGGTCAGAATTCCGGGCATCATGGTGGACATTGTAGTGGTCGCGACCTCCAGGAAAACCCATCCGCATACGCTTTTCGTGGAATACGATCCCAGTTATGTCGGTGATGAGATTGCGGACCTGAGCCAAGCTCTGCTGCCAATGCCGCTGACTCCGGAAAAGGTGATTTGCCGGCGCGCCTTCCTGGAATTGAAGAAGGGCGATCTGATCAATCTGGGTGTGGGTATTCCCATGGGCATCGCTCAGGTGGCCCGGGAGGAGGGTATGCTGAAAGACATTACGATGACGACAGAGATTGGCGTCATTGGCGGCCTGCCGCAGGGCGGCAAGAATTTCGGGCCGGCCCAGAATCCCTCCGCCATTATTTCGCAGACGGCTATGTTCGATTATTATGACGGCGGCGGACTCAACGCGACTTGTGTCGGCATGGCGCAGGTGGATGCCGAAGGCAATGTTAATGTGAGCCGGCTGGGCGCAAACGTCATTGGAAGCGGCGGCTTCATCAATATCACGCAGAACGCTTCCGAAGTCATGTTCTGTGGGGAATTTTCCGCTGTGGGAACTGATATCGCCGTGGAAGAGGGGAAACTCGTCATTCGAAAGGACGGTAAAGCGGTAAAATTTGTGGAGAAGGTCGGGCAGATAACCTTCAGCGGCACGGTTGCCCGCGAGGAAGGCCATAAGGTTCTGTTTATCACGGAGCGTTGTGTGTTTAAATTGGATAAAGCGGGGCTGATGCTTATCGAAGTGGCGCCCGGAGTGGATATAGAAAAAGACATCCTGCAACGAATGCACTTCAAACCCTTGATTGCTTCTGAAGTTAAGAGTATGACCCCGGAAATATTCCTGCCGGATCCCATGCGAAAAACATCCTGAAACGGAAGGGTGTATCGGAACCTATAACTTGTCGCCATCGGCCAACTTTTCCAGCGCGCCGGGATTGCGCAGTACGACACGCCGTCCCTCCACCTCGATGATGCCGCGCCGCTGCATACGTGCCAGGGTGCGGCTCAGTGTTTCCGCCACGGCGCCCAGGCGTGCGGCGAGCATGGCCTTGGAGGTCGTAAGTTCCAGTTCCAAGGCGCCGCCGGAATTTTGTGACAATTCGAGCAAGTGCCGCGCAAGCCGGGTGGATACTTCCTTAAGGGCCAGATCGTCTATCATTTCCACGAAACGGCGTAACCTGCGGGACAATATTGCCAGCATGTTCATCAATAGATCGGGCCGCTTTCCAGCCAGATCCAGGAAGTCCCGCCGGGCGATGAACAAGGTGTTTGAAGGGGCCAGCGCTTCCGCCGTAGCCGGATAGGTGCCGCCTTCGAACATGGCGACTTCCCCGCAGGGTTCCACGCCCTCAAAGATATGCAGGATGTGTTCCCGGCCATCCGGCCCGTACCGGCATACTTTGACCTGTCCTTCCACAATGATATGCAGGCCGTCCGCCACGGTACCCTCGTGAAACAGTACTTCCCCCGATTCGTATGACCTACCCCCGGCCATTTCCGCAAGGGCGCCCATCAGGTCGGCGGGCAGGCCTTCAAACAGGGAACACGCGCCGAGCAATTCGACGCGTGTCTTGACGGGCAATGCGCTTCGTTTCATAAATACCTTCTTGCCTTGTCCCGGCGCCCTATTTCCCCTGTCGCGCGCCTCTAAACAGTCTCCACAACCCTTTTGGCCGGATGGATTCCAAGGGGAAAACACCCCCCGCGGCAGTCCGGACATCATTGACCACAACAAATGCGTCGGGTTGGTTTGTTTTTAATAGTTGTGATACCTGCGCCAGGTCCCGACGCTTTATGATCAAATAAATCATCCGCACTTTGCCCTGAACGCCCTGGGCGCCGACCTGGGTAACGCCAAAATTCGCCCGCGCAAATTTCTGCAACAGTGATGCGGCATCGCTAGGCGTGATAATCATTACCGACAACAGACCCATGGCAAGCCTGTTCTCGATGTACATGCCCACATAGTTACCGGCGGCAAATCCGCAGGCGTAGGCGATATAATTGATCCAGGACGTCAGGTCGCCCATGATGCGGCTCACGGCGATGAGCCATATCAACACTTCAAAAAAGCCGCAGAGTGGGGCGAGCAGACGCATGCCCCGGCCCAGGAATACAATTCTCAGCGTGCCAATACTGACGTCGAGTATTCGGGCGAAAAAAATAAATATGGGCAATATCCATAAAGCATGTTCTTCATAAAAGGTTTGGAATAGCTCAACCATTACATCTCCTGTTGCCGGAATGTCTTTACTGCCCGCGAAACGGACATCCCGCAGGCACGTGGCCACCTTCCTCCCGGCCGGCTACGGTAGTTGCCGAAGAAACCATGAAAGTGGAATACGCGTAATGCGGGTCATAGAAAGGCCTTTCATGACACGGGTATCCCCCGCGCAATAAGCGAGAAGGACATGATGTTCCGTAAAGGCAATGGCGGTATAGCAGTACCAACCATGGGGATTGTCTTCCAGGGTAATTTTATGTTTCCACGTGTTACCGTTGTCCGAGGACAGGGCCAGGGTTAACGGGGTGCGTTTCCCTTTAATCCCCGGGGAAACGGCCTTATGATCATTCCAGGCCAGCAGTATCCTATCGCACCCGGGAAGCATCTTGAAAGACGCGGGAGATACCGGGGTATTCAAATCGGTGGGTTCCGCTTCCAACCAGTTGTCACCGCCATCTTTTGACAGGGAACGATAGAACACCCCGCTGCTGTTGCGCAACAACATGAGTAACGCCCCGTTTGACAGTTCCACAATTCCAGGCTCCTGATATCCCGTTTTTATGGGTGAGGGCGCTTCCAGCATCGTGGCTGCGGCGCGCCATGATTTACCGTTGTCATCGGAAAGGAAACAGACTATTTTACCTCTTGGGGAGAACTTCTCTCCTTTCAAGGCATGAAGCGCCGCGGGTATGACCAGTCTCCCGTTTTGTAATTGTATCACCCTGTCATTATTGACCACATAGTATCCTACGGGCTCCATTACGCACACCGTCGGCGGCCCCCAGGTCGCGCCTTCATCATCCGAAATACGCAGCATCGGCATGCAATCATCTTCGCCGTTCTTGCGCAGGTAAAACAGGGCAATGGAGCCATTCTGAAGCCGTAACAGGGACACGGACATGACATTCATAATGCCCTCATTGGGGATAACCGGCGCGTCTTCGGTACTCCAAGTCGCCCCGCCGTCATCCGAATATCGGGATACCAGACAGGCGGCGGCATGATCGCCCGCACCCCCGAAAAACCTGGTATAGATGAAGAGCAGACGTCCCTTTCGTAGTGTGATGAAGTCCCCTTCCGAGTTTCTGGGATTTTCTTCGCCCGGAGGAAGTTCCAGAACAACCTCCCTGGGCATATCCTCGGATTCGACAGCCCTATTCGCCTCTTCGGTCATTCCCGGAAGACTAAATGCGGTAAGACACGCAAGGATCAGCAGAACCGGGGCTCGGCCCTTTCCAAAATCCGCAACTATTCCTGGGGTCACTCCTGTTCTCCTTCTTTTATGGGAGGGGTGAAATAGCCTATGTCTTTTCGGACGTAGTCATTACTCCGTTCAATTTAGATAATAAATCATCCATGTGAAAAGGCTTTTCCACGATTGAACATCCCGTACTTTTCAGAAAGAGATGGGTCTCAGGGTTCAACATATCCCCGGTAAAAAAGATGACGCGGTCTATCATGGGCGCATACTGTTCCGCAATTTCACGGTATAACTGCCTGCAACTCAGAACACCCTTGAGTCGGTAATCCAGCACAATGGCATCATAGTCGGTTTGCTTGAGTTTTTCAAGGGCCTCCATTCCTGTCGCCACAGTATCCGCCAGGATTCCATATTGATACAAGGAAATTTTCAAAAGATCCAGCATATCAATGTCGTCATCCACGATTAGAATATGTTGTTCCGGCAAGGACATCGCGGGACTCTCTTTTCTATCGTGCATGTTACCGGTATTCTTCATCAAGGGCAACTGCAGCACCAGACAGGCGCCCCGGGGCTCATCCGCGGCGGGCGCCGACACCGTCAGGCTGCCGCCATAGTCCGTAACCACCGCCCGGGCCAAGCTCAGCCCCAGCCCTGTGGCGCCCTCTTCGCGACGGGTGGTAAAGAACGGATCAAAAATGTGTTCGCGCAGGTCCAGGGGAATGCCCGGTCCGTCATCCACCACACGCATGCGGATAAGTTCGCCCTTATTGTCCGTGGAACATACCACTTTGGACCGCGCCATGCACAACGCGTGGTCAAGCAGGCTGAGTACCACTTGGGCCATTTGCTCGGGAACACACTCTATAAGCATAGGTTTTCCGGAAAAGCGCCATTCGACCCGCCTGTTTTGTGCCGGTGTCAGCAGGGTGCGCACTGACTCGCGGACCAGGACCTCAAAATCAACGGCACGTCGCTCCAGTGGATTTCCCTTGCCAAAATCGAGCAGACTCTCCACAATGTCCTTACAGCGCAGGCTGTTGCGTAAAATCCGGTTTACCGCCTCCGCGTATTGTTCCGGCGGCAAACCCTTGCTCATCATTTCCGCAAATCCAAGCACAACGCTGAGCGGATTGCGCAACTGATGCGCGACCGTGATTGAAAGTTGCGAGACCAACGAAGAACGTTGTTGTTTGATAATATGGTTTTCCATCTGTTTCTGTATCTGCACGCGTTGGGTTGTCTCGTAGACGCAGGTCATGACGCGAAGGATGCCGCCCACATCATCCGGAAAGGGCACGATAAGTATCCGAAACCATTTCATTTCTGAACGGGTGTCAAAACTTATTTCATCCATGTGAAAACACCCAGTATCGAATACGCTTGAACAGGGGCATTTGCGCTGCTCGCCAAATTGTTGATGGTACAGAAAACAACATATCGCCTTCCCGCCGTCGTAACCATCCAAACTCAGGGCGGATATATGCTCTGAGCTAAAGCTGATATTTCCCTCTCGATCACTGACTTGTATCGCCAAGGGCAATAGCGGTAACAGGCGCTCCTCCACATAGCGGATGGCCGTGTCCATTTCCGTTTGTTCCGCCTTTTCGGGTTCGATAAGCACCACGGCGCCCGCAATCCGGCTGTCATCATTGACAAACGGTTTGCAAGAAACCGTGGCCTCAACCGTTGTCCTCCCGAATTTGAAAGTGCCGGCAAAAGAGCTGTCGCCTTCTTTCACCCCCTTTTGGCTCAGGAAGGAACGCATACGGCCCGCGGCAGCGGCATCGCATAAATCCATCATATTGAAGCCGGCAAGCGCATCCGCATTGGCATGAAACAGGCGGAGGAAAGCCGGGTTTGCCACTTCAATGACGCCTTCGCCATTCATTATCGCCATTGGCGTTTTCATGAATTCCAGGATGGCTTTCTGACAGCCAAGTGTGGCGCCGGAGCCTTCATTCGCCTGTTGGATAACATAATTCACCACAGCCTGCTCAAAAAGCGACGCCGGGTCTGAAAGATACGACTGGATATCCCTGTGAGCTATGCCGCGCATGTGGGCAAGGCAATATTCGAGCAAGGCTTTGCACAGACGCTGAATGCATGTATACGTTTCTGTGTCCGGAACACCAATTTTGCGACCGTATTCCACAAATTGTGCCGCCCACTCTTCGACCCGGCAAGGTTCTTTACGCAAAACGCTAATATAATTTTCTAACCAACCGCGCACCACTGCGGTGAAAGCCGGTTGGTCAACCGGATTCATTCGGGAGGATAGTGTACAAGCCAGTTGGTCCGACTCCTTTTCGACAAAATCCGCAATCAGCTCTTGTTTGCTCATTATCGTCACCCCTTATGGTAGTCTTCTTTTTTTAACGCCTTTTTTGGCTCGGTGGAGATAGTAATTCCACTCCTCTCTGAATTCTCCAAGTATTCACTGAACTAAAAGAGAAGGTCACGGAATCTATTTCATTGGACACTCTGGTGCGGCTAAATAGACAAGCCAACTTTGTCTTTCTAGTGAGAACTCAATAGGTTCAATAATATAATAACATATAACCGCACCTTCATCATAATCCGTAACATGGAGTGGCATCCCAAGCGCTTTCGATCCCCACTGGAAAAGCGATCCTGTCTGCGAGGAAAATCTGCTCCTGCTAGGATTTCCTGACTGAATGAGACCCCTGAAATAAAAGGGGTGCACGATCCCTTCAATTCAAAGTCGAGATTCTCCATGACTCGCGAGATTCTCAACCCGTAAAACTGCGGTGGACACTGCCACAAGACCACCCACGTGGCACTGACCGCTGGTAGCAACCCAATACCATGGACTATTATGCGGGAGATGTATACACATTCGGCATGCCTCATGCAAAGGTGAGGAGACGCTTATGTCCTCTCTTAGAAACAACCATAAATTCTGTCCGGTTCCGTCCACCAAAACCAAAAACGCCTACAACAAGTCCAATCGCTTGGTGCCTATGGGTTCCGCGGAAGGCAGGTGGTTTTTTAATGAACGACACAACAGAAGGATTGTAGTATGCGCAAATGGTTAAAGCGAATTGGCATTGCAGGATTTGTACTATTTATGATGTTGTGGACGGCAACAACGGTTTTCGGGGTGTACTTTACCATCCGTCCACGCTTGGAAAATTTCCCGGATCCGGATACCCTTGCCGGTCGGCCGGTGGAAGTGGTGACCATCACCACCGAAGACGGGATAGACCTGTCTGCATGGTATGTGAAAGAATCTGCTGAACGG
>JAEAMG010002117.1_pt1 | contig 12934 bp, 10 predicted proteins | sample 8958741 | NCBI WGS metagenome assembly JAEAMG01 (sample SAMN16933256, study PRJNA681125) | bioreactor sludge metagenome | isolation source: anaerobic bioreactor treating anionic surfactant - SDBS | place: India: Bengaluru | collected 2019-02-28
GGAAAACCTGCGCCATCTTATCCCTGGCCGTCGTGTACGTCTGCTTTCGCCCCATAGCGGACTCACAGGGCATAGATGACCAAAGTAGTCGTGACCTGCGCTGTGCGGCTTTATCGCCCAGCGTACAGTGTGTGCAGGACACGTGGTCGACCGCCGGGTTAACGCCCCCCCTATCATTTACTTTTTGGGGGATTGCTAGATTTGCTAGGTTTGAGGGATGGTGTATTCCCTGGTGTGGTTTTGTTATCACGGCGGCGCTGATCCGGCTGCCCTGTTGATTTTGCTATCGGCTTTGGTCCTGGTTTAAGCGCCATGAATGCTCTCCTTTGTGGCTCAAAAATTACAGTTTGTGCTTACATTCCAACGTAAAGCGGACCTCAAAATGACGCCTTTGAGATTTCCAGTATGACGCAATAACACACTTTAAGCTAGCTTCACTGGGCTTAACTGGACTGTCGTGAACTTTAGGCGTCCCAATGTCATGAGTATTGTCTGCTTATGGCCGATTGAAGACTTCGCATCGCTTCCAGCAAGCGGCCAAAGCGATTAATCGAGCCACACAATGGTTCTGCCCACGCCTGGCATGGATTCCGCTGCCGCAATGGCTTCCTGAATTGAGTCCCCACCACCGCTCCCTGCGTTAAAGACACCTCGCGAAGTCGTACTGCCCCATTGCACGCCGAAAAAATCGCCAACCTGGTCGTCGGCCAATTGCGGCGGGTCTTCCCAATCACCCGAGCCGGGGCTAATTGTACTGTAGACAATTCGCACATCGCACAGCACTGTATCGTCGTACAAAAAGGTTCCGGTCTTAACGACCGTTTCGTTTGAATCGAACAAAAACATATATCCGCTCCATTAGATTTCCCCAAGACCACTGTCTGCTCCTGGCCGGTTGGAGTCACTCTGCTGATGTCATTGGGGCTTCACGGAGTATGAACCTGCTCGCCATCTGGTTCCAGCTAGCAGCCCGCCCTTGAAGAAATAACAGCTGTCCATACTCATCCATATTTGAATCTCGGTGAGTTAAGCGTAGCCATTTTTCATAAAATACGTCAAAGTCTTCCTGAGTCATTTGAGGTAAAAACTTATCGGAATAATCAAAGAGGGCAAGGAACTCAGTGTTAGGCCGCAACGATATTGAGCGCAATGGTTCAATGCCGAGCAAACCCATCAGCAACTCCAATTCGTCGTCACTGGCGAGCATAACCGAGAAAAACTCGGCACAGGCCGCCGCCATTAAGGCTTCAATCGACAAAGACGCTGTTGCACTTGGTTCGTTTGACGATGCGAATAGATAGCTTTGAATTCTCGCCTCCACTACAGTTGAGATGATATCGACGTCCAGTAGTCCGTCTGCTTCTGGCCGTTCGCGGCCCAAACTTAACCCGAAAATATTTGTTCTTTAAACACCGTGAACTTGGTCTCTCCAGCTACCGACTCTATGGACCAAGGCTTATCAGTGCTCACCCGTACCAGGCTTCGTCCCAGTTCATCAGCCCATTCCTCTTCAATGACGCTGGCGATGTGCCCGGGGTGGGGGTAATGGCTCCCGGACATTCGTTCCCCAATTCCTATGACGGGCTCTTTTTCTACGAATTCATGTCGTACGCCGTCGGAATCGGTAAGCACGCATCCTACCCATACCGGAAAGTGGTCGTCAACAACACGCTCTATCTGCACTACCAAACTAATCATTGGCCGTATCCGCGTCTATAAACCTATTTTGTTCAGTGTCCGCTTCTGGCCGGTAGCGGCACCAGAGCATAGCGGATTGCTAAGCAGAAAAACTCACAAATTGTCACGCTGCCGCGAATGACCGCTCCTGGCCGGCAGCAGGCGGTGTAGGTCAGGCTTCCAGAGGCTTGCCGTCGATGAGTACGCGAAATCGCTCACCTGAAAACCCCGCCCGGTGGCTACCGTAAATGGCCTTTCCGATAGACTCATACCATTTGGAATCGGTGGCCTCGACAGAAACGGTCATATCCGGGTTTTCGGCACCGATTTTCTCAAGAGCTTCCGCGACCTCACTTGTTGAGCGTAGTTTGACACCATTCAAGTCTACGCCGTCATTGTCGGAAATCCGCAATACAACTAGCTTTTCCAAATCGATGCTCCAAAAATAAAAGAGGTGATGCTTCAGTTCTTACATTGGCGAACGGCGGCGGATGGCCGGCTGCTACCATTGGCAATTCAGCTCGGCGGGTCACTCCGCAAGATGCAACACTCTACCCTAAACGCAGGCAAGCCAGGCATCTGCCAGGCTCAGCAAAGGGGACTTCGTCACCGTACTACGCAAGCTGCTGCAAAAAGAAGGAAAGGCCGGCAAGGCCAGCGTGGACGTACGCGCTGCGAACCTGCACACCGAAGTTGGCGTTTATCCGGCGCGCGGCCACTCGATGCCGACCTGTCGCACGGTGATGTATGAAGAGATGCCGCCGGATGGCGAGATACTGCTGACGCCACCCGGCGGCAGGGGACCTACGCTGCTGGTACGGTATAAATTACCGCGCTGAAAATCGCGAATCACAAGTTTTCAAATATGGAACATTTTTATATAAGCTCTTATGTAAATGGTGCTACCATGGCTACATGAAACTTGGACTCGGCACACAATTACGACATCTCATCGAACTGCTGGACGGCGCGGTCGAGCAGGCCTACGTGGAAGCGGGGCTCGATTACCGGCCCCGCTACACGCCGGTGATGCGGGTGCTGGCCGAGCAGCCGAGCGCGACCATTGGGGAGCTGGCGGCCGTGGCCGGCCTCACGCAGCCCGCCGCGACGCAGACAGTGGCCTTGATGGTGAAGAAGGGCCTCCTGACGGTGGCCGCCGGCGGAGAAGACGGTAGGCAGCGCGTGGTGCGCCTCAGCGCCGCAGGCGCAGCGATGCTGCCGCGCCTGCGGGTGTGCTGGCTAGCGACCAAATCCGCGGCCGACAGCCTCGATGCGGAGCTGGCGTTTCCCTTGTCCACCTGCCTCGCACAGGCGATCGCCGTACTCGAGACGCGCTCCTTCGGCGCGCGCATCCGCGACGGCAGGCCGCTCCCGGATACCCACTCTGACGCAGGCACGGCAACCCCTGACGCTAAATCCGAATGATGCCGCCACGCACACTTTTTCACACAACAATCAATCGCTTCGTAGTCCAACTTGGAGGAATGTATGTCAGGTAGAAAGAAGTTTGTCTCGGCAGTCGTGTTGAGCAGCATGTTGTCGTTTTCCGCCTTTGCGGCGGAGGATACTCCGTTGAACGCGTCCGCCCGCGCTGCGATCGTGCAGACACTGGTGACGAAAATGAATGCGAACTACATCGAGCCAGCGGTGGCTGAACGGGTCGGCAGTGCGATCGCCAGGAAAAATACCGAAGGAGGTTATGCGAGCGCCGCCAGCGTGAAGGCGTTCAGCGAGGCGCTGGCGAAGGACTTGCGTGAATTGAGCGGCGATTTGCATTTCAGCGCCGCGTTTTATGAAGGTCTTCGCGAGCGCAGCGCCACCCCCGAACTGCCCAGCCGCGCCAAGATGGAAGAATGGCGCGAGCAGACCGCGCGGCGAGGCTATGACATCGAGAAGATCGAACGCCTTCCCGGCAACATCGGCTATATCGAGCTGCGCGGCTTCGGCGGCCCGGAATTCGTCGGCGCGGCGTACACGGCGGCGATGTCGCTCATGGCGGGGACGGATGCGCTGATCCTCGACCTGCGCCGTAACGGCGGCGGCAGCCCGGCCAGCGTGGCTTACCTGATGAGTCATTTCTTTCCGCTCGGCGATGAGCGCCACCTGATCGACATGTACGACCGCCCGACAGGTGCGACGCGGCAGTTCTGGACCGTGAAGACGATCGCACAGCGTTACGACAAGCCCGTGTACGTGCTGACCTCGGCCCGCACGTTTTCCGGCGGCGAGGATTTTTCCTATGGCATCCAGGCGCAGAAGCGCGGCACGGTGGTCGGAGAAACCACCGGCGGCGGTTCCAATCCCGTGAGCTGGTTCAACGTGGGACAGGACATCATAGTCGCGATCCCGACCGCGCGCGCGACCAATGCCGTCACCAAAACCAACTGGGAGCACGTCGGCGTGAAACCGGACATCGCCGTGCCGGCTGCGCAGGCGCTGCAGACGGCGCACGTCGCCATCCTGCGCATGCTGGCGTCATCGGCCAAGGAGGGCAACGAGCGCAAGGAACTGCAGCGCGTGCTTGTGATGGCTGAGAAAGGGGAGTCCGAGAAGCCGGTCTACACGCTCAGGGGCGAGCGTTAATCGAAGCTGTGCAGCTTGCCTTCGCGCCGGGCATGCCAGCAAACTGTGCAGACATAAAAGCTGCCGATTTATGCGCAGAGCATTTCCGAGCTGGCAAGCGTGCAGCCACGCCCCTGCGACTTGGCTTTGTAGAGGGCGACGTCGGCACGCTGAAGCATATTCTCCATGGTGTCGGTATTGTGCATGCGCATGGCGATGCCTCCGCTGTAAGAGAGTTCAAAACCCAGTTCCTTGAGCGAATGCCGCGCCAGCCACTGCCGCAGGCGTTCGTCGTACGCCATGATCGACGCAAAGTCGGCACAGTTGAGTAGCACACAGAATTCCTCGCCGCCGTAGCGGCAGAAGAGATCGCCGACACGGCTGACAGCCCGTAAGCCGGCGACGAAAACTTGCAGCGCCCTGTCGCCGCCGGCATGGCCATGCTGGTCGTTGATTTGCTTGAAATAGTCGAGATCAAGCATTAACACGCCGAGCGGCTGCTTGTATCGCAAACTGCTGGCCAGGTCGATCTCGGACTTGAGTACCCAGGCGCGGCGGTTCAAAGCGCCGGTCAGACCGTCCAGCGTCGCCAACCGTTCCAGTTCCCGGGCTGCCTCGTCGCGGTGTGCCAGAAGAATGGCCACCACCGACATCATCATCATCGAGTTCGATGACAAGGCAAACACGCGGTTGATCAGATACGGTCCAAAAAAATTCGGAAACTCGGCGGTGTAGAACGCGCCCAGCACGGCGCGGCCGGCAAGTACCAGCATTTGAACTGTCAGGCAGATGATTAATAGCCAACGCCAGCGTCCGACCGCCAACTGTGGCTTACGGCACAAGGGAACTATGATGGTTGCAATCTGTAATGCCAGCAGGCCATTCGCCCAGCCCACCCTGAACGGATAGTTGGAAAAGCCGATGCTGTAACCTACTGTCATCAGTATGGCGATGGCGGCCGGAGCGCGAGCACTCGCCTTGCGGCCGTACCACAATTGAAAGGCCATGGCGTTGAATACCATGCCGCCCGAGACGCTGCCCATTGCCATCGTTGACAGCAGGTGGTCGGCCCAGCCGCCCCGTTCAAAGGTGTTTGAGCACAGCAGGAAAACCCACCCCAACGTTTGCAGTATGATACCGGTCTGTGCATACCGCGCGGCACGGTTCACACGCCCCATGAAATAGGGGAGCGCCACGGCCATGATCGACATGTTGAGTGTCATGCCAAAGAACAGGGTCGATACATCCGTTATAGCCACTATCGCACTTTCAAAATAAGCCAGAAAACGGCATTATCCCAAGAAACCTGCATGCAGATGGAAAATCGATACTAACTTACATGCTCCCGGCCGGCTGCCGTCGCCGGGAGTGTTCGCGCCGAAGCAGACTTCACAGAAAATCGGTTTCGTGAAAATGCGCCTATGCGTAGATCGCACGCACCCCCATTACGTTCGCACACTGCGTCGGGACTGTCGATGAAGCTGGTCTTGCCGAGACGCGGAAAAACAACCGTCATTCCGCCNGACTGTCGATGAAGCTGGTCTTGCCGAGACGCGGAAAAACAACCGTCATTCCGCCAGGCAGGTCCTCAATAAGTGCAACGACGAAAATCGTTAACTAGGTCGCGATACCGTATTTGTGTTGCGTCGCTTCGTATTGCTGCTTGAGCGATTCCAGCTGCGGATGCCTTGGATCGATCTTGCGGATCACCTGCATCTGGTGCTGCGCCTGTTCCGCCAGCGGGGCTTCCCAGCCCAGCATGTTGAGCTGGCGCAAGATGGCGTCGACGGAGGCGAACAGCACGGGCAGGTTGCCTGGCGTCTTGCGCAGGGCCTGGCGCAGCACGAAGACGGCGCCCTTGAGCTCGCCGCTTTCCGACTTGCTGGCCGCATCCTGCATCAATTCCTGTACCTGGTGCGTGATCTGCTGGCCCATGCCTTGCGCCAGGTCATGCCGGCCCGCTTTTTCAAACACGTCGACGGCTTCTTCCATCGTCACATCGCTGTCGGCTTCGTTGACGAGTTTCATCATGACCTCGGAGGCGGCCTGCTCCAGGTTGTTTTTCAGGCAGCTCTGCACCAGGCCTACCTTCAGCTGCGTCGACAGGCCGCGCGCCGTGTCCAGGGCGGCGGCGGCCAGGTGCAGTTCGGCGGCGGCGGCGATGTCGTTGCCGGACAATTCATGCAGCATGGCGGCCGAGATGGCGCGGCAGGCTTCCACGTTGGCGCTGCCTCGCAGGGAGCGCTCCATGTCGCGCAGCACGCCGCTCGCTTGTGGCGCATCGCCCTTTTTGACCAGCGCCCTGACCAGGTTGACGTGGTCTTCCGGGTCGCGGAATTCCGAGTACTTGGCTTTGCTCACCACTTGCTTGTAGGCTCGTTCGGCCGCGCCGATATCGCCCGTGTCGTAGGCGATGCCGCCCAGGTGGCGCAGGCGGCCCACCATGTGCGGCGAGATGGCCACCGCGTCTTCGAGGACTTTCTTCGCCTGTATCTGCTGGCCCATGGCTTCATGGTTTTGCGCCAGCAAATCGTAGGCGGCCATGAAGCGGGGATAAGTTTCCACCAGCTGCAGCAGCGCCTCCTGCGCCTCTTCATGGCGCTGCTGTTCGAACAGGGTGCGCGCCAGTCCCAGGTGTGCCCAGGCCATGGGCCGCGTGGCCAGCATGTCGGCGTACAGCTGTTCCGCTTCCTTCCATTCATCGAGGGCGATATGCAGCTCGGCGCGCAGGCGGGTGAAATCGGCCGCCAGGCGCGGGTGCTGCAGTTCGGCCGCGCGGCAGCTTTTCACGGCTTCGCGCAAGTCACCCTTGTCGATCAGCTGATACGTGGGCAGGAAAATGGCGCGCCGTTCGATGGCGCGGGCGATGCGTCCGCTCAGCACATCGACGGTAAACGGTTTCAATATGTAGTCGGACGGGGTCAGTTCGGCCGCGCTGATCACCTTGCTGTGAATGGCTTCGGAGGTCAGCATGATGAAGATCGTCCACAGGCCGATCAGCTTGTGGTGGCGCAAGTCTTCCAGCAATTGCTGGCCATCCTGGCCGTCCGTGCCACTACCAAGATCATATTCGCACAGGATGATGTCGAACGGTTTCTTCATCAGCAAGCGGATGGCCGTGCCCGAATTGACGGCATATTCCACCTTGCTGATGGCCGCCTGGTTCAGCATATTGTGCAGATTGCCCCGCATGCTGGGGTTCGGGTCGACGATCAGGACAGATAAGTCGCTAGTTTCTGGCATGGTTCAGCTCTCGTTCATCTGTTCGGTCATTTGCGGGAACTCTTCTTATAGGTATCTGCGTGGCAGGATTACTTTTTATCAGCATACTGCAAAGCCGTGAGACACTGCCAGCAAAATGCATGCAATCGGGCGCGTCGCGCGAGGGCAGCGACGCCCGGCGCCGTCCGGCGTTGTATTTCATGGCGCGGGGGCTCATCGCGGCGGCGATGACGCCTGTTTTCCCGTCCATTCCTTGACTAGCATGATAGTATTTAGAAATGCAACACTTGTTGCATGCCGCGCCATGTCGCGGCCAGGCATGCGCAAGGCTTTACCGGGCGCTTTATCTCTCTCTGGTGTCGATACCCGTCATGCGCGTTCCTGATCTGTCTACCTTGCGGCGCGTTGCCGTTCCCCTTGCATTTGGCGGCAACAGCGAACAACAGCATACCTATTTTGCGGAGTTGCACCGCGTCGGCCTCGTCACGCAAGTGATGGGCATCATTGCCTACAGCCTGACCTGGCTGATGATGCCCGATCCCTATCATCCGAACCTGCTGCACGCCGTGCTGGCGCTGCTGGGCATGCTGGCCAGCCTGGTGGCGCGCTACCGCTGCACCACCTTGCCCGTGCTGACCATTTCCGGTGCCTGCGCCGTGCTGGCCCTGACTTTCGGCCTGCGCACCATGGCCGATGCCATCCAGCACGCCAGCTTCTGGGTCTTGCCCGTGGGCGTCTTCCTGACCCTGGCCATTGCCTCCATCTTCAATGGCGGCCTCAGCTACCTTGCCGTGGTGGCCGGCATCTGGTGGAACGTGGGCCACGGCCTGTACCCCGTCAACGCGGGCTTGCCCGACCAATCCTGGGTGTCATTGATGATCGCCGTCAGCGTGCTGTTCGGCCTGGCGCTGAATGTCAGCTTCAGTTTATTGCGTTTGCGCAACTATCACTCCAAGGTTGAATTGACGCGGCTGGCCTTCCAGGACAGCCTGACGGGCCTGAACAACCGCCGCATGTTCACGCAGCGCGCCCAGCAGATGCATGGCGCCGCCCATGGCGGCATGTTGTATTTCCTGATGATCGATATCGACGATTTCAAGATCATCAACGACCAGCAGGGGCACGATGCGGGCGACGAGGTGCTGGTGCGCACGGCCGCCATCATCGCAGACAAGGCGCAAGGCCATCTGTGCGGGCGCCTGGGCGGCGAGGAGTTCGGCGTCGTGTATGCGGGCAGCCGCGAAGAGGCGGTCGCCTTTGCCGGCGGTCTGGTCGAGGCAGTCAGCCAGGCTTTCCATGCCGCACAGTTCGTGTCGATCAGCGTGGGCGTGGCCGAACTGGACCGGGGCAAGGAACTGGGCCACAGCTACCGGCTGGCCGACGAGGCGCTGTACCAGGCCAAGCGACAAGGCAAGAACCGCTATGTGATCGCCTGACGGTCGCACGGGCTGGTTGTTGCAAGTTGGCAAAAACTGCCGTTTTCAGGGCGGAAATGGCCGGAAAGCCATAAGTTCCGGTCATAAGGCAGGGGTAAAACGGGTATAATGCGCGCAAAGGAAATTTGCCGTACGAAAGATATTGTCATACCTACCTTTAACCCGCAGCCACGCTGCATCAACCACCTTCCAATCATGTTGATACTGCCGGGTTCCAATGCCCTGTCCCAATTCCGTAGCCACCGTCTGTTAAGCCAACTGCAAGCCGTCTCGCCTGCGATTGTTGCCGTACAAGCACGCTATGTCCATTTCATTGATGCCAGCGCGCCTCTCACCGACGACGACAGCACGCGCCTTGGCGCCTTGCTGACGTACGGCGAGCCGGCCCAGGCTGACAATACGGAAGGCGCTGCCGAAGCATTCTTCGTCATCCCCCGTTTCGGCACGATCTCGCCGTGGGCCTCGAAAGCCACCGACATCGCGCACAACTGCGGCATGGCGCACATCAAGCGCGTCGAACGCGGCATCGCTTTCCGCATCAACCTGAAATCGGGCATCCTGGGCAGCGCCATTGGCGCCGGCAAATTGACGGACGAGCAGGTACAGGCCGTGGCCGACCTGCTGCACGACCGCATGACGGAATCCGTGCTGCGCAGCGCAGACGACGCCAAGGACTTGTTCCGCACCCTGGAAGCGCGTCCGCTCGAATCGATCGACTTGCTGGGGCAGGGCAAGCGCGCGCTGGAAACGGCGAACACGGAACTGGGCCTGGCGATGTCGGAAGACGAAATCGACTACCTGGACGCCGCCTTCACCAAGGCCGGCCGCAACCCGACGGACGTGGAATTGATGATGTTCGCGCAGGCGAACAGCGAACATTGCCGCCACAAGATCTTCAACGCCGACTGGACCATCGACGGCGTGGCGCAGCCAAAATCCTTGTTCGGCATGATCAAGAACACGCACGAACTGCAGCCGAAGGGCACCGTCGTCGCCTACAGCGACAACTCGTCCATCATGGAAGGCGCGACCGTGTCACGCTTCTACCCGCGCGGTGCAAACCACGAATACGCGGCGTCGACCGAGCTGACGCACACCCTGATGAAGGTGGAAACGCACAACCACCCGACGGCAATCTCCCCATTCCCGGGCGCCTCCACGGGCGCGGGCGGCGAGATCCGCGACGAAGGCGCGACGGGCCGCGGCGCCAAGCCAAAAGCTGGCCTGACGGCGGCATCGGCAATATCTCGGCGCAGCACACGCACAAGAACGACATCCCCGTCGGCAGCCTGCTGGTGCAGCTCGGTGGTCCGGGCATGCGCATCGGCATGGGCGGCAGCGCCGCCTCGTCGATGACCACCGGCAGCAACACGGCCGACCTGGACTTCGATTCCGTCCAGCGCGGTAACCCTGAAATGGAACGCCGCGCCCAGGAAGTCATCAACGCCTGCTGGCAAATGGGCGCTGACAATCCGATCATCTCGATCCACGACGTGGGTGCGGGCGGCTTGTCGAACGCTTTCCCTGAAATCACCAACGACGCCAAGCGCGGCGCGATTTTCGACCTGCGCAAGATCCCGCTGGAAGAATCGGGCATGGCGCCGAAAGAAATCTGGAGCAATGAATCGCAGGAACGCTACGTTCTGGCCATCGCGCCGGAAAGCCTGCCACTGTTCAAAGCCATGTGCGAACGCGAACGCTGTCTGTTCGCCGCCGTGGGCGTGGCCACCGAAGAGCGTCAACTCAAACTGATCGACCCGGAACTGGGCAACGAGCCGGTCGACATGCCGATGGATGTCTTGCTGGGCAAGCCGCCAAAGATGCAGCGCGACGTGGTCCACGTGGCCAACGATTTCCCTGCCATCGATCTGACGGGCATGGACTTGAAGGACGTGGCGCAAAAAGTGCTGCTGCTGCCGACCGTGGCCGACAAATCCTTCCTCATCACCATCGGCGACCGCAGCGTGGGCGGCATGACCGTGCGCGACCAGATGGTGGGACCATGGCAAGTGCCGGTGGCCGATTGCGCCGTCACCACCATGAGCTTCGAAGGCTATCTGGGCGAAGCGATGGCCATGGGCGAACGCACGCCGCTGGCCGTCATCGACGCCGCCGCCTCGGGCCGCATGGCCGTGGGCGAAGCCGTCACCAACATCGCGGCCGCAGCAATCAGCGACATCTCCGACATCAAATTGTCCGCCAACTGGATGGCCGCCTGCGGCCAGCCTGGCCAGGACGCAGCCCTGTACGACACGGTGAAAGCCGTCGGCATGGACCTGTGCCCGGCGCTGGGCATCAGCATCCCCGTCGGCAAGGATTCGCTGTCGATGCGCACGACATGGAAAGACGAGAGCACGGGCGCGGCGAAATCCGTCACGTCGCCGGTGTCGCTGATCGTCTCCTCGTTCGCGCCAGTCACCGACGTGCGCAAGTCGCTCACGCCGCAGCTGAAAACGGACAAGGGCGACACGTCATTGATCTTGATCGACCTGGGCCGCGGCAAAAACCGTCTGGGCGCTTCCGCCCTGGCGCAAGTCATGGGGCAGTTGGGCAATGAAACGCCGGACGTGGACAGCGCGGAAGACCTGAAAGGCTTCTTCGCGGCCATCCAAAAGCTCAATAGCGACGACAAGCTGCTGGCCTACCATGACCGTTCGGACGGCGGCCTGTACGCCACCCTGACGGAAATGGCCTTCGCCGGCCACACGGGCATGTCCGTCAACCTCGACATGCTGACCATGGAAGGCGAGCATTCCAGCGACTGGGGCGACGCCAAGAACTGGACGGGCCAGGTAGCGGAACGCCGCAACGAACTGACCCTGCGCGCCTTGTTCAGCGAAGAGCTGGGCGCCGTCATCCAGGTGCGCGCGGAAGAAAAGTCGCTCGTCATGGACGTGCTGCGCACCTTTAACCTGGGCGCCTGCAGCCATATCATCGGCAAATTGAACGACCGCGACGTCATCGAATTCACGCGCGACGCCAAGCTGATTTACACCCAGCCGCGCGCCGAACTGCACCGCCTGTGGAGCGAAACGAGCTGGCGCATCGCCCGCCTGCGCGACAACCCGGCTTGCGCCGACGCCGAATACGACCGCCTGCTGGACGTGCAAGATCCGGGCATGTCGCCGATCGTCACGTTTGACCAGAACGAGAATATCGCCGCGCCATTCATCGCCACCGGCGTGCGTCCGCGTGTCGCCATCCTGCGCGAGCAGGGCGTCAACTCGCACATCGAGACGGCCTACGTGATGCACCAGGCAGGCTTTGCCGCTGTCGACGTGCACATGAGCGACCTGATTGCGGGCCGCGTCAAGCTGGACGACTTCCAGGGCGTCATCGCCGTGGGCGGCTTCTCGTACGGCGACGTGCTGGGCGCGGGCGAAGGCTGGGCGAAAACCATTCTGTTCAACGCCAGCCTGGCGGAACAGTTCGCGCGCTTCTTCAATCGCACGGACAGTTTTGGTCTGGGTATCTGCAACGGCTGCCAGATGATGAGCAACCTGAAATCCATCATCCCCGGCGCCCACGCCTGGCCCAAGTTCACGCGCAACAAGTCGGAGAAATTCGAAGGCCGCTTTGCCATGGTCGAAGTGATGGACTCCCCATCGATCTTCTTCAACGGCATGGCCGGCACCCAGGCCGGCATCGCCATCGCCCACGGCGAAGGCTACGCCGACTTCTCGCAAACGGGCGACATCACCCAGGTCAGCAAAGCCATGCGCTTCGTCGACAACAAGGGTGCCGCCACCGAAGCGTACCCGTACAACCCGAACGGCTCGCCGGAAGGCATCACCTCCGTCACCACGCCAGACGGCCGCTTTACAGTGTTAATGCCGCACGCGGAGCGCGTGTTCCGCAGCGTGCAACAGTCGTATCACCCTGAAGCATGGGGCGAGGATTCGCCGTGGATGCGCATGTTCAGGAATGCACGGAAGTTTGTGGGGTAATTAGTTCGCTTGCAGGGCAGCGCTGGAGTTCAAGGCGCTGCTGCTGGGGTAGGAATGAGAAAGCCGCTGTCGGGAGACAGCGGCTTTTTT
>JAEAMG010002173.1_pt1 | contig 12928 bp, 14 predicted proteins | sample 8958741 | NCBI WGS metagenome assembly JAEAMG01 (sample SAMN16933256, study PRJNA681125) | bioreactor sludge metagenome | isolation source: anaerobic bioreactor treating anionic surfactant - SDBS | place: India: Bengaluru | collected 2019-02-28
GTTTTATCTTCTCGTGCTGGCCTACATCGACCATTTTCGGCCCCAGGATACAGATAGAACAGTCGATGGTAGGGAACGTCTTGTCGAGGCGCGCCATCATACCGCCGATGGCAGGACTCTTTTCCACCATGACCACGTCAAGACCACCGTCGGCGCAGTCAAGGGCCGCCTGCATACCGGCAACACCGCCACCGATCACCATAACCCGTTTATTGATCTTGAAGGATGACGGATACAACGGTTTATTCTGCATGACTTTCGCTACGGCCATGGTGACTTCATCGAGCGCTTTCTGCGTATTCGCTTCTTTATCAAGGCCAATCCAAGAAACATGCTCCCTGATGTTGGCCATTTCAAGGAAATACCGGTTGAGACCGGCCTTCTCGATGGTCTTCCGGAATGTATTCTCATGCATGCGGGGCGAACAGGCCGCGACAACGATGCGGTCCAGGTTCTCCCGTTTTATAGCGGCTTTTATCTCGTCCTGTCCCGGTTCCGAACAGGTATACATGTAGTCCGTCGCGAAGGCCACACCGGGTATTTTTCTCGCCTCGGCTGCCACTTTCGCCACATCAACGGTACCCGCGATGTTACTTCCACAATGGCAAATAAATACGCCAACCCGCATTGATCAGGTCTCCTCTACTTTTGTTTCTTCCGCGGCAGCTTTGGCCTTTGCTTTGGGGGCCTTTTTAGCTGCCTCTTCTTCGGCTTTCTGTTTTTCGTATTCCGCTTTAGTTATGCGCCTGATGACACGATCGGCGCCGACAAATATCTTATCAAGACCGAGTTCTTTCGGTGAATATCCATAGGCGAGTCCCATGACCTGCGTGAAATAGAGCACAGGGAGATTAAAATTCGATCCCATGAGGCTGTTCACCTGGCCCTGACGGAGATCAAGATTCTGCTGGCAGAGGGGACAGGCGACAACGACACAGTTCGCCCCCGCGTCAACCGCCATGGAGAGTACCTTGTATGTCAGCTCATTGACCATTTTACGCTTCGGCATGCTGAATGCCGCCCCGCAGCACTCTGTCTTGAAAGCAAAATCACGCACCTCGACACCGAGGGCTTTAAGGAGGTTATCCATTGCAACAGGGTTCTCAGGATCATCGAACTGGGCAATCTCCGGGGGTCTGTTGAGGATACATCCATAATAAGGAACCGCCTTGAGATCAGGCATAATATGAGTCACTTTCGCGGCAATGGCTTCAAGACCGATGTCTTCATAAATTACCTGGAGGGATGATTTTGCCTCCACACCGCAATTGTAAGGCTCGTCAAGGAGTTCGTTTACTTCGTTTTTGAAGTTTTCATCGGCCATATTATGATTGGCCTTCTTAAATACCATGAGACAGGACGGACATGGCGTCGTGATCGTAGGAAGCCCCATTTTTTCGACAATTGCAAGGTTGCGTGCCGCTAAGGCCGCGGCAAAGATATGGTCTACCGTGTGCGCGGGTGATGAACCACAACAACTCCAGTCATCAGGCTCGATGAGTTCTACTTCAAGGGCCTTCATGACAACTTTCAGGGAATCGTCATATTCTTTCGCGGTACCTTCCAGCGAGCATCCGCAGAAATGGGCATATTTTTTCTCAGCCATGTTTTTTCGCCTTTTCTTTTGCCTTTTCCTGGAATCGTGTAAAAATCTTCGCTACTTTATCGGCGCCCTTTATTTTTGTGGGGAGTAAATGGATCTTGCCTTTGCTCATCATCGCGGGGCCCAGTTCCGCATCACCCATGAGGTGGCCTGATTTCAGTTTGTAGCCTAAGATAATGCCCATCTCAAACATCCGCCCATTCTGTTTCAATGAATCAAGGAATGTGTCGTAGAAGAGCTTAATGTCTTTCTCTGATACCCTGCCCTCACGTCTTGCCATGATCCTCAGCGTGTCCATGATGTGGGCCACATCGACGTTACAGGGGCATCGGGTAGTACAGGTCTCGCAGGTAGCGCAGAGCCAGATGGATTTCGAATTGAGGATCGTCTCCTTCTGTCCGGCCTGCAGAAGACGCATGACCATGCTGACGGGATAATCAAAATACTGCGTGTATGGACATCCCGCGGTACAGTTACCGCACTGATAACAAAGTGCGGGGTTCTCACCGCTTTCCTTTTTTACTTCTTCAATGAATGCCCAATCGGTTTTTTCTGTTAAATTTATTGTGTCCATAGAATTTTATATAGAAATTATACTATCTCCGTTCTGAATGTAAACAATATGAGTATAATATTTATCTTTTAAATAATTCACTATAGTGAACATAATGTCTACTAGATACATAACTATCAACAATCAATAAGTTGTTCAATATCATAAATACCGTTTCTTATTAAAATATATTTTCACCTCTGTGTCAATGATTTTTATGTCCAACGACTTTCGGGATGCATCAGGCGTTTATCTGACATAAATCCATTGTTATTTATGTTTCAGGCTATTAGTTGTTTCCCTTTTAATTTATATAAGTTATCAATCATAGAGCATCTTTTTGTTGCAATATTTTATATTTAAAATGGAATATTGATATGGAATATGGTATAAAAATATACAAAATACGCTGATTCAGTTTGCCCGTCCAATTATAACGAAACAGTTTTTAATTGCTTGTTGAAATTATTTTGAATCAGGAGCCGCAAATGGACATGCGCTATGTTATTCATAGTGGACTCTCAGACGATCAATTAATATCTCCGGAGATAGAACTCCCTGAGCCGCCGGAGCATCCTGTTGAGCCGGCGTTGTCGCCTGAAATTGAACTCCCGAAACCTCAAAAACAGCGGGTCAAACAGAATCAATTCTTTCGGAGAACACCGGGTGAACATTTGAAAGAAGCGAAAAAGGCCCTTGCAGACGGATATAAGCCCCATAAAAACCCCATGAAGACTGTCTGGGGCAGGGTTTTTGACGCGCAGAGACATTTGAATGCCATTAACCAGCGCTCAAAAGAGTATAAGGAAGCCCGCCGGTTGATGAAAGAAGTGCGCTTAAGGGTGGAAGGTATAGAAAAGATATCATCAGTTCTCACCCATCGTATTATGATCAAACAGAGGGAAATGGTCGCTGACGAATTTGAATTTCTTTTTCTCGCAAAAGGATTCGATGCCCACATTATCCTGACCGGGCCCGATAAATCATATCTCAAAATAGAAAGTCAACCTCTCTGCGAGGCATTCATTCTCAAAATAGCACATGACACAGATTTGCTTCTTTACCTTGAAAGAGCGGATTTCAAAAAAGTGACCCTGGGAGACGGTGAACGTTTTACCTGGTCACACACATTTGGATAGGATTGATATCAAGAAAATTTCCATAGGGAGGCTACATGTTAATAGGAAAATTGACGAAAAACTCAAAAGAACGTCTCATGGTAACTATTACCGAGCATAAAGGAACAAAGTGTATAGACCTGAGGGTTTATAATATAATCAACGATGGAGAATTGGTCCCTACGGCAGACGGACTCATCCTGTCCCCTGAAAAAGTGGATCCGCTCATTGAACTTTTAAAGGAAGCACAGAAAAAAATAGCAACACCGAACGTTTAGTGGTATTAATATAATTTTGATATAAAGTTCTCAGATTTAGAAAGATATTGTTGCGATGAGAGGAGAGGAGGTAAATTTGTCAAGACCATTCAGAAGCGACAAAAGAAAAAAAGAACTTCAACGCTTAAAGAAACAGGAAGAAAAACGTCAGCGGCGTTTTGGCCTGAAACAGGAAAAAGACGGGACTTCCGTGGTTGAATCAATGGAAGATGAAAACAAAGTTACAGAACCGGAAGACAACGAACCCGAAAATAATCAAATAACTCATGAGTTTACAGAAAACGGGCAATAAAATAAAATATAAATTCAGAACAGGAAATATGAAATTATTTTAATAAATTGTTGACCTTTGATCCTTTCTGTGAAATACTTAATTCGAAGTTTCGGAAGGCTCTGTTGTTCGTGATGTAAAGGTCTGCACCATTACCACCATAACACAGTTCCGTAATCTTCAATATAATTTTTAAGGAGGGTTTGTTTTATGGCGAAGGGAACTGTCAAATGGTTCAATGAGTCAAAGGGGTTCGGTTTTATAACAAAAGAAGACGGTGAAGATGTGTTCGTCCACTATTCAGCAATTCAGGACTCAGGATTTAAATCTCTTTCCGAAGGCCAGGAAGTAAGTTTTGACGTTGTAAAAGGTCCGAAAGGCCTGCAGGCAACAAATGTCGTAAAGTCGTAAGCCAACCAAGAGGGACCCTTTTTACCGGGTCCCTCTTTCTTTTAAAAATCTTTTTCTGATACTCCTCGCGAAGTAATAATCGTTTTTTTCAGTGAGGTCTGAGTATATTGATACCGGGTTTGCCGATGATATACTCAGAAAAATCCTCATCAACAACTTTTCGCGTAATAGATGAAGCATGTCTCAGATAGACAGCGTTGCCGGCTTTCACAACAATGCCTACATGAGAAACATCAAGGCCGGTAATATCAGTGTACATACCGATATAATCCCCTGTCTTTAATCGCAGGCATAACGTCTTATTGATACTTTCGGAAGGAATATAAGAAATTCTTCTCTTAAAAGGTTTAATTCCGGATAAAAAAGAAGAACCATTATCCTTTCGATTGAGGACCTTCGTTGTTGTCGTTGTTCTTTTCCCACCGATTTCTATTGTTTTATCCTCAACAAAATCTCTGTTGTTAATAGACCAGTCCGTGAAAAAATGATTACGCCTCTCATACGCGACAACGCCTTCTTTATAGCGAACCCGTATAAGGTTTTTCTGAAAATCAACGAAAGACCGGGAAAGGCGCATCGCTTCCATACAGTCAAGGAAGGTAAAGCAATCAAAAGCGGCAAGATTGACCACAAGTCTTTCCGTTATTGTCGTGCTGCCCATAAGTGTTGATTCTTTATATGGGGTGCCAAGAAATTGTTTTGAGAGAAAGGCAATTCGCTCGCCTGTATTTTTTATTTTCACCGCATCGGTCAAAAGTTTCTCAAGCCTTTCTTCCGACCAATTACCAAAAATAACCTTCTTTCTCATGATCCACAATCCTATTTGTTAATGTAGAACTAAAAATGCAAAATGTAAATTAAAAGAACGTTTTTTCATCTCTATTTATAGCCCTGATCTGTTATAATTTCCCATGCGAATTATCAAAGAAAGATTATCAACGGCGACCTTTGTAAGCCGACCGAACAGATTTGTTGTCCGGTGCGTCCATGATGGAAAAAGAATCACTGCCTATCTCCCCAATCCCGGAAGGCTCTGGGAATTGCTCATACCCGGTTGCGTATTGTACCTGAAACAAAATAGCGGCGCCGCCAGGATTCCTTACACTGTCATGGCCGTTGAGAAGAAGGGTATACCGGTAATGCTCCACACGCACCTTACAAATGATATCGTTGAGATACTTCTCAATAAACATCTTGTGCCGGGATTTGAGGACACTGAGATTGTCCGGAGGGAAGCAACTTTCGGAGACAGCAGGTTTGATTTTTTATTGCAAAGAAACGGAAAGAAGCTCATTCTGGAAGTAAAAAACTGTACTCTCTTTTACGACAGACTTGCAATGTTCCCTGACGCGGTGACTGAGAGAGGAAGCCGTCATCTTACCGGTCTGCTCGAATTAAAAAAACAGGGAATCGATACAAGTGTGCTTTTTGTTATTCAGTGGCCGCGCTCCCGGTATTTCATGCCAGAATATCATACAGATTTTGAATTTTCAAAGTTGTTTCTTAAGTGCCGTGAGACAATACTCGTAAAAGCTATTGCCCTTTCATGGCAGAAAAATCTTTCTCTTGGTGAACATATACATGAACTCGCAATTCCCTGGGAGATGATCGAGAAAAAAGTCCATGATCGGGGATGCTATATTATCGTTCTTCATCTTGAAAAAGATACCAAAATCATCGTCGGTGAACTGGGAAATATTTTTTTCAAAAAGGGTTATTATATCTATGTGGGCTCCGCAAAGAAGGCGCTTTCGAAACGCGTTGAACGACATCAGCGCCTGCGGAAAAATCTTTTCTGGCACATTGATTATTTCCGTGAAGAAGCATCTTTCCATAAAGGTCTGCCCATCCGCACTTCAGAAGACATTGAATGCGAACTCGCGGCTGATATCAAAACATTCGCTGAATGGTCAATACCGGGCTTTGGCTGTTCTGATTGTTCCTGTGAAAGTCATCTTTTCGTCATGAAGACAAACCCGATATCATCACCCTATTTTATCGAAATGTTGTACAATTATAGAATGAAATCCATCGAAGAAGAATTGGAACATGGCGATTATTGATATCCATATTCACGGTATCGCGGGCTACGACACAAAAGACGCTACGCCTCAGGATATTTTAAGGATTGCTGAAATCATCGGTTCTCAGGGAGTAAGCGCGTTCCTTCCAACGATCTATTCAGGTTCCATCGATCAGATGAGGTTCGACATCTCAGCTGTGAAAAAGGCAATGGATATGCAGGCTGCCGAAGGCGGCGGTTCAAGGCACAAGGTGCAAGGTACAAGGTTAAAAAATAACAGAAAAAGAAATGAAGAAAATGAGGCGCGGCGCGTCGTTGATAAAGCCCCGGCGGAGATTGTAGGTGTGTATCTGGAGGGACCATTTCTCAATCCCGCCTATGCCGGGGTCCTCAATAAAAATTCTTTCCTCGCTCCAAAAATATCCGATTTTGAAAAGCTTACCGAGGGCTTCGAAAGTATCATTAAGGTCATTACTATAGCACCGGAAATTGATGGCGCTTTGAACCTTGTCAGATTTGCGGCCGATTCAGGTGTTATCGTCAGCATGGGCCATTCCGGTGCTCTATATGCTGAAGCGGAAGCAGGCTTTAATGCCGGTGCCAGGGGTATAACCCATATCTTCAACGCCATGCGCGGTATCCACCACCGGGAGCCCGGTATCGCTGGGTTCGGCCTCATGAATCCTCATGTTTATGTGGAGGTCATCGCTGACCCTTTTCACCTGCATCACAAAACAAAAGAGTTAATTTTCAGGATAAAAGAACCGGAAAAGATTATCATTGTTTCTGATTCGATTAAGACAATGTTGACAAATAATGAAAAACCTCCCGTTAGTGATCCCGCAGGTTTGCTCTCCGGTGGTTCAACAACCATTATCGAATCAGCGCAAAACCTTATGAGCCTTGGTTTTCCTGAGAGTATTGTCAAACACTCTGTAAGCGACAATCCTAAGCGATATCTTACTTTATGAATTTTAAACGGAAGTGTTAGTGTTATTCAATGCGTTGCCGGGATTCTTGAACTTACGTATTTAAATATCTTGAAAAACAAAATATTCAGCTCTTGACGTGATAATTTTGATTGAAAAAAAGCTACTGGAGAGATAGGATACAGGATAATTTTGGAGGTCAGGATATGGATTTACCGCTTGAAAATGTGAAAGTGCTTGATATGTCAAGAATGCTTCCGGGCCCTTACTGTACATGGCTTCTCGCTGACATGGGGGCTGACGTTATACGCATAGAACAACCCTCTGAGATTTCCAAGGGAGACAGGGCCCATAATATATATTCAAACGATGAAAAAGAACGGCGCAGGATGAGGGCCTATGATCTTTTCGCCCGTAACAAAAAAAGTGTCTTAATGGATCTTAAGAACGAAAAAGCCCGTGAAATTATTAACAGGCTTGCCGAAAAAAGTGATATCTTTGTCGAAGATTACAGACCGGGCGCGATGGAACGGTTCGGGTTAGACTACGAACATATCAGAAAAATCAATCCACAGATAATTTACTGTTCCATTTCTCTGTGCGGCCAGGATGGCCCATACCGGCGACGCCCAGGCCACGATCCTGTTGTACTGGCATTATCCGGGGTGTTAGGCCAGATTCTCGACAAGGATAATATACCGGTTATGCCTGATCCTGTCCCGATCGCCGATATAACGGCCGCCCTGCATGCTGTTATCGGCATTCTTCTCGCGCTCAGGGTAAAAGAACAGGAAGGTCGCGGACAATATATCGATATCGGCATGCTGGACACTGTCGTACCGCTGCTCGCCGGTGTGTATCAACGCTATTTCAGGGATGATGTTGTCCCGGCACGGAGGGGAAGGACAGGTTATCTGGGGATATGGACGACCAAAGATGGTAGGTACTTATGCACTACCAATCTGGAACCGCAATACTGGACTAATTTCTGCCGCGCCATAGGCAAAGAAGAATTTATCCCCTGGCAACATGACGCCGATAAAAAAGAGATGATCATAGAAACAATACGCAAGATCATCCTGACAAAAACCAGGGATGAATGGGTGGCGCTTCTAACCGAGGCGGGAACCCAGGTAGCACCGGTGTACAGCATCGATGAGGCGTTGCATGACCCGCAGATTGTCCATCGTAAAATGGTGCTTGAAGTTGAAGATCCTGTTATAGGGAAAATCAAGCAACTTGGAATACCTGTTAAACTATCGAAAACCCCCGGCAAGATAAGATTTGTGGCGCCGTCACCCGGAAATGACACAGAGGAAACCATGCGACAGCTTGGCTATTCTGCCGGAGAAATTGAAAAACTTATTACAGAAGGGGTAATTCGGTTGAGCTATAAAGGCTGAATCTTTTTTCTTATCGTCTAATAGTTACCCGTTTGGTTTATTGCTAAGCGCCATAATCTCTTTCAAGTCTAAAGCGATAATTCTCCAGTGGCCCTTGGGAGACTTAGCCATCTTAAAAGCCACATTGTCTCTACCCCGTATTCTAATCAGTGCGACACTATCCTCTATGGTAATATTGAGACCAAAAACACTGGCCTTACTGAGATTACCGAGGACGGCCTGGTCATTGTATGAGGTAATGAATGATTTTATTTGATCCTGTATTTGTCCTTTAATAGACGGGAGATTCTGTATAATAATGTCTCTGGCGATATTCCTCAACGGCCCCTCCTGTTTAAGGCCTATCGGTGTTTTTTCTCTGTCATTTTCTACGGACATATCTTTTGCCAGGTTCTCCACAATGCTGTCTGTATCGAGATATTTAAGGACACCTTCAGCGTCGCGTTCCAATATGGCCTTTTTAAACCGGTAGAGACTGTAACGGGGAGTTTCTTTAACAAAAAAGCAGGCTACAACAAGGGCGAGAAAAAAAATAACCGATATTGAAACAAAAACAACAAACTTTTTACGTTTCCCTGATATTTCAGCCATAGCGCTCAAAACAGTATCTTTATCGGCAGATTATTTTTTTTCTTCATCCTGTGGCTGAAATTGTATCGAAGTTATTACCCATTGCCTTTCAGTTACCTTCTCCAATTCAATGATTGTTTTGTCTTTCTGCTCCACTGTGGCGTGGTTGCCATCAATGTTAATAGGAATAGTAACGGTATCCCATTCTTTCACACTTTCAAATAAAGGTTTTTCATAGGGAGCGTTAATTTCATATATGATACGTTTTTTAAATGTTTCTTTATCACTACCTTTGGTCATATTCTCCGGCAGATTATCTATGAAACGATCCATGTCCAGGTATTTCTCCGCTGCTTTAGCGTCGCTGAACGATACGGCTTTTTTGAATTGCATAAGCGCGTATCGCGGTGTTGCCTGAAAATAATAGTACGCTCCATACAGAGCACCGGCAATAATCGCGTAGACAAGCAATTTCCCGATCCAGCCTCTTTCATTTTTTATTATTGTATATCCCATAAAATCCTCCCCTTATTTTTTTAAGGATATTATTAAAGGTTCAATTTCGCCTTTAAAAGCTCACCCAGACTGCCGAGACCTCCGGAAGATTTTTCTTCTTCGTATGTCTTGTCTCTATACTGCTCATAAGTGTCTCTCTCGACCTTTTCGTCAACCTTGCTTCTACTCAATGTCAGACGATTACGCTTTCTGTCGATTTCAACAACAATTACCTGCATTGGGGTACCGGACGGAAACATACGGTTGTGGTTTGTACCCTTAATAGTCCCCATCTCCGAATTCGGGATAAATCCAATAACACCATCTTTGATTTTCAGTAAAACACCTGCTGAGATGACCCTTTCAACGGTCCCTTCGACCAGCTCACCGGGTGACGGCAGGGGAATACTTTCAAAATCGACTTTCTGTTCCATCGAGAGAGATATTCTTCGTTTCTCAGGATTGACTTCGACTACCTGCGCTTCAATAATTTGTCCGACTTCGAGGACATCTTTCGGATGTTTAATACGTCTGCCCGCGCCCAATTTTGAAATGGGTATAAGACCGTCAATACCTGCCTCGATATTTACAAAAGCACCAAAGGTTTCGAGCCTGACAACCATTCCCCGGACCGTGCTCTCAGGAGGATATTTTTCAAGAGCGTTCAGAAAAGGATCAGGGAGTATTGCTTTAAGAGAAAGGGTTATACGTTCTTTCTCCCAGTCAACACTAATAACTCTTACCGTTACCTCGTCACCGGCATTTAAAAAATCGGCCGCTTTTTCACCCTTATTCCATGATAATTCACTGAGAGGAATAAGTCCATCAATGCCTCCAATGTCTACAAAAACACCGAATTTTTGAATGGATTTTACTTTTCCCGTTATGTCCATCCCCGGCTGGAGACTTTCTTTGAACGCTTTTCGCTGTTTTTCCTGTTCTTCTTCGAGAATGGCCCTTCTTGAGAGGATGATGTTCCTGCCGTTCTCCTTATACTCCAGGACTATGAAAGAAAACCTTTGCCCAATATACGATTCTGTCTCGCGGGTCCCTCTGAGGTCAATCTGTGAAAAAGGACAGAAACACCGTACTTTGCCTACCTGGACTTCATAGCCGCCTTTGAGTTCCGCTGCGACTTTGCCGTTTATCGGTATATGGGCTTCATAGGCGTCCCGAATACCGCTCAGATCAAGCGTGGAATAGCCGCGAATCATGGTCGTAAATTTCCTGAGACCGTTCCCAAAGGAGACAAAGAATACCTCAACCTCATCTCCTTCTTTAATCGAGCGTTCTCCGTTTTCATTGACAAACTCTTTTAGATCAACAACAGCCTCGCTTTTTCCACCGATATCAAGGTAGGCAAATTCATTCGATATACCCGCAATCCTGGCCTTTATTTTCTGGCCCGGTTCAAACCGCCGTGAGGTTTTTGAACTTTCTTCAAAAAGTTTAGCAAAATCTTCTTCTTTTTCCTCATTTACGTTTTCTGAGGTATCATTACTGTTTTGGTTCCCGTTGTGTTTGTTCTCCAAGATGTCTTTCTGAAAATCCTGATCCATATTTCTTTTTTCTCCCTTAATTACTTGATAATCACGCACCGATGACGTCAATTAATGTACAACTTCTTGCCCGTGATGTCCAGAGGCAGTTCTTCAAGTTGTTTTCCTGAAAGGCTTATTTGACAATTATGAACTCATGGCATAACATATTTTGCCGATAGGTTGTTTGCTGTTATTTCATAATCAAGGAGAATAACTATGTTTTCATTCATTAACTTTTTCACAAACAGACGATGGATTGCTGTTTTTATTGTCGGCCTATTTATTCTTGTCAATGGGGCACAGGCACAGGAAAAGATTCCTCCGAAAGACAAAAAAGAAAAAACCAGTTACGCTCTGGGAGCTAATCTCGGTCGAATCACAAAAGATTTTTCTATGGAAATCGATGCCAATATGGTTGCGGCAGGAGTAAAAGACGCCCAGGCTGATAAAATGGTAATGAGTGATGAAGAAATACGTACTGTTCTGAATGATTTTAATAAAGAGATACAGGCAAAGCAGAACGAAAAGGTAAAGGTTTTCGCCGAGAAAAATAAAAAGGAAGAGGAGGCCTTCCTCAAGGAAAATGAAAAAGCGAAGGGGGTTGTAAAACTGCCCAGCGGTCTTCAGTACAAAATCATAAAAGAGGGTATAGGCAAAATACCAAAAGCAACCGACACTGTTTCCGTGCACTACAAAGGCACTCTAATCAACGGCATGGAGTTCGACAGTTCTTACAAGCGTAACCAACCGGCGGAATTTAAGGTGAATGCCGTTATCCCCGGCTGGACTGAGATATTGCAAAAAATGAAAACGGGATCAAAATACAATGTTTATATCCCTTCAAATCTCGCCTATGGAGAAAAAGGCAGGGCACCTGTCATTGGCCCTAACGCGGCCCTGATCTTTGAAATTGAACTGATCACAATAAAATAAGAGTTTCATGTGGATATTCGATCCAAATATGAAACATTAAAGGGTATAATACGCGAGCTGCAGACAGCCCTTGTCGCCTATTCAGGAGGCATGGACAGCACACTCCTTTTGAAAGCCTGTGTTGATGCGCTCGGTAATGACAATGTTGTTGCTTTTACAGGCACCGCACCGACATTCCCCGCGGAGGAAATTGAAGACGCAAAACGTATCGCTTCAGATATGGGCGTTTCGCATGTGCTCTCAAGTACGGATATACTCAAAGATAAACGTTTTACTGAAAATACAAGAGAACGATGTTATCACTGTAAGAAAAACCTTTTAAGTATCGCCGGCGCGGTCGCAAAAGAAAAAAATATTTCCTGCATAGTGGAGGGCACAAATTTCGATGATACCAAAGATTTCAGACCCGGTAACGCCGCGGTCAGAGAGATTGGGGCTATATCTCCGCTTTTCATGGCAAAATTTACTAAAGACGACATAAGGGAGCTTTCAAAAATGCTGTCGCTCCCGACTTTCAATAAACCTCCTTACGCCTGCCTCGCGACAAGGATCCCTTATGGAATACCTATAGGCGTTGAACTGTTAAAACAAATTGAATTATCAGAAAAATTTATCAAAAGCATCGGCATATCACATATAAGGGTAAGGTATCACGAAAATGTGGCACGCATTGAAGTGATGAAAAATGATTTGGATATAATTTTGAGAGATCAGAACAAAATCGTCAATGAGTTGAAGGGCTATGGTTTTACTTACGTCGCTCTTGATCTGGAAGGTTATAGAACAGGAAGTATGAATGA
>JAEAMG010002175.1_pt1 | contig 12923 bp, 10 predicted proteins | sample 8958741 | NCBI WGS metagenome assembly JAEAMG01 (sample SAMN16933256, study PRJNA681125) | bioreactor sludge metagenome | isolation source: anaerobic bioreactor treating anionic surfactant - SDBS | place: India: Bengaluru | collected 2019-02-28
TGTCCGTCAAGAAATATATTCTCTATAACATTCTGCACGTGGCCTTCAATCCTCTTTGGCGTGGGATCGTCAAGGACTCTCGACGCGGCCTCAACGGCATCGGCAAGCATAATAATGCCCGCTTCCTTTGTCTGGGGTTTCGGACCAGCATAACGGAAATCTTTCTCCTCAATGACGTGAAGATCAGGGTCTTCCTGCTCCTTTGCCTTGTTGTAGAAATAGCTCACAATGCTTGTTCCGTGGTGCTGTTTGATAATTTCCGTGATTTTCGTTCCAAGCTTGTGCTCCTGTGCCAGTTCCGCCCCCTCTTTCGTGTGGGAAAGAATGATGAGCGCGCTCATGTTGGGGGTCAGCTCATCATGGGCGTCTTCCGTACCTGCCCTGTTCTCAATGTAGTAGTGCGGCATTTTCAACTTCCCGACATCATGGTAATAAGCGGCAACTCTCGTCAAAAGCGGGTGTGCCCCGATACTCTCCGCGGCCGCCTTCGCGAGGTTTCCCACGACGATGCTATGATGATATGTGCCGGGCGCGTTGATCATCATATCTTCAAGGAGCGGATTTTCGAGGTTTGCCAGTTCCAGAAGCTTTATGTCTGTTGTGTAATCAAAAACGCTCTCGATGACAGGAAGGGTACCAAGGGCGATGAAGCTGCTTGCAAGACCGCCCGTGATAAGAAAACCGAACCGGACAGGTATATTACCTAACGCCCGGCCGAGAAATACGTCAAAAAAGATTGTCAGAAAACCCATCACGATCGATGTATAGAGTCCGGCTTTGAGTATGACATTGCGGTTCTCGCATTTTCCCGAGAAGTATGAAGCAAGGATGTTACCGACAAAAACATAGAGAAAGACGGCAAGGCTGTTTTCAAAAGAAAATCCGAGAATAACAGAAAAGATCGTCGTAAAGATAATCGCCGCTTCTGAGAAGAGAACAATTCTGAAGACAATACCGAAAAGAAATACCGGTATAATATAGAATAATTCCTCAATGAGGCTCGGCGCGTAATACTGAAAAACAAGGAAACATGTTCTCACGAGAAGCACACAGAAAATCGTAAAAACCGCGCAGAAGAGCAGGTCTCTCACGGAAAGGGAGAATTTTTTAATATTCTTTTCCGCGTATTCTATTATGATGACGGTAAATAGAAAGAGAAGTACGAAGAATGAGAGAGCATTTTTAACAGTAAATCCTTCCTGTTTCGCGAGTGCCTTCACTGCTGCAAGTTTTTTAAGGTGCTCCTCGTTTATCTTTTCGCCTTCACGGACGACAATTTCTCCTTTCTTTACTGTAATATTACTTTCAGGCACGGAAATGTCCGCCGGTGATTTTACATTTTCACGGGCAACATCTCCGGATTGATATTCTTCACGAAAGGTAAAACTGCCGATACTTATAATCGCTGAAAGCGCGATCGCGAGGAAAAAAAGGACAGCGAGTTTCCGGTAATCGATACGCGACGGAGGTTTCTCTTTACCGTTTGGCATCTTTGGCGCTCCCTATACTTACGCTTCTTTCCTCATAGGCTTTTATGATTTTTTGAACGAGCCGGTGGCGGACAACATCTTTCCCGGTGAAATAGACAAACTTAATGCCTTTAATACCCTTGAGGATATGCTGGACCTCCACAAGGCCGCTTGTCTTTTTATCGGCAAGGTCAATCTGGGTAATATCGCCGGTAATGACAGTCTTTGAAGAAAAACCGAGCCTTGTGAGAAACATCTTCATCTGTTCCGACGCTGTATTCTGGGCTTCATCGAGAATGATGAATGCGTCATTCAATGTCCTCCCGCGCATGAAGGCAAGAGGCGCGATTTCAATAATACCTCTTTCAATGAGCCTCGCTGCCCTGTCCATATCGACCATGTCATAGAGCGCGTCATAGAGAGGCCTCAGGTAAGGATTTACTTTCTCGTACATGGTCCCCGGGAGATATCCGAGTTTTTCCCCCGCTTCAATGGCCGGTCTTGTCAGGACGATTCTGGAAACTTCTTTTCGGTAATAAGCGGAGAGCGCCGTGGCCATGGCGAGATACGTTTTGCCCGTTCCGGCGGGGCCGATGCTGATTACCATATCATGTTTCCGAATGGCATCTATATAGAGTTTCTGATTACGGGTCCTCGGGGTAATATTCTTTTTCGAAGCGGCTATGTATATCCGGTCGTCCTGTGTCTCTTCTACCTGATGCTGCGCGTGAGAAATAAAATGGATCGCGTGGTCTATGTCGGCATGGCGTATCGTGAAACCCTTTTTGACAATACCCTGCAATTCACCGATCACCTTCCCCGCTTCCTCTATATCTTTTTTCGCGCCAAGGAGGGTGAGGTTTGTCCCTCGTATGCTTGTTTTGATGTTGAAATATCTTTTGAGGTATTTAATGTTCTCTTCGCGGGGGCCGAAGAGATGTCTCGCCACATCTATTTCGTCGAAGGATAACCGCAGGAACCCTTCTTCAGTTTTTTCGTCCAATAAACCTCTCTTTCCTTCTTTTTAATACTATTTAAATATATCATAAAAACTGTTTTTTTCAAAAATGTAAATCACAACCGTTATTCTTCTGAGGTTATTGTAATCTCAGGGTATTTCGTATAAAATACTACACAATGAACAAAGTTCTTATCATTGATGACGAAAAAAGCATTCTCGACACTCTCTCGTTAATGCTTGAAGACGAAGGCTTTGCTGTCCTGAAGGCAATGGACGGGAAAGAGGGACTCGCTATTTTTGAGAAAGAGAAACCGGATATTGTCCTCCTCGATGTATGGATGCCCGAACTTGACGGTATTCAGGTCTTAAAAAAGATAAAGAAAAAGAACAAAGATGCCATCGTCATCGTCATATCGGGACATGGTACCATATCCACCGCTGTAGAAGCCGTGAAAGTGGGCGCATATGATTTTCTCGAAAAACCTCTCTCAATTGAAAAGGTACTCGAGGTTGTATGGAGAGGGCTCGGCACAGAATACAAACGCAAAGAAACCGTGGACAATTTCAAGCTCAAAGGCGCGAAAGGGCTTAAAGAGTTTAAACAGAAAACAATAGGTAAAAGCATTGTCGTCTATGGCGTCGGCCTCTTTTCAGGAGTAAAGACAGGGATGATCCTCCTCCCCATGCCGGAGAACACGGGCATTGTATTCGAACATATACCGGACGGCGAGCGTATACCGGCTTATATCGATTACACCTTTTCCATGGGTGGATTTACATCAGTAAAAGGGAAAAACTGTATGGTACGGACCATCGAGCATCTCCTCTCGGCGTGTCACATGTACGGCATTACCAACCTGCTTATTAAAGTAAGCGAGGAGATACCCATCTTCGACGGCTCAGCTATTGAGATATGCAACAAAATTGATGAAGCGGGGATTATGGTGCAAAAAGAGGGAATAGAGCCGCTGAGGATCACCGAGAAGATCGATATTCCCCATCTGACAAACGGCAAATCTCTTTCCATCGAGCCCTCGGAAACCTTTGAAATCGATTACACACTGGAGCAGGCACAGCCCATAGGCCGGCAGAAATATTCCTTTACCGCGAAAAAGAAAAACTATGTTTCCGAAATTGCCCCGGCTCGCACTTTCGGCTTTCTCAAGGATTTTGAACAGCTCGGCAAAATGGGTCTCGGTTCGGGCGGCAGGATAAATAATTTTATCATCCTCAATGATGACGGCGTGATTAATACACAACTGAGGTTTCCCGATGAGTTTGTGCGCCACAAGGTGCTGGACCTCATCGGTGATACATATCTTCTCAACCGGCCCATTCTCGGTAAGATCACAGCGAAGCAGACCGGCCATCTGGAAGACATCGCCCTCGTTAAAGAATTACAGAAACGCTTCCTGTAATTTATTTTTGTATTTCTTTTCATCAACCACAAGAAATGTTACAATACGGCGAGTGGTGAAATCGCTTACTAACATTCAGGGGAGATTATTATGAGTATTGAACAGTCAATCAAGGACTATGCCAAGAATACGGGAATGGACCTCTGCGGCATCGCGCCGGTTTCACGTTTTGATGGCGCTCCCAAGGGGACACATCCCACTGATTTTCTTCCGGGCTGCAAATCCGTTATCTCTGTCGCTGTCCGGCTGGCGGATGGCGTTATCCAAACCATATTCAGGAATTTCGAGGATGGTAAAGCCGGCGCTCAGGGTATCTACGGTACCTATGGATACACCATAGCTCCGAATTTTCATCTCGTGGCCTCGGTATACGCCATTGCCCAATTTGTCGAACGTACCACCGGCTATGCCGCGACTCCCACACAGGTCGGCCCGCTCCAAACAGGCATAACAATCAGCCAGCGCCATGCCGCTGTAGCTGCAGGTCTTGGAGAGTTCGGCTGGCACAGCATCGTGCTTACGCCGCAATTCGGACCGAGAAACAGGTTCGGGGCTATCCTGACAACGGCTGAGCTTGCTCCTGATCCTATGTACAGCGGGGTGCTTCTGTGTGACCCAACAAAATGCAACATCTGCACAACCGTCTGCCCTACCCACGCGCTGAGCAAATACGGTGAAAAGGAAGCCCGGCGTGTTACCTACAAAGACAAGGACGGTGACAAAATTTACGATTACTGTCACGTTGACATGACCAAGTGCCGTATCGCCGCTCACGGACTTATGAAAAAGTTAGGCGGAGATAAGGATCTGGTGACCTCATTGGATGCTACCGCTGAGGAAGTTGCCGCTGCCTGCGCCGGTATGCGCGCCCCCGGACTTCAGTCTTCACCTACCTGGAAGTGCGGCAAGTGCCTGGCATACTGCCCGACAGGACACTGGAAAGAAAAGTTCAAAGACACAGGGTTTAGCCGAAGTCTGCCTCCAGCGATAGAATGGTAACCCTATACTGAGAAGGCAAAAGACTAAAGATTTAAGGTAAAAGGTAAAAAACCCGGATAAAACAATGGACAGGGTAATGAACCCTGGGACCTCAGACTTTGAACCGGCCGCAGGTATTTACTATTCACTATCGACTATTCACTGCATTTTTTACTGTTCTACTATTTCCTTCTTTTTGTCCGGCTTGTAGATAAATTTTCCGTCACTGATGGAGGTATTGACTTTAACACCGGCAAATTCGATGGTATTGATGTTACCGGTAAATTCTTTGATCTCTATCTTTTTGACAAGATTCTGCTTGTCGATCCAGACCCTGGCAGCAGTGACGGTCCCTTCTTTCTTCGGGGCAAGGTCGAGGACTATCGTATCACCTGACACACTCTCCTGTTTCAGCGTAAAAAGGTCGTCGATCTTTGAGATATCCTCAACAAGGTCGAAAAAGGTACCACCCGTTTTTTCTTTATTGACTTTCTCTTTCAGCACAAAGCTCTTTTCTTCGTCCTCCTGCCACATGAACTGCCCGTCATAGAGAAACGATTTTTCTTTCGGCTTTGTGTAACGCCACAGAAACCCCTTACTCCGTTTGTATGAAAACTCCCCGTCGAACTCCCTTGTTTTTTTAATGTTCTCTATGAACAGTTTCTGATGAAATTTTGCTTCCAGCGCGTTGATGCCCGCATAGGTCTTTTTGATCGAATCAAAGCCCGCGGCGATGCATATCGCCGGTGCCATCAGCAGAATTATCGCGTACAGAATTATTTTTAATCCCTTGTTCATTTCTATAATCTCCTCTCTAAAGCAGTTAATAGTCGTTAGTGAATAGTTTTTCGTCCCAGCGCAGCGGGCGTCTCACGTCCATCGGTTTTTATCGTTTCAGAACTTCTCTCGGTTTGACTCCGTCGGAAGGGCCGACAATCCCTTCCCTCTCCATGCGCTCGATGATCCGCGCGGCTCTGTTGTAACCGATCCTGAAACGTCTCTGTACCATGCTGATGGAGGCTTCGCCCTTTGTCATGACGAATTCGACAGCCTCCTGATATTTTTCGTCATCCAGTTCCTCACCGCTTTCTTGCTCTTCTTTTTCTTCCAATATCTCATTGTGGTAAGAAGGTTTTCCCTGCTGTTTCAAAAATTCCACGATCCTCTTTATTTCACCCTCGGACACAAAGGGGCCGTGCAGCCTCTGCAGCCTGCTGATACCGGGACTTAAAAAAAGCATATCGCCGTTTCCGAGCAAGCTTTCGGCGCCGTTGGTATCTAGGATTGTCCGTGAATCGACCTTTGAAAAGACCTTGCAGGAAATCCGGGCGGGAAAGTTCGCCTTGATAATGCCGGTGAGAACGTCAACTGAAGGCCTCTGCGTGGCAAGGATAAGGTGTATGCCGGAGGCGCGTGCCATCTGGGCAAGCCTCGCGATGTATTCTTCGACTTCCTTGGGAGAGATCATCATGAGGTCAGCCAGTTCATCAATAACGACGACGATATAGGGGAGCGGTTCCGCTCCGTCTTTCTTGCCGATCTTCTGATTATATTTCTCAATACTCCGCACACCCTTCTCGGCCATCATGGAATAGCGCCGCTCCATTTCATCGGTCATCCAGCGCAGTGCCGTCTTGGCGTTTTTCTGGGTCGTGACAACGGGAAGCAGCAGGTGCGGAATGCCTTCATAGAAGGAAAGCTCCAGCATTTTCATGTCAATCATAAGGAAGCGCACGTTTGCCGGTGTCGCCTTGAAGAGAATACTGCAGATCATGCTGTTCAAAGAGACACTTTTGCCTGAACCGGTTGCCCCTGCCACGAGCAGGTGGGGCATCTTCGCGAGGTCCGCCACATATGATTCGCCGGCTATGGTCGTTCCAAGGGCCAGCGTAAGATGCGAATGGGCTGTCCTAAAAGCATTCGATTCCATCATCTCACGAAAAAAGACAGTCTGACGCGTTGTGTTGGGTATCTCGATACCCACTACCGCTTTCCCCGGTATGGGAGCGATGATCCTGATAGATACCGCCGAGAGGGCCATAGCGAGATCATCGGCGAGGTTGGAAATCCTGCTCACCTTGATGCCCGGCGCTGGTTCAAATTCATACATGGTGATGACAGGCCCCGGCCTTACTTCCGTTACTTTTCCGTCTATGCCGTAATCCTTGAGCTTCTTTTCCAGAATGGCCGCGTTCGCTTGAATACTTTCCTTGTCGACCTTCATTTCCTTTTTCTCGATTGTATCGAGGAGCGTTATCGGCGGCAACTTATAAGGGCCTATTTCTTTGAAGAACTCAAATGATTCCTGGACAGGTTTCTTTACCTCTTCTTTGGGTGGCGGTTCCTTTTTCTCTTCTGTCGTCACTTTGATTTCTTTTCTCCGTTCTACCTTCTTCTTACGCGCCAGCCGTTCCTCAAGCACGGTGACAATCGGCGCCTGCACGATGAGAAAGAGGGAAATAAGAAGGAGGATAATGCCGATGAGGATAGTGCCGAAATAACCAAAGAAATTCATGAGGGTTTTTTCGAGGATGTAGCCAAGGAGACCTGAAAAATTTATAGAAACCCCTCTGATATTGATCTTGCCGATGAGCTGAAACAGTATGGAAAGAGAAATGAAAAAGAGCGCGAGACCGGATGAAAAGAGAATGATGTTGGGAGGGTCCTTCTTTTTTACATAGAAAAGCCCGAAAAGGAGCAAAAAGGCCGAAAGCAGGTAGCTCATCATGCCAAAGACAAGAACAAGTCCATCGGCCAGATAAAAACCCGCTCTGCCGCAGAGGTTTCGCGACGCAGGGTCCAGAGGATGGTACGTGACGAGACTAATGAGAAAAAAGAGAAAGATGCCTAGTAAGCCGACACCTGCTATCTCTTTTTTTAATTCCCGCGACATGCCATCAACCCTTCAATTCGCTCCCGCACATGATCCATAACTTTTGTTTTCGCTGAACGGTCCATCCCCTCAAGAACGATTGGTTCTCCTATATTGATGTATATTACCCCTTTTTCTCTTGGAATGAAACTCCCTTTTGGCTGAAGTTTGCTTGTGCCGTATATACCGATAGGCACGATAGGGACCATCGCCCTGAGCGCCAGCGTGAAACCTCCCTTTTTAAAAGGCAGAAGAATACCATCCTGACTCCTTGTACCTTCGGGGAAAATGATGATGCTCGTACCGCCTCGTATCTTTTTCGCTGCCCCTTCCATTGCTTTCAATGCTTCTCGCGGGTTTTCCCGGTCAATGCTTATATACCCCGCCCTTCCCATGGCCCATCCGATAAAAGGGATCTTAAAAAGCTGTCTCTTGGCGATCCACCGGAAAGAAACAGGGAGGCAGGCAAGGAGTGTATAGATATCGAGAGCGCTCTGGTGATTGCACATAAAAACGTAGGGTGGGCTTCCAAGATGTCCTGTGCCTTCCATGATAACCTTCACGCCGCTCATTTTCAGGTGGAGGTTTGCCCAGAACCGAGCTATTCCATGAATAGCCTCGCCCCTTCTGTCAAAGATGGAAACGATGAGGGCAATACAGGAAAGGATGATGGTACTGCACACAAAAGATATACAGGCAAGTATTCGTCTCATTAATTACCGGCTTTCACCATTTCTTTTTCGAGGGAATCGATGATTTCTTCCACCTCGGCCCTGATCCCGGGGGCAACGTCATAAGGAGACAGGCCGCGTTTATCCGCCTCGATAATCTTTTCATTATATCCCATCTTTCCCAGGAAGGGAAAATCAGAGAGGTGTTCCCTCATAAGCTGTAAATCCTTTTCACCGGCAACTTTGTTGCCTACAACATAGAGACGTTTTATCCCGATATCTTCACTGAGCTTTTTTACCTGCGAGGCGGTTTGAAAGCTCCTTCTCCCCGGCTCCACGACAACGATAAGGGCGTCGATATATGCCGTAGTCCCTCTGCCGAGGTGTTCGAGGCCCGCTTCCATATCGACAATGACATAGTCATCACGTTCAATAAGCACGTGCGTGAGAAAGCTCTTGAGAAGGGCACTCTCGGGACAGAAACAACCACCGCCACCCTGAGGAATACTGCCGAGGATAATGAGCTTCACACCATCCTTCTCAAGGGAAAACCGTTCAGGGATATCGTCAACCCTGGGGTTGATCTGAAAGAAGGCCCCGTATTGTCCCTTCTTTGTCCCTGTCCGCTCCTCTATGAATTCCCGCATCTGCGCAAGAGGCTGGGCTTTTTTTGCTTCGCTTTCTTCAATACCGAGGGCTGAAGCGAGATTCGAGTCCGGGTCGGCATCGATGGCAATCACCTTATGGCCGCGTTCGGCAAGGATGCGGGCCATGACACCGGCAAGGGTCGTCTTCCCCACACCGCCTTTTCCTGAAATAGCAATTTTCATATTCTATCGTTCCTTGATATCTTCATGGGCAAATTGGCCTGAGACATGTAACATATTTTCATCATACATTTCCAGTTAAAGGATATCACTTTCCCGATTACTCTATTTAAGACCCTTTCCATGCGAACAAGGACACGGAATCAGGACCGCGAAAGGCTAATATGGTTGACACGGGACAATTATAGCATGGAAGAATCGGGAATAAAAACGATCAATTGGATTAGGATCGGGTTATTGATGAATTATATCAAGTCGCCTTCATTCATATAGCTTTATTGCCTTCGTCGCCTCGCTCTATTTTTGAATGCGACTTGGTATTATCTGACGCTCCTTGACTTACCGGATACGGTGTCTTATTTTTATTATTGTAATTTTTTATCGCCCCCAGGGACAAAATTTATACTATTTTTGAGGTGATTCTATTATGACTACGGAAAGATTGGAATTTAAAACAGAAATCAAACAGCTCCTTGACCTCATGATCCATTCACTTTACTCGCACAAGGAAGTGTTTTTACGGGAACTCATTTCCAACGCATCGGATGCTATTGACCGCGCGCGGTACGAATCTCTGACCAACAGCGATATTCTAGAGAATGACAGCGGCTGGAAAATTAAGATCATCGCCGATAAAGAAAAGGGGATACTCACGGTCAGCGACAACGGCATCGGCATGGACCACAATGAAATCATCGAGGCCCTGGGCACAATCGCCCGTTCCGGTACAAAAGAATTTCTTGCCGCTCTTCAAAGCAAAGAAGTCAAGGAAAACCCTGAACTTATCGGCCAGTTCGGCGTCGGTTTTTATTCTTCATTTATGGTCGCCAACAGAATTACTGTACTCTCCCGGAAGGCAGGTCGGAAAGACAAACAAGGTGTCCAATGGGAATCGACGGGAGACGGCACATTCACAGTAACCGATATTGAAAAAGAGACGAAGGGCACTGATGTTATCCTCCACCTCACGGAGGAAGAGAAAAAATATCTTGAGCAGTGGGAAATAGAGAGCGTTGTCAGAAAATATTCCGATTTCATCGAGCACCCCATTGTTATGGATGTGGAAAAAGAAGTGGACAGCGAACTGAAAAAAGGTGAGAAGGTCAAGATTACTGAAGAGAAGACGCTCAATTCCATGAAGGCGCTTTGGCTGAAGGACAAGTCAGACCTGACCACCGATGAATACAATGAGTTTTACAAACATATATCACACGATTTTACTCCGCCGGCAAAGGTCATCCACTACAAGGCGGAAGGTACTTCCGAGTTCACGGCCCTCCTTTATATCCCTTCACATGCGCCGGTCAATATTCTCTACAAGGATTACAAGATGGGTCCTACCCTCTATGTAAAACGCGTTCAGATTATGGACCATTGCGAAGACCTTATACCGCAGTATCTGAGGTTCGTGAAAGGTGTCGTTGATTCTTCGGACCTGCCGCTCAACATATCCCGCGAAATACTTCAACACAACAGGCAGATCGAGATCATGAAAACAAACATTACAAAGAAGGTCCTCGACACGCTGTCTGATATGAAAAATGACGAATATGACAATTATCTGAAATTACATAGCGAGTTCGGCAGAGTCCTCAAGGAAGGAGTGCACTTCGATTTCACGAGGCGGGAAACAATCGCCGACCTGCTCCTCTTTCCTTCCACAAAAACAGAAGAGGACAAGTTTACAACGCTCAAGACATATATGGAAAACATGAAAGAAGGACAGGAAGAAATCTACTACATCGTCGGCGCTTCGCTGTTCGAGGCCCTGCGGTCGCCTTATTTGGAAGCATTCAGAAAAAAAGATTACGAAGTACTGGTCCTTCTCGATGATATCGATGATTTCATCTTCAGCGGCTTTGAATATAAGGGCAAGAAGATGAAATCTATCACCAGGGGCGACATGGCCCTTGATAAGGAAGAAAAAGCGGCAAAAGAAAAAGCCGAGAAAAAGTATGAAAAATTCATCGACCTCGTTAAAGATATTTTGAAAGACGACGTGAAAGACGTGAGGCTTTCCGGAAGGCTCACCGATACGGTATGCTGCCTTGTCAGCGATGAAGGCGATCTCGATCCGCAGATGGAAAAACTGCTGAAAGCCATGGGGCAGGAATTGCCCCCGCAAAAACGGATTCTTGAGATCAATCCGGAGCATCCGCTTTTCGCGTCAATGAACACTCTCTTTGAAAAAAACAAAAAGAGCGCCACTCTGGAGGACTATGTGCGGCTCCTCTACGATCAGGCCCTTGTTCTTGAAGGTTCAAAACCCAAGGACCCCGGCGCTTTCTCCAAACTCATCGCGAAGCTGATGCTTGATAATACCGTGGCGGATGCCAAAGAGGCGTGAACCCTGGAAAAGACAGTGAATAGCTGATAGTAAATAGTGAATTGTAAAAGCAGAAAGATGGCAAACAGGGCGCAAGTATTTCCAGTTCATTCCTGAACGAGAGGTAAGTAAGTTCGTGAGCCTGGTTCATTTAAGGAGAAAATATAAGCCTCTTTGACAGCCGCGATTTTTTCTATCCGATGCAGGTTTTGAGGACACGGAGCATATTGCCGCCCATGAATGCCGTGATATCGTCTTTTGTCAAACCAACCTCCAGCATGGCTCCCGCAAGCTTCTCAAGATCGGTGATATCTCTGTAACCGACAATAAGTTTTGTCCCTCTTAGATACCCGCCTGTGTCTGTGCCCAGACCGACATGTTCAATGCCAATTCTTTCTTTTATGGCCCGTATCTCCTTTGCCCAATTGAGAAAAGTCTCTCTGCGGGGAATTGTTTTCGTCACGGCAAGGAGCCATGTGCATACAACACCGCCGGTTCCGGCAACCATTTCCATTTCCTTGAATGTTCGCGCGCGGCCCATACCGGGCTTTAAGGCATACGAAAGGGCCGTATGAGAATCGATGAGCGGCTTGCAGGTCATCTCGGTTATCCCCGAAGCGTGTTCATATGGGAATGGGCCACATCGATGACAATGCCGAGCCTTTGCATGTGTTCAATCAGCTTCCTGCCTTCGACGGTAAGTTTGTTATGCTTCGTAGGGGCTGTCATGATGTCACCAAAAATGTTCACACGGTAATGCATGAGGGTAATAATCCTGACGCCCTGTTGGTAGAGATCATCAATTTTATGCGGGGCATCTTCGATAGGATCAGCCCCCTCAAGGGCCAGCAATATACCGACAGCATTTTCATGATGAGAAAGCCCGGGAATGTCCGATGATTCACGGACAATCCGCGCGCCTGTATATTGTGCAATTATTTTTACCCTGTCAAGTTCTTCAGTTATTTCATCATAGCTTGCCGGAATGCGATCGTAGAAATTACTGCCCCTTACCTTGTCACCGACAGCGGAAAAACTGCTCGCGAACGCGCCCGGCTTTTTCATAGGCGCAAAAGCCGCAATACAATCCGCCTGCCTTACAGCGCCTTTCTTTAGCATTCTTGCCGGATGAGCGTGGGCATCAATAATGAACAAATCCTTGAGTGGTATGGCCGGGATCGTTTTCGTTTCCCGTATGGACAAAGGAACACGGCCACATCGCAGGGAAAGAAGAAGCACTGTTAACATGGAAAGAAACTGTCTTCTGTTCATAGACTCATCCCAAACATATTAAAAGCATATAAAAAGAAAACCTGTAAGGAAAGAAAATAATTCTCTAACACAGCTAATATACTAACAAAAGTTGACTTTTTGTTCCCATCCCTTTAATATAATGAAAGC
>JAEAMG010002147.1_pt1 | contig 12922 bp, 12 predicted proteins | sample 8958741 | NCBI WGS metagenome assembly JAEAMG01 (sample SAMN16933256, study PRJNA681125) | bioreactor sludge metagenome | isolation source: anaerobic bioreactor treating anionic surfactant - SDBS | place: India: Bengaluru | collected 2019-02-28
GGTTCAAGCGCTTTCCCGCGCTGCTGCAGGCACGCCTGGCGGCGCTCGCAATCGGTGCGCCGACGGCGAGCTGAGGCTCAGATATCCAGGCAGATCTTGCCGAAGTGGCGATTGCTCTCCTGATAGCGGAAGGCGTCGCAGATCTGCTCCAGCGGGAAATGCCGGTCGATCACCGGGCGCAGGCCGTTGGCGTCGATGGCGCGGATCATCTCCTGCTGCTGGGTGCGGCTGCCGACCAGCACGCCCTGCAGGCGCAACTGGCGCACCAGCGCGGTAACCAGCGGCAGTTCGCCGGCCACCCCGGTGAGGATGCCGATCACCGCAATGTGCCCGCCGATGCGGGTGGCGGTCATCGACTGCCCCAGCGTCGACGGCCCGCCGACCTCGATCACGTGGTCGACGCCACGGCCATCGGTGAGTTCGAGCACGCGCTGGCCCCACTCCGGGGTGCTGCGGTAGTTGATCAGGTGGTCGGCACCGAGGCCGCGCAGGCGTTCGAGCTTGTCGTCGCTGGAGGAGGTGGCGATCACCGTGGCGCCGGCCAGCTTGGCGAACTGCAGGGCGAAGATCGATACGCCGCCGGTGCCCTGCACCAGCACCGTCTCGCCGGGCTTGAGCGCGCCGTCGACCATCAGCGCGCGCCAAGCGGTCAGTCCGGCGGTGGTCAGGGTCGCCGCCTCGGCATGGCTCCAGCCCTTCGGCGCGCGGGTAAACGAAGTGGCGCGCGCGGTCACCGTCTCGCGCGCGTAGCCGTCGATGCCGTCGCCCGGCACCGTGGCGAAGCCTTCCACCAGTGGCTCGCCGTCCAGCCAGTCGGGGAAGAAGGTGCTGACCACTTGATCGCCGACAGCGAACTCGCTGACCCCGGCACCCACCGCGATCACCTCACCGGCGCCGTCGGCCATCGGGATGCGCGGCTCGGTCGGGCCCCACATGCCGCTGACCACCGCGAAATCGTGGTAGTTGAGCGAGTTGGCGCGCAGACGCACGGTGATTTCACCGGCCGCCGGTTCGCGCGCCGGGCAGCTGCCGACGATGACCTTGTCGTAGCCGCCGCCGGGTTGAACGTAGATCGCTTTGCTCATGGTCGCTCCAGAATTACGGATGGTGACCTTCACAGCCGGCGTCGGCGTCCGGTCACCATCGAGAGAAACAGGTTTTCGCGCAGCCGCAGGCTTTCCACCAGCGCGGCCAGCAGGTGCAGGCCGACCAGTCCGAGCAGCGCGTTGGCGAAAGCATCGTGCACGATCAGAGGGCCGTCCAGCCCCCAGAAGTAGTCGACTTCCTCCATGAGAAAGCCGGTGACGCCCAGACCGAGCATCAGCAGCATCATCAGGATCATCACCAGCGCGCCGATCGGCGAATGCCCGAGGCGATGGTAGGGCCGGCCGTGCAGCAGCGCGCCCAGATGTTCGGCCAGCCGCGCACGGCTGGGCCAGAAGTCGGCCCAGCGCGCCGCCGGCGTGCCGACGAACCCCCACACCAGGCGGATCGCCAGCCAGGCCACGGCGTAGTAGCCCAGCCAGCGGTGCCACGCCTCGCCTTCCTCGGTGAAGAAGTAGTTGGCGATGAAGGCGCCGGCCAGCGACCAGTGGAACAGGCGTACCAGCGGGTCCCAGAGCGTGACGCGGTCGGGTTTCATGTCAGTCGTCGATATCGGTCTTGACCGCCTCGCCGCTCACCGGATCGAAATAGATCTCGACCTTCTGCTTGTCCTTGTTCCAGCCGTAGATCTCGTAGCAGTTGCCGTCGGTGACCTTGAACTTCTTGATCTCGTAGCCCTGGGCCTTGAGGTCGGCCTGGAACTTGTCCTGATCCTGCCACTGCGCCTTGTCGGCGCTGGTGCACTCGGGTTCGGCCAGGGCCAGCGGGCTGGCGAGGGCGAGAGAAAGCAGAAGCAACTTGCGCATGGGAGTGTCCTCTTGCGAAAGAATGGCAAATGCCCCGGCGAGGCGGTCGAACGGCGCAGGCCGCGGCGCGTGACGGTGCCCGGGCGCAGCGCCCGGTACCGTCAGCATTCAGAGCGCGGCGGCGCCGGCATGTTCCGCAGCCGCCACCGGCACCGCGCGTGCGGCTGGATTTGCCGCCGATCTGCTGGGAGCATGGGAGGCCCGCCAGCCAAGGAGCCGTCATGAAGGGACAACCGTTCTACCGTCGCCTGCGGTTCGCCCGTCACGGCCTGACGCAGGCCTGGCGCCGCGAGCGCAGCCTGCGCACGCACCTGCTGGCCGCGACGCTGGTGCTGCTGGTGTTGCTGCTGACGCGCCCGGCGGCCATCTGGTGGGCGGTGCTGACGCTGACGGTGGGCCTGGTGGTGATCGCCGAGCTGCTCAACAGCGCGTGGAAACCCTGCTCGACCACCTGCACCCGCAGCAGCACCCGGAGATCGGCGTGGCCAAGGACATCGCCGCCGCGGCGGTGCTGATCGCCAGCCTGGTGGCGCTCGGCGTCGGCGCGGCGTTTCTGTTCAGCCTGCTCGGCGGCTGAGGTGGCCTCTCAACGCGGGTCGGCCGCGGCCTTGCGGCGCCTGCCGGTGGTGCCTTTGTTTGCGGCGGCCTTGCGCTTGTTCTTCCAGGGCGTGCCGCCGCGCGCAGGTGGCCCGCTGATGGTGAGGCGTAATCCGGCGCAGCGTTCGACCAGCTTGCTCATCCACGCCGACTGCTTGACGACGAATTCCTCCAGCGGCATCTCGCCGTTCTGCACCATATCCAGCGCCTGCTCCCAGATCGCCGTGGTGCCGGGGTCGGCGATCGGCCGCGGCACCGCGTCGATCAGGCCGAACGCCGCCGGGGTCGCGGCCAGCGCCTTGCCCTGCTTGCTCAGGTAGCCGCGTTCGAGCAGGCCCTGGATGATCCCGGCGCGCGTCGCCTCGGTGCCGATGCCGGTGGTGTCCTTGAGCTTCTGCTTCAGGCGCGGGTCGTCGACCAGCTTGGCGACGTTCTTCATCGCCTTGATCAGTTCGCCCTCGGTGAATGGCTTGGGCGGCTGGGTGTGCTGGTCCTTGAGCTTCACCTCGGCCACCGCGTAGTCCTGGTTCGCGGCGAGTGCCGGCAGTGCCTGCGGCTCGTGCGCTTCGCGGCCTTTGGCCGGCGTCAGTGCCTCGGGCAGCGCGCGGCGCCAGCCCGGCTCGACGATGCGCTTGCCCACCGCGCGCAGCGCGTGGCCGGCGCAGCTGAACTCGGCCTGGGTGCGGTCGTACTCGTGGTGGGGCAGGAACTGCGCCAGATAGCGCGCGCGGATCAGCCCGTAGACGGCGCGCGGCTTGCCGCTCAGGCGTGTCGAGGCCTGCGCAGCGACGGTGGGGATGATGCCGTGGTGCGCGCTCACTTTCGCGTCGTTCCAGGCCCGCGAACGGCGCCGGGCGTCGAGGTGCGGCGCCAGGGCAGCCAGCGCCGGATCGGCAGCACCCAGTGCGGCGAGGATCGCCGGGGCTTCGGCGTGCTGGCTGAGCGGCAGGTAGCCGCAGTCGCTGCGCGGGTAGGTGATGAGCTTGTGCGTTTCGTACAGCGCCTGGGCGATGTCGAGGGTTTCCTGGGCGCCGAGGCCGAGCTTCTTCGAGCAGACCTCCTGCAATGTGCCGAGATCGAACGGCAGCGGCGCCGCCTCGCGCATCCGTTCGGTGTTCAGCTCGACGAGCCGCGCGCTGCCGGCGCGGCGCATGGCCTCGGCGGCGTCGCGCGCCAGCTCGGGGTTGAGGCAGCGGCCCTGCTCGTCGCAGGCATCTTCCGGGGCGCGCCACTGCGCGGTGAACGGCGTGCCATCAGCCAGCAGCTGCACGTCGATGGCCCAGAACGGCACCGGCACGAAGTCGGCGATGCTGCGGTCGCGGTCGACCACCAGGCGCAGCGTCGGCGTCTGCACGCGACCTACCGGGAGCACGCCCTGGTAGCCGGACTGGCGGCCGAGCAGGGTGAACAGCCGGCTCATGTTCATGCCGATCAGCCAGTCGGCGCGCGAGCGGCCCAGCGCGGCCTGGTAGAGGTTGAAGGTCTCGCCGCCCGGTTTGAGCGCGCCGAGTGCCTTGCGGATCGACGCCTCGTCCAGCGCCGACAGCCACAACCGCTGGATCGGCCCGCGATAGCGGCAGTGCTCGACCAGCTCGCGGGCGATCATCTCGCCCTCGCGGTCGGCGTCGGTGGCGATCACCAGCTCCGCGCACTCGCCGAGCAGGCGCTTGACCGCCTTGAACTGGCTGGCGGTCTTCGGCTTGACCTGCATCTTCCACTGCTGCGGCACGATTGGCAGATCGGCCAGGTTCCAGCGCTTGTAGCGCGCGTCATAGGCATCCGGCGGCGCGGTTTCCAGCAGGTGGCCGATGCACCAGGTCACGCTCACGCCGGCGCCCTGCCAGCAGCCGTCGCCGCGCCGGTTGGCGCCGAGCACCTTGGCGATGTCTTTGGCCTGGGAGGGTTTTTCGCAGAGAAAGAGCCGCATGCTGGTCATCGATGGCTGCAACGAGCGCCAAGCATGGGCAGAAAGCGCGGCGCCGGCAACCGAAAATCTGTATATGCATACAGTTTATTCGTGCTGTGACGCTCAACTCCGCGGCGGCGGGTGCAGCTGGCTGCGAAATTGCCCCGGGCTCTGGCCGGTCCAGCGGCGGAACAGCCGGTGGAACGCGCTGGGCTCCTGGAAACCGGCGCGCACGGCGATTTCGCTGATGCTCAGCTGGCGGTCGCGCAGCAGGTTGAACACCAGGGCGCGGCGCACCTCGTGCTTGATCTCCTGATAGGTGAAGCCTTCCTTGGCCAGTTGCCGTCGCAGCACCTGCTCGCCGAGCCCGCGCGCGCGGGCGATGGCGGCCAGCGTCGGCCACTGATCGCTGGGCTGGCTGCGCAGCGCGCGGAAGAGCTGCGAGGCCAAGCCGCTGTCGTTGCGAAAACGCACCACCAGCCACTGCGGACAGCTGCGCAGGAAGGCGCGCAGCGAGGCGCCATCCTGGATCACCGGCAAGCGCAGGTAGCTGGCCTCGAAGGCCACCTCGGTCTGCGCGCCGTCATATTCCACCAGCGGCCCCCAGTGCCACGGCGTGGTCTGGCCGGCCGGCGCGGGGGTGCTGAATTGGCTGCGATTGAGTGGAATGCGCCGGCCCACCAGCCAGCACATCACGCCCAGCACGATGCTGAGGAAGATTTCCTCGGCCGGGCCCTTGAGCGTTGGGTCGGCCAGCTCGCTGCTCAGCCTGACGACGGCCTGGCCGTTGCGCACCTCCAGCGTCGCGCGGATGTCGTGGATGAACAGGCCGAGATACTGCAGGCAGCGCGGCAGCGCCTTGCCCAGGCTGGTTTCCTGGATCAGCCCGCGACAGATCAGGGCGAAGCTGCCGTTAGGCAGGCCGTGGGAGTCGAAGCCGAAGAATTCGTCGCCCAGCTCGGCGCTCATCGCCAGCCAGAAGCGGCTGACCGCGGCGGCCGGCACCTGGGCGTGCGGCGCGGCCAGCGCGGCGGCGTCGATGCCCGCGGCGGCGAGCACCTGCTGCAGGCGCGCCGGGTTGTCGCGCAGACGATGAAGCGCGGCCTGGACGAGGTAGGCCGCCACCGAATCCTGTTCACGCATGGCGTTGCTATCCGTTTGCTGGGGTCGGGCGTGCGCCCGCGGTGGCGTCGGGTGGCCGAATCTATGCCGCTGCAACGACGGTTTTGGGCATAGCAAGTGCACTCGGCGCCTGCCTAGACTGGCTCACACCGTCGCCTGCGTGCAGGCCCGACCATCTCCGTGGAGGCTGCCATGCACGCCCGATCCGCCGCAACCTTTGAAATCAGCCGCGAGCGTGCGCTGCAGCTGTTCGCCGACGAGGGCTTCGGTCAGGTCAGCCTGCGCCGGCTGGCCAGCCACATGGGCATTTCCACCGCGACCCTGTACACGCATGTCGCCGGCAAGGAAGAGCTGCTGTTCGACGCGCTGGAGGAGCATTACGAGCATCTGCTGCTGCTCGCCGAGCGCGGTGTGCGCGGCGAACCGGCCGTGCGCCCGCGCGTGCAGCGGCTGAGCCGGGCGCTGGTCGAGCTGTACCGGCACTGCCCGTCGCGCTTCCTGCTGGCCACGCGCGAGCGGCACTGCCTGCGCGATGGCCACCGGCGGCGCATCGACAGCCTGCGCCGACGCATCGCCGAGCAGCTCGCTACCTGGCTGCAGGGCGGCGAGGCGCCGACGGCAGGTCGCGTGCTGCTCGAACTCATCGAACACCTGCCGCTCTGGCTGGCCGCGCATGGCCTCACGGCCGAGCAGCAGACCCGGCTGGTCGATGCGCTGCTGCTCGGCAGCCTTCCCGGCCTGCGCCAGCTGCCCTCCCCAGAACCCATCCTGCCGACCGAGGTAATTCACCATGCCCAGTTACAAGGCCGATCTGCGTGACGCCCGCTTCATCCTCCACGAAGTCTTCGATGCGCCGGCGCTGTGGGCGCGTCTGCCGGCGCTGGCCGAGCGGATCGACGCCGAGACCGCCAACGCCATTCTCGACGAGGCGGCCAAGGTCACCGGCGAGCTGCTGGCACCGCTGAACCGCAGCGGCGACGAGGAGGGCGCGCAGTGGCTCGAAGGCCGGGTGCGCGCTGAACCGCAGCGGCGACGAGGAGGGCGCGCAGTGGCTCGAAGGCCGGGTGCGTACCCCGGCGGGCTTTCGCGAGGCCTATGCCACCTATGCTGAAGGCGGCTGGGTGGGGCTGGCCGGTAATCCCGAATATGGCGGCATGGGTATGCCGAAGATGCTCGCGGTGGCCTTCGAGGAAATGCTCTACGCGGCCAACTCGAGCTTCGCGCTGTACTCGGCGCTGAGCTCCGGCGCCTGCCTGGCGATCGACGCGCATGCCAGCGAAGCCCTCCGGCAGCGCTACCTGCCGCCGCTGTACGAGGGGCGCTGGGCCGGCTCCATGTGCCTGACCGAACCGCACGCCGGCACGGACCTGGGCATCATCCGCACCCGCGCCGAGCCGCAGGCCGACGGCAGCTACCGCATCAGCGGCACCAAGATCTTCATCACCGGCGGCGAGCAGGACCTGACCGAGAACATCATCCATCTGGTGCTGGCCAAGCTGCCCGACGCCCCGGCGGGGCCGAAGGGCATCTCGCTGTTCCTCGTACCGAAGGTGCTGGTCGGCGAGGACGGCAGCCTCGGGGCGGCGAACGCGGTGTCCTGCGGCTCCATCGAGCACAAGATGGGCATCAAGGCCTCGGCCACCTGCGTGATGAACTTCGACGGCGCCTGCGGCTATCTGGTCGGCGAGCTGAACAAGGGCCTGGCGGCGATGTTCACCATGATGAATTACGAGCGGCTGTCCATCGGCATCCAGGGCATCGGCTGCGCCGAGGCCTCGTACCAGGCGGCGCGCGACTACGCCCGCGAACGCCTGCAGAGCCGTGCGGCCACGGGGCCGGTCGCGCCCGAGCGAAGCGCCGACCCGATCATCGTCCACGCCGATGTGCGGCGCATGCTGCTGACCATGAAGACCATGACCGAGGGCGGGCGCGCCTTCGCCTGCTACGTCGGCCAGCAGCTGGACCTGGCCAAGTACGCCGACGACCCGGCGCAGAAGGAACGGGCCGAGGCGCTGGTGGCGCTGCTGACGCCGGTGGCCAAGGCGTTCTTCACCGATGCCGGGTTCGAGAGCTGCGTCCTCGGCCAGCAGGTGTTCGGTGGCCACGGCTACATCCGCGAATGGGGGCAGGAGCAGCTGGTGCGTGACGTGCGCATCGCGCAGATCTACGAAGGCACCAACGGCATCCAGGCGCTCGACCTGCTCGGGCGCAAGGTGGTCGCCAACGGCGGTGCATCGCTGCGGCTGTTCACCGATGAAATCCGTGCCTTCGCCACGACCCATGACACACCGTTCAACGCCGCGCTGCACGAGGCGGTCGAGCGTCTGGAGCAAGTCAGCGCCTGGCTGCAGGAACAGGCCCGCGGCGATGCCAACGCCGTCGGCGCGGCGTCGGTGGAATACCTGCAGCTGTTCGGCTACACCGCCTATGCCTACATGTGGGCGCGCATGGCGGCCAGCGCTGCCCGCGGCGCGGCCGACGACGCCTTCTACCGCGCCAAGCTGGCCAGCGCGGCGTTCTATTTCGAGCGCCTGCTGCCGCGCACGCTGGGGCTGGAGGGTAGCATCCGCGCCGGCAGCGCCTCGCTCTACGGCCTGGAGGCCGAACAGTTCTGAGCGCCTAGCGGCCCGCCTGCCGAGCGCGAGCCGCAGGCGGCCCGGGGCAAGGGAGCCAGGGTTTGCTCAGTGCCCCGGAGAGGCCAGGGTCTGGGCGAACTCACCGATGGCTTCCACGACCTGCTGCGCGCCGTGCTGTATGTCGAGGATGACCGTGCCGGCCTGGTTGGCCAGGGCGACGCCTTGTTCCGCCTTGCGCGTGCTGGCCTGCATGTTCTCCGTCGCCACCCGGGCCAGTTCGCGGTTCTTGCCGACCACCTCGGTAATGGCCACGGTCGCCTGGCTGGTGCGCTGCGCCAGGTTGCGTACCTCATCGGCGACCACCGCGAAGCCGCGGCCCTGCTCGCCGGCGCGGGCCGCCTCGATGGCCGCGTTGAGCGCCAGCAGGTTGGTCTGCTCGGCAATGCCGCGAATCGCGCCGACGATGCTGCCGATCTCCTCCGACTGGGCGCTCAGCGCGCCGATGGCCTGCGCGACCTGCGCAAGTTCGTCGGCGATGCTCTGCACCACGCTGACCGACTGCTGGACCACCGCGGCGCCTTGCCGCGCGGACTCGTCGGTCTGCCGCGAGGTCTCGAAGGCCATCTGCGCTGCGCGGGTTTCGGCGTCCCGCTGCTCGACCCTGGCGGTGATGTCGGAGGCGAACTTGGCCACGCCATACAGCCGGCCCTGGGCATCGTAGAGCGGGTTGTAGGTGGCCTGGAGCCAGACGCCACGGCCCTGTTTGGTCAGTCGCCGGAACAGGCCGGTACTGAACTCACCCCGGTTCAGCCGGGCCCAGAAGTCGCGATAGGCGTCGCTCTGCACTTCTTCGGGCTCGCAGAACAGGCGGTGGTGCTTGCCCCGGATATCGTCCAGGCGATAGCCCATGACCTGCAGGAAATTCGTGTTGGCATTGACGACCAGCCCCTGCAGATCGAATTCGATCACCGCCGAGGAGCGCTCGACCGCCTGCATGCGGCTGGCATCCGCCTGCGCACGCAGCGTTTGCTCGGTCACATCGGTAGCGAGCATGACGATGCGTTGCACATTGCCGCCGGCGTCACGGACCGGAACGTAACTGGCCTGCAGCCACACTTGCCGCCCCTGTTTTGCCATCCACGGCATGAGATTGGTCGCGCTGCGACCCTGCTGCACGCCCTGCCAGAAGGCGCTGTAGTCGCGGCTTTGTGCGTAGGCGGGATCGCAGAACGTGCGGTGCTGGCGTCCGCTGATCTCCTCCAGGGTAAAACCCAGCAGGTTCAGGAACAGCGGGTTGGCCTGCAGCACCAGCCCCTCGGGACTGAATTCGATGGTCGCCACGGCACTGCGCAGCGCCACGTACTCGGCCTCGAATACCGCCCGCTGCGCCTGGCATTCACGCAGGGTGTCTTTGAATGTGCGAGTGCGCATGAACATGCGAGTAAGTACTCCGATGGCCTGTCCTGGTCGATGCAACCACCCGAAGCTGACAGGCATGGCTGGCTCCGGGTCTGATGGACGGGCAGGCTACATCCTTCACAAATCCTATACAAATTGATTTCATGTATAGAAATGATAGAGGTCCGTACAGCGCAGGACCCGGCACGCCGATATCAGGTATCGGGCATGTGAAAAGGAAAGGAAAAGAAAAAGCGGGGGCTGCCTGGGAGAGGGAGGCGGCGGAAACTGGCGGAAGGTGTTGCTCGAGTATGTGCGCAAGGGCGCCCGGATACCGGCAAAAGGGTCGCTCGGCTTCCGGTAGAAACGAAAACGGCCCGCATTTCTGCGAGCCTTTGTATTCGTGGTGCCGGCACCAGGAGTCGAACCCGGGACCTACTGATTACAAGTCCCTGATTTTGAAATTTCTGGAGATTTCGTGATATTTCATAATCTATACAAATCAAGGACTTATGAGATTTATGTCGTTCAGATGCGTTCCGATAATTTCATTGATTTCCATGGAAGTGTTGAGCAAAGTGTTGAGCGGAACGGCATGGGAAGGCCCTAATGGGATACAAACTGACCGACGCTCAGGCTAAAAGCTGGGCAGCTACAGGTGCGATAAAAAAAGACGGGGTGGCTACGCCCACACGAACCTTCTCCGAACAGCTCGGTGTGCGCGGGTCCGGTTCGATGCTGCTGGAGCGGCGCCCCAGCGGGTACATCGAGGTTTATCTAGCGGTACGCCGGGGTGGCAGGCAAGAGCGCAAGAAGCTCGGTCAGTTTGGAACGCTGTCTGCTGATGGTCAGATTAGAGGCTTAGCGTACTGGCGCCAGGAGGCAGAACGAGTTGCTGCGGCTGCTCGTGATTTCCAGACACTCGAAACGTACGAAAATCATGTTCAACGGTTGAAGGCAGATCAACAGCGGATCGAAAGCCAAGCCGCCCGCCAAGGATCTTTTGAGCAGCTTTTACTGGCTTACGTAGCGGACATGGAGCGACGAGGGAAGACCAGCGCGCGAGGCGTAATGGGTGCTCTACGGCTTGATGTAATCGATGCATTCCCGGATCTAGCCGGCACTAAGGCAAAAGAGATCCAGCCAGAGGATATTTCGCAAATTCTGCGTCATTGCATTAATCGAAAACCCGCATCCAAGGGGCGTGGGCGGCGAAAAACACAGGCGAGCGCAACGAATGGCAAGCTAACCGCTGCTAATCGTCTTCGGGCTTACTTGCGTGCTGCGTTTTCGTTTGGCTTGAAGCACGATCTGAATCCCTTGCGAGCAGGCGATGCCGTGCTATTCGGGCTCAGGTACAACCCAGTTGCCGATCTCCCTACCATTGAGGGTGCAGAGCGTGCAAACACCGAGGCATTGAACGCCGACGAACTTAGACAAATCCTTCGTGCTGTCGCCGCGCTGCCAGGCCGCCGTCAGCCAATAGCTAGCGCGATGATCTATCTGGCAGGGCAACGTGTGCAGATGCTATTGCGCGCGACTTGGGCCGACCTGTCAGAAGACCCTGAGCACGGCACGGTGCTCCGCTTGGTCGACTACAAGGGAGGCAAAGGAACGCCGCCTAGGGACCATCTCCTGCCTATATCTGGAAGGGTCGAAGAGGTACTAGCGCCGTTGCTGACGCCTCGGGCTGGCGCAGGTCCGTTTTCGCTTGACGGTGTGCGGAAGATATCCGCGCATACAGCGCAGAAGATATTTTCCGAGCTTGGCTCTGTGTTGTCGGCACAGGGCCTGACTCGGGTTTTCACTTGGCGCACGATGCGAGCCACCATCGAGACTCATTTGGCGATGCTTGGCGTTGATGAGCAGCGAAGAGCATGGCTGCTTTCTCATGGCCGGAGCGGAGTTCAAGCAAAGCACTATGACCGTTACAGCTATCTGAAAGAAAAGCGCGAGGACCTAGGCAAATGGGCAGCCTATCTAGACGCAATGTTGAATAACCCCGCATAAGAACTTGGGTTCAGATCGGTGCTTGGTAGCATTATTTCATCAAGCACAAGGAGGCCCTGCTATGTCCCGCGTTCTGTGTAACCGCTGTAAGCGGATGATGGTTCCAAGAGTAATTTTTAGCCGTAGCGTTGCCGGTGGTTGGGGATGGCGAATAGGTGGGGGAAAGCCAATCTCTAGTTGCTGCCCCTTCTGCTTGTCAGAACATTGGGATGTGGCAGTAGAGCCAAGCCCCCTGCGTGGCAGCGTTCTGATGAAAGTGCTGAGTATTCCGCTGACGCTGATTATGTTTACTTTGCTCATCGGTACTACCAATGAACTGGCGAACTATATGGGCGGTTCACCGATCGTGCAGTGGATTGGCATGATCGGGTCGATCGTGGCGACCTACAAATTCGGCCGCTGGTTCGTAAACTGATTCTCATCCAGGAAGTTTGGCAACTTTGTTTTTCGTGCGGTAAGTGCTTCGTTGCCAGTTACCCTTTCCTCTTTTTAGGGTGGGACGATAGGTGCTTGCTGTCTAAATGTCTCGCAAACCGCAAGCCAATTAGAGCGGCGACCGTTACGCAAAAAAGCACAACGCCAATTGCTTGTAGCAAGGTTAATGTTGTTTCCATGCTTCAATCCTTTCGGTGCTTGATGTCAGCACGATACCCCTCCGGTACGGAAAACCCTAGCTATCCGTCAGCCGATCTGAAACGAGTTAATGAAGATGGAGCATTACGGTAATGCAACACCGAACGCCGGGCATATTAGCCGTGTTGCCGTAGCGGATATGTAAGGGCAACAGACGGCAAGCGACACAAAACGGAAAAGGTGCTGTTGCCGCAGTGGAGGTGAAACGGCAGTAGTCTCGCAACAGCCGCCACTTTCCCTCCTCACCGTAGGGTGAAACCGTGAAAGCCAGTAATTACGGGGCCTACAGCCGCTTACAGCCTCAATTTCAACCATGGACGTCGCGACTTTCACCTTTCAGGTTCGAGAGGTGAAACTGGGGAACAGTTTCCACGTAAGGTGAAAGTGTGAAACCCAGCAGCGGCGAGGGCTGCAGCCACTTTCACCTTTCAATTTCCACCGTGAAACTGGGCACTTTCACGCTTCGGGGTCGAGAGGTGAAACTGGAGGCCAGTTTCCGCGTAAGGTGAAAGTGTGAAACCCAGTAACGGCGCGGGCTGCAGCCACTTTCACCTTTCAATTTCCACCGTGAAACTGGGCACTTTCACGCTTCGGGGTCGAGAGGTGAAACTGGAGGCCAGTTTCCGCGTAAGGTGAAAGTGTGAAACCCAGTAACGGCGCGGGCTGCAGCCACTTTCACCTTTCAATTTCCACCGTGAAACTGGGCACTTTCACGCTTCGGGGTCGAGAGGTGAAACTGGAGGCCAGTTTCCGCGTAAGGTGAAAGTGTG
>JAEAMG010002148.1_pt1 | contig 12913 bp, 12 predicted proteins | sample 8958741 | NCBI WGS metagenome assembly JAEAMG01 (sample SAMN16933256, study PRJNA681125) | bioreactor sludge metagenome | isolation source: anaerobic bioreactor treating anionic surfactant - SDBS | place: India: Bengaluru | collected 2019-02-28
ATAAGCACCACCACCCGGATACGGCCGGCCCAACGCTGGTTGAATAGGGGCAGCGGCGGGGTATCGTCTTTAGTTTTTGAAGGGGTTGCTACATCTGCCATGAAACACTCCAATACGGGACAGAAACCGCATGGTATCATTTTTCGGCGGGCTACAAAAAGTTCCGATAATCTTTAAGCAGGGTAAAATCGCACATGGCGCTCATGGCAACGCTTGTGACACTGATGCCGGATTCGGCTACGGCGGCGATGGGGTTTAATCCGCCGCGCACAATCATGCCCGCCCGCCCTATGGTTACGGGGATGTCCAGGAGCGGCTGGTCCGGGCTGCCCAGGGCGATGACGCCGCCAAGGCCGCACCTTTCCGACTGTTTGATAAGGCGTCTGACTTCCGGCAATGCTATGGCGGGCACCTCGCGGAAACTGGCGCCCAGCACACCCTTCCCGCACTTGGCCGCCTGCAGCACGGAGGTCATGCCGCTGCGGATGAAAATTTCAAGCGGGTCAAGAGAAGACCCATCGTAATTGATGATTTCCGTAAACCGCGTGGGCTTGTTCGCCTCCAATTCCAGAAGGCCGCCAAACCGGGAAGTGGTGGTGATGTTCGCACGCAGCAGGATGCCATTCAAACTTACACTGCATACGGTTCCGATACCCATCATTCCGGCGGGTATGGGAAATTTTCCCAGCCGTTCACCGCCCCTGGCTACGGCCACCAGGTTTCCCATCCCCAGGTGAGATTGATAGACCTTCCCCATGACCCGCATTGCGGCGCCAAATTCTTTGGTGTTCACCGTGGATATGTTAAGAATAATCATGCCCTGCCGGGCTTCAATGTTGAAAGTCATCTGATACGAAAGAGTGTCCACCTTGGACGCGATAAACCCTACCTTGTCCACCACCAGGGCGCGATCCAACTCGGCGCGGCCCTTATCGGTAAGTCTGCGACCGCGCCGCCCAAGGTTGACCGTCCAGCCCAGCGCGTCCGTTTGGACGAGATAATTCCGCACCGCGCGTTCACTGATGCGAATTCCGGCCATGCCCAAGTCACGCGCAATACGCTCACTGCCAAGGCCGGACTCTGCCTGACTTACCAGACGCAGAATGGCGATAGTGCGGCGACGTGTCTTGATATCGAGCGTGCTCATGTCCATTGCAGATTTCCCGGATAACTGTTCCGTATTGTATCAAGAATACCTCCTGAAAAGGGCAAATCTTTAGAGTTCCGAATTTCGGAGGTGACAGGTACATCTGTGTTAGATCGAATAAAAGACAAAGTAGACAGCGGACCAATCACCAAATGGCCCATAAATCTGTATTCATTAGACAAAAGATGCCTGCCGTTTGAATCTCTTTTCTGCTTGCCCCTTCTAATGAAGATATTTCCCGAAACACCGGATAGTAGTCCAGAATTTCGGGGGAGGCCTGGCTGTAGCCCGGATACTTGACTATTACTAGCCACAAGCGACTGACCGGCAGGAAAAATCCGCCCGTGTACTATTCAGGTATGCCACCAAAATCTCAGAAAAAAAAAGGAAAATCAGAGTTGCTTTTTAATTCATTTGTAGGGTATACTTCATTATAGATGTAAAGGCAGGCAGTCTCTTTTCGCGTGTAGAGAAGACAGAATGTTGTGAACGTGTGTTTATACCTTTATACAAAGTGTCTTTTAAAACCAACCAAGGAGCAACAAACGTTATGAGCAAAACACTGTTTAGAAATGTGGCGCTTTTACTGTGCCTGTTTATGGCGGTAACAGGGGTCGCTACGGCGTATACCCCGGTGCCCGGTCCGGATTTTGCCGGATGCACGGATAACCCCATGCCTTTTACCCCGCGACCCTTCTGGACCTTCAATATAGTCTATGAGACCGAACTCAATAATCCCGTGACGTGGCCTGCTCCGGGGGCGTATGATTTTTGTGCCTATTCGGACATGATCTATTGCTCCCTGGCCGCGCTGGCTGGCATGCTGGAAGAGATTGCCGACTTCGCCAACCTGGTGCAGTGCCGCTACATGGATATTAACGGTCCGGTAAATATGGAAGCGGACATCCCCGTATCGCCCAACGGCATCCCGGATGCGCAGTATGAGTTGGGGGTGCTGGCCTTCGTGCTCAACACGCCCGGAAATGCCTATCATATAGAGGCAACAACCTACTTTAGAGACAATTTCATGTATATGCGGGAACTGGTACTGTATGCCCTGTATGTCAACAGCCTGAAATCGGACAATAAGGACCTGCGTCCCATTGTCGAAAATGTGATGGCCCCCCATCTGGTTTCCTCCCTGTTGTGCGTGCTGTCGGGTTTTGCCGTCCTACGGGATGAAGAGACGAACCTCGCCCTTGACCAGCTACTCCTGTTGCTGGAAGATATCGGTATCGCCCCGCCTCCGGGTGGCATTCAGGCCGTGACCAGTGGTATTCCGGCGTTGGGGCCCTTAGGGGATGCCGATGGCGATGGAGACAGCAACCGGGAAGAATACCTTTATTTTGTGGGACAAATGGGATATAACGCAACGCAGTATGTCGCCGCTGTTTTTGACCCGAATGAGAAGCTGCCGGTCTATGATCCACTGGTTGAACTTTCCGCCGCCTCCGGCCGGTACGCGGTAGGTTCCACGATCGCGTTGAGCGCCAAAATTTCCAATTACTATGACGAGCCGGAATATATCCGCTGGACCCGGGACGGCGAATTGCTGGAAGGCGATGCGTCCACTCTGGAAGTGCTGAATGCCCAGGTGGAAGATTCCGGCGTATACAGAATCGAAGTGGGCATCATGGTGGAAGATGGCGGCAAGGCGCTGGTTGCCGATACCATCGCTGACAGCGTGACCATCACTGTCAGTGATGTCCCGGTGCCAGTAGCCGGCGTGTTCGGACTGGCGCTTCTGGCTTCCGCCTGCGCTCTGGCCGGTGTTGCCGGAATCCGCCGCCGTAAATAATTTAGTATGCCAAGCTTCGGGTGTGTGAACGCGCGGTACGTTTACACACCCTTTTTTTTCATGAACGCGTGGGTATATGGGCGCGTTTTTTGCGCCATTTCATGTATTTATGCTATAGTAGTTCTACTTTTCTTCCCACTCCCGGGCGCTGGATTAAGAGGGCGCCGTGTTGATTTAGATATACCAAACCCATTAAGGAGAGACCTGCTTTGAAAAAAGGCATTCATCCTGAAAATTATCGTGATGTTGTATTCATGGATGTTGGTGCGGACGTAAAATGGATAACCCGTTCCACAGTGCAGACGACCCGGACCGTGCAATACGAAGGCAAGGAATATCCGTTGTTCACGCTCGACCTGTCCAGTCATTCCCATCCTTTCTTCACAGGGAAACAGAAGTTCGTGGACAGCGAAGGCCGGGTGGAACGGTTCCAGAAAAAATTCGGCGCCGCGAAAGGCAGTGAATAATCCCGCATGGAAGCGCGTTTGCGCGAAAAACTGGAGGCGTTGGCGCTCGAACACGAACATCTTGCCGCCACAATGGCCACCCCCGAGGTCGCCATGGATCCGGTCGTGTATCGGAAACACGCGCAGAAATACGCGGAACTGTCGGATCTGGTAGAAGCCTTTAATTTATACAAGAGCGAGGAAGCAGGTATACGCGAAGCGGAACGGGTTTTGCGCATGGATAGCGACCCGGAGATGCTCGAACTTGCCCAGGAAGAATATGACCGCCTTAAAGAATCGCTCCGGAACCGCGAAGAAGAACTGAAGCTGCTCCTGGTTCCCGGGGATCCCCTCGACGAAAAAAACACCATTATCGAAATTCGAGCCGGTACCGGTGGTGAGGAAGCGGGTCTTTTCTCCGCGGACCTGTTTCGTATGTATTCCCGCTTCGCGGAAATAAAAGGCTGGAAGGTCGAGGTGATGAATTCCAACCCGACCGCCCTGGGTGGATTCAAGGAAATCTCGTTCCAACTTTCTGGAGACCGGGTATACAGCCTGATGAAGTGGGAAGGGGGCGTACATCGCGTCCAGCGGGTCCCGGATACGGAGGCCCAAGGCCGTATTCACACTTCCGCTGTTACCGTGGCCGTCTTGCCCGAAGCGGAAGAAGTGGATATCCAGATAGATCCCAACGACCTCATTATAGACGTCTATCGCTCCAGTGGGCCTGGTGGCCAGAGCGTCAATACCACCGATTCTGCCGTGCGTGTTACCCACAAACCCACCGGCATGGTGGTCACCTGCCAGGACGAGAAATCGCAGCACAAGAACAAGGCGCAGGCCATCCGGGTCTTGCGCGCCCGGCTGCTGGACGCCAAGATGCAGGAGGAGGCTGACGCCCGTTCGGAAAGCCGGCGCAGCCAGGTACGTTCCGGAGACCGCAGTGAGAAGATACGTACCTATAACTTTCCTGAAAATCGCGTGACCGACCATCGCATTCACCTTTCCCTCTACAAGCTGCGCGAAGTGCTGGAAGGCGACCTGGGCGGCCTCTTTGACGCGCTGAATGTGGCGGATCGCGCCGCGCGCCTCACCGCACAGGATTGAGTCATGACCGCAACGATTGCGGACATCCTTTCCCAAAGCGCCGGCCGGCTTGAACCCGTCACGGAGACGCCCCGGCTCGATGCGGAACTGCTGCTTGCCCATACGATGAATATTTCCCGCGCCTCCCTGTTGGCGCGCCTGCATGAGCCTTTCAAGGCACCAGGGTTTGAGGCACTCCTTGCGCGGCGGCTGGCGTATGAGCCCTTGGCCTATATTTTTGGCGAATGGGAATTTTTCGGGCTGTCTATGCTAGTGATACCCCCACTACTGACGCCCCGGCCTGAAACGGAACACCTCGTGGAACGCGCGCTGAAATTTCTGGCCGGGCGGCGCGCCCCGGCCGTGATGGTGGACGCCTGTTGCGGCACCGGATGTGTGGGCGTGGCCATCGCCCGCAACGCCCACGGCCATGACCTCTGTTTCGTGGACATCCGCCTTGACGCCGTGGCGCTGGCCTGCCGCAATGCCGCGCGGCATGGCGTGCACGCCCGAGGCGTTCAGGGCAATCTCCTGTCCATGTTCAGCGCGCCCGTAGATATCATCACGGCCAATCCGCCGTATGTCGCGGAGGATGAATGGCCGGGCCTGTCCCCCGTGATCACCCGACACGAAGACCCCGGCGCGCTGCTGGCCGGTAAAGACGGCCTGGATTACATCCGCCGCCTGGTTCCCGAAGCGGCACGCTGCCTGCGGCCGGGCGGCATGCTCGCCCTGGAAATCGGCGAAACCCAGTACGCAGCGGTCGCGGTCCTGTTTGAGGCGCACGGTTTTGACAGGGTGGCCTGCGACCGCGACCTGGCGGGGGTGGAACGGATCATTTCAGGCATACGGGTCTCTTGATGTGGAAACGGTAGCAGGTGGGATTGGGGTAAAGATGTACGGACTAAACCCTGAGGACCTTCTTTATGGGAAGAAAGAATCCAAAGGACCCAAAGGACCCAAAGGACTCAAAGGACCCAAAGGACTCAAAGGACCCAAAGGACCCAAAGGACCCAAAGGACTCAAAGGACTCAAAGGACCCAAAGGACCCAAAGAACCCAAAGAACCTAAAGGACTCAAAGGACCCAAAGAACCCAAAGAACCCAAAGAACCCAAAGAACCCAAAGAACCCAAAGAACCCAAAGAACCCAAAGGACTCAAAGGACTCAAAGGACCCCCTTCCAGCCGGAGTGTGTTGGAATGTCCTTTGGGTCCTTTGAGTCCTTTAGGTCCTTTCAGTCCTTTGAATCAACTCCTCACAAAAAATTCAGCGGTTCTTTGGAGATGAATAAGCCAATGAATGGGGACTTCATGTATAATCGGCTTTTTCAGGAGAATACGGCATGACACAAGATGACACCAACGCCTGTAGTGAAACCCTGCAGGTGACGGAACTTTTCGCGAGCATCCAGGGGGAGTCTACTTGGGCGGGATGTCCCTGTGGCTTTGTGCGACTGGCAGGATGCAATCTGCGTTGTGTATGGTGCGATACCGCTTATTCCTACGTCCCGGGCGCCACCATGACGCTCTCCGAAATAGTTGAGGCAGTACAGCAATGGCGTTTGCCTCTTGTGGAAATTACGGGAGGAGAGCCCCTGCTGCAGCCGGGTACCGCCGCGCTGGCATCCATGTTTCTTCATGCGGAATATACCGTGCTGGTGGAGACCAACGGCTCCCTGCCCATAAACACGCTGCCTCCAGGGGTTGTCCGCATCATGGATATTAAATGTCCCGATAGCGGCATGTCAGACAAAATGGACTGGTGCAACCTCGATCTGTTGACCATGCGGGATGAGGTCAAGTTTGTCCTGGCATCCAGAACCGATTACACGTGGGCACTGGATCTGATACATCGTTCAGGCCTTTCCGAACGATGCGGTGCAGTGTTGTTTTCGCCGGCAACGGGTCTGCTGGCTCCAGCGGAATTGGCCGCGTGGATGCTGGAGGACCGTCCTGCCGCCCGGCTGCAGATTCCCCTGCACAAGTATATCTGGCCCGGATGCGATCGCGGCGTGTAACAGACCTGTTTTCCCCTTCACGCCCGTGCTATACTACAATCCAGAATTTACTTATGTCCTTTATGTCCTTTGTGTCCTTTACGTCCTTTAGGTCCTTAAGGCCTTGTATCAAAGGCTCTATCCCCGCACTTTAACCAGGAGTATCCAAATGCGCGCCTGGCAATGGCACAAGCCCGAATCCATGCGGCTGGTGGACTTACCCAAGCCCACGGTGAAACCGCACGAAGCCCTGATACGCGTTGAAGCCGTGGGGGTGTGCGGTTCCGATATCCATTATTACCGGGACGGGCGTATCGGGGAAAACATCATTCGCGAGCCTCTTGTGCTCGGTCATGAATATGCGGGTATTGTGGAAGAGGTGGGCGCCTGGGCCGATACGTCCCTACTGGGAAAACGAGTCGCGGTGGAACCAAGCATTCCCTGTTTCGCCTGTGAATGGTGCCGTACCGGACACTATAATGTATGCGCCAATCTCTTTTTCCCGGGTGGTCCCGGAAATGACGGGGCGCTGTGTGACTACGTGGCAGTGGATGCCCGATTCTGTTTTCCCGTGCCTGAATCCATGACCGCGGGATGTGCCGCCATGGTGGAACCGGCCGCAGTGGCCGTGCATACCGTGGAACTTGCCGCGTTGCGGCCCGGGGATACGGTTGCCGTATTCGGACTGGGTGTGGTGGGCTTGCTGACCGCCCAGATAGCCAAGAACTGTGGCGCCGTGTGCGTGTTGGGCGCCGATACCCTCGCCTACCGGGTGGAGGCGGCCGCCGGTTATGGCGTGGATGTCGGGTTTCCGGCGATTCCGGGCGGTCTGCATGAGGGCGGCGCCGGAACCCTTGAATGGATAAGGGAACAAACCGGAGGGCGCGGGGTGGACGTCGCCATTGACTGCACCAATAGTACCGATGGCTTGGCCCTGGCATGCGCCGCGGCGCGCCCCGCGGGCCGTTGTGTATTGACCGGCATTTCGGGCAGGGAAGAGGACCCGTTACCTGTCAGTATTGCACGGCGTCATGAACTTACCTTGCGCTGGTGCCGCCGTTTCCATAATAATTACCCGGCAACATTGGCATTGATCCGCGCGGGAGTGCTTCGGGTAGCTCCCCTGGTCACCCATGTGTTTCCCTTCGAGGAGGCCCCGGCCGCCTTCGCCTTGACGACCGCCTACGCGGACGGCGTGATCAAGGCCTCCATTGAATGGTAAGAATAAAACTTTTGGAAGAAGTGTTTTACCGTAGTGTAGTTTCCCGGAGAGAAAAGTCTCTCATGGGGCCTGCGTGAAAGGCACCTCAGAAATGGAGATCTGTTATGAGAATCTTGAAACGTGTGCTGTTGGGATTGGTTATCTTTATTGTTACAGTAGCGGTCCTTTTCGTTATCTTTATCGGCCCCTGGCCGGTATATACCCAGTCAGAGTTTGCCGGGGCGGACTACTACGCAAAAGCCCTGGCCGATATCAAGAGCAACGCGGCCCAGTCCGATATTTCGGAGGCCCCCGGACAGTTGAAGGCCGGGTGGGCAGTACGGATCATTACGCCGAATGTGGGAGTACCCATGGGCGGGTACGGCGCCCGGCCCAACGGCAAGAAATCCAAGGGGGTGCGCGATGAACTGAAGGTAAGGGCGGTAGCGTTTGGCGATGGTAAGGACACGGTGGTGGTCGTGGGGGCGGATATGCTGATCATTCCCCCAAACATTGCCGAAATGGTCGTTTCCAAAATAGCGGAAACAACACCGCTGACTTCGAATGACGTGTATTTCTCGGCGACGCATACCCATTGCGGTCCCGGAGCATTTGCGCCCGGGCTGGCCTCGAAAATCAGTGCCGGCGCCTATGATCCCGCCGTACCCCAGTTTTTGGCCGCGACTTTTGCGGATGCCATTGTCGAGGCCTACAATGCCATGAAGCCGGCCCAGATGGCCTCCGGCGTCATTGATGGCGAGCAGTATATCCGCAATCGCACCCGAAAAGCGCCTGTAGATTCCAACCTGAACTACATGGTGATTGAACAGGAAGGCGGGCGCCGCTGTTATATGGTGCGCTGGTCGGCCCATCCGACTATTTTCGGTTCGGATATGATGGAATTCTCCGCCGAGTATCCGGGAGAAATGACGCGCTTCATCGAACAAAAGACCAACGCCACCGCCGTATACCTGGGTGGTGGACTGGGTTCAATGAGCCCACGCACGCCGGACGCCCCGACGGATTCTGAACGCGTCACCGCCTATGGCCAGAAGTTGGGCCAGCTGGTGCTCGACAATACGGCACAACTTAACTTCACTACCTATGCGGATGTAGCCTCGGTGAGAGTGCCTGTCGGTGTGCCCGACGCCCAGACCCGGCCCCTTTCTCCGAAGTGGCGGCTCTCCCCATTCGTGTCGAAACTGTTGGGAGTACCTCAAGAAGGATGGATTCAAGGCGCGCGTATCGGTGGTGTAATCCTGGTGGGAATGCCTTTCGATACCAGCGGCGAACTGACCCGCGAGTGGCACGAGCAGGCGGCCCGTCAGGGATGGGATTTGTGGGTGACCAGTTTTGCCGGCGCCTACCTGGGTTACCTGTCTCCAGACAAATACTATAACGAAGTGGATGAGAAGGGCGCGCTTGACTATGAAACCGGATTGATGGGCTGGGTGGGGCCCCAGAGTGAAGCGTACTTCGCTTCACTGATGAAGGAAGTGATTGCAAACTTCGGAAAACCGCCCCAACCCGCGGTGGTGCCCGTGCCGGTACCCGCCGCTTCATGACCACCGAAGTTGAGGAAAGCCTGCAGACCGAGGAGAATAACGGCCTGTGTAACCCGCAAGCACCGCGGCGCAAACCGTGGGTGGGGGTGTGTGTCGGGGTGTGTCTTGTTGTGGCGGGTGTACTGACGCTTTGGCTGGCCGCCGCGGCGGATACCGTTGCCCTGAGTGGGGAGCCCTGGAAAGACGCCCTTATCTTTATTCATATCCCGAAAGATCTGTCTGCCGCCGAAACCCTTCCTGTGCGCGTGCGTCTTGTGGAGCGGGTAGCGCCCCTTGAAAGCGATACTGAACTTCAACTGATGGGGGAATTAGTGCAGTGGAACCGGTTCGAGAACATGGTGCGCCTGTCGGATCCGGAATGGGTTATTGCGTTGGACCTGCCCGAACACAAGCTGCGGGCGCTGCTGGAATCCGGGCGATTGCCGGAGCCGGGTCAACCGGAGGTCCTGGCGGGAGACCTTGCGCGTTCCGAAGAATTTCAGGTGGACGGTATCACATTCAAGGTCGTCGGCACACTGAAACGCTCTGTATCCGTGTTTCTCTTTTCCTACCTGCTCCCCTACAGTTCTGACTTTGCCAATCTCTTCACTCCGGAACGGGGCGCCCGGGAGGGTGTCCTTGTGGAAGAGGGCCGCTGGTTGATTGACGACAACCTGCTGCCGGAGCTCTATTCGGAACCTGAAGGCGATACGGAGGAGGAGGACGAAGGAGTTCTGGAGGAAGGGGAGGAGGTCCGGGATCAGTCCCTGGTGTTGCCCAACTATCTCGGCGGCATCATGCGTGCTCCTGGCGTCGTTACCCTGCAGGCCCTGGTCGGCATGATACTGATCGCCTTTGGCGGCGCCTGTTTTCATTTCTACCTGTTTAAACGTCTTCATGCCGGTAAGGGCGTTTTTACGCGGCCTTTCCTGGCGGAGGTACTGAAACGCCCGAAACTTTTCTGGGGGATGAATTTCTTTTTCTATGGTATTTTCTTCTGGACGATGTGGACTGCCATAAACAATCCGTTGCTGGCCTACAGGACAAAATTATACATTGAATTGGTGTTCAGCAAGGGGGGACTGGGTCATATCGGCGCCGCGTATGATTCGGGTATCATTGCCCATGCCGCCTGGATGACTTTCTACAATAATTTCATTGAACAGACCTTGGGATTTACTTTCCTTGTCTCCCTGATTCCCATTCCTTTGGGTCTCATCAAGAACTTGCTGAGTTTTATGCTGGTGGGCGGCGCTATGTCGCCTCTTTGGGTGGGCGCTGCCGAAACGCTCACCATGCATTCCCTCACGATGGCCTTGGAACTGGAGGCCTATATCCTGGCCTGTTTCGCCATCACCGCGTGGCCTCTGACCCTGCTGGCCGGACTGTGGTCCCGGCAGTTCAAAGCAGCCCTGAAAAGCGGGGCGCTTATGCTGCTTTCAGCGATGCTGGTTACCGGCGTCATGCTGGCCATTGCCGCTCTCTATGAAGCGCTGACCCTGATACACTTTATTTAGCCGCGCTTCATGGCGACTGTAAGGTTTCGATCCCAGACACAGATTTTATGATTCGGCTTGTTGCTATGGCGGTAGGTCCCGCTATTGGCTGCGCCTGAAGGAGGAAATACAATGCTGGTTTATGTTCCTTGCTTTCGGGGAAGCCGCCCCGTCCGGCGCTTGTCATTCTGTCTGGCGTTGTTCGTATGCACCGGCTTCGGAACGGCGGATACCCTAACGGACACTCCGTTTACCATCCAGGCGGATTTCCCGGGCGGTAATATCGTGGTAGAACGCATAGAAGGGAATACCGTCCATCTCAGACCCGACCTGCGAGATACGGAGGGCTGGTGGTTCTATTGGAATTTCCGGGTGGCGGCGGTACCCGCCGGACAAACCCTGACCTTTGACTTCGGCGAACGCAATCCCATCGGGGCGCGCGGGCCGGCGATAAGCAGGGATGGCGGCGTCACCTGGATGTGGCTGGGTTTGGATGCCTGCAACGGCGCCACATTTACCTGCGCCTTTCCAGACGGCGGCGCGGCGTGGTTTGCATTTGCGGTGCCGTACGTGGAATCCGACCTCCGTGTATTTCTTAAAAAGGGGGAGGGGACATCCGCCCTCGCGCTGGAAACACTCTGCAAAAGCGCGGACGGACGGAAGGTGGAGGCGCTGCGTGCCGGATGTACAGGTGACATTCCCCGCTGCCGCATCTTGCTCACGGCTCGGCATCACGCCTGCGAAACAATGGCCAGTTATGTGCTGGAAGGTATCCTGGATGCCATACTCGCCGACGACAGTATCGGAAGTTGGTATCAAAAGAACGTGGAAGTGCTGGCCATACCCTTCATGGACAAGGACGGCGTGGAGGAAGGCGACCAGGGCAAGAACCGACATCCTCGAGACCACAACCGTGATTACGACGATAATAGTATTTATCCCGAAACGGCGGCGCTCCGGGACCGTACAAAGGACTGGGCGGAAGGGGTACTTCTGGTCGCTATGGACCTGCACTGCCCCTATATCCGCGGCAAGGGAAATGAATCCATCTATCTCGTAGGCAGCGCCGACCAGGTCATGTGGGAAAGGCAGCAGCGGTTTGGTACTATCCTTGAACATGTCAATGACAGCCCGCTGCCCTATCATGCCTCCGACAACCTGCCCTTTGGCAAGGACTGGAACACGGACCAAAACTACGGCAAAGGATGCAGTTTTGCGCGATGGGCGGAAACCATCGCCGGTATTTCGCTCTCCACCTCGATGGAAATCCCCTATGCGAATGTGGGAGGGCAGGCAGTGACTTCAGAAAGCGCCCGGGCCTTTGGCGCAGCCGTCGCGAAGGCTGTCAAAGCGTATCTGATGGAGTCCTGCGGCATTCCCGACGGATGTTTGAAAAACGAATAAGCTTTTTCATTTGCACTGTCAACTAAAAAACTATGTTGGACTAAACGCAAGTAAGAAGACTGAGCAAAAAAAAGGACTGACTGCCAAATAGTCCATGCTTACGGCATAGAGGCTATTTGTCAGTCCTTGCTGCTATTTGGTTGTCTGTGCCCTTTTTGCGGACACGGGAAAGAATATCCACGGCGAAGCCCTTCAGTCCAACTGTCCCACATTTTTTCGGTCTTGCGCGCCACGCCCGCAAAAAATCTGGGACAGCCTCCGGCGCGATTCAGGATTAAGTACTTCGCTCATGGTGTTTTCGGGCGCCGGAGGCAGTCCCATTTTTTGCTCAGATGGTGTTATTTTTCTTGGGTTGCGGGCGATGCTCGCGTTAGGGAAATAAAGGATCATAAGAATTGTAAAACGCTCTCCTGACTGGCACGTTCTTTAAGTTCCTTAAGTCCTTTCGGTCCTTTCTTTTGAAAGGCTTTTCCGGCGGTATAGGAGGATAGCGATACGGATCGACCCTATAAGAACGGTTACCTTATCCAGTGTCTATTTTGAAAGATACGCCTGCCTTTTGATATCATTTCCCTGTTGTGGGCGATTAGCTCAGCTGGTTAGAGTGCCACGTTGACATCGTGGAGGTCGGCAGTTCGAGCCTGCCATCGCCCACCATTTTTATTTTAGCACGGAATTCTCTATCCGTAAAACTTTTCCTGTGTGCCTATCCATCGCAATGGATCGTACCTCTCCCTTTTATGCCTCTTCATTAGAATCTGTGGGTTACTTCTGGTTCGGGTAAATCTCCCAGA
>JAEAMG010002177.1_pt1 | contig 12901 bp, 12 predicted proteins | sample 8958741 | NCBI WGS metagenome assembly JAEAMG01 (sample SAMN16933256, study PRJNA681125) | bioreactor sludge metagenome | isolation source: anaerobic bioreactor treating anionic surfactant - SDBS | place: India: Bengaluru | collected 2019-02-28
TTTGAGGAGCAGAATATCACTTATAGGAGTTGTTCAAATTTCCGGATCCATCTCTCCGATATGACAAGCTCAAAAGAAATTATCAAAGTTCTGTTGCTTTAGCCTGTATATTTTTATGGCTACCTTTATAGGGTTAATTATGAACAGTAAATGTCAACAGACCCTAATTAAATCTTGAATTCCTTTTGTTTTAACTGCGACAGCTTCAACTACAGGGATACCTAACAGTTGAGACAGTTTATCCTTATCACCTTATCAATGGAAATACCACGCTTTTTGACCTCATCCATCATATTTAATACAAGAATCATAGGGCGATTTAGAGCACGAACTTCGAGAACCAAGCTCAAATGTAAGCTTAAATTTGTGGCATCTACAACGCATATAAAAATATCGGGTAGAACTTCACCTTTTAGCTCGCCCAAACAAACTGCCCTGGTGACTTCTTCATCTAAACTACTAGGTTTTAAACTGTAAGTTCCGGGTAAGTCCAATACTCGTACTGCATCACCAGAAGGTAATTTAAAAGAACCTTCTTTTCTTTCTACGGTAACTCCAGCATAGTTGGCAACTTTTTGTCGCGTACCAGTAAGCGTATTAAATAAAGAGGTTTTTCCACAATTTGGATTACCGACTAATGCAATGTTCTTAATCTTCATTGGATACTAACTCTACAAAAACTCTTTCAGCTTTATTCTTTCTTAATGCGAATCTTGAAGTTTCAATTTGAACTAAAACAGGATCTCCGCCAAAAACACCTTTAGCGAGTACTTGTAGAGTTTCACCCTCTCTAAAACCTAATAGTTGGAGCCGTTCCAATACGGGATCAGTGGTATGACTGTATTGATTACCTTTTTTGAGATCTCTAATTTTGACGATCTGATTTTGTTTAACTTGAAATAGATTCATTTTCGATACTCTTACTTCAAAGCCAAAATCTTTCGAGCACCATTAAGCACGAATAAAGAAACCAGGATGCCAATGATTAAGTCTGGGTAAGCTGATCCCGTCCACGCCACGAGTACACCGGCAAATATAACGCCCATATTTACGACAACGTCATTCGCCGAGAAAATCCAACTGGCTTTCATATGTGCGCCATCTTCTCGATGACCAGAAATAAGATATAAGCATGTCACGTTAGCTATAAGTGCGAGCAGGCCAATAACAATCATGAGCGTTGATTCTGGCTCGCTTCCAAACATGAATCGTCTAATGACATCAATAATCACGATGACAGCAAGTAATAACTGAATCCAACCTGCGAAATGGGCTGCTTTCACTTGATATTTCGCAGCTTTTCCGACGGCATATAGCGCAATACCATAAACGGCTGCATCGGCAAACATATCTAGAGAATCAGCAATCAATCCTGTAGACGCAGCAATAATTCCGCTGATGAATTCTATAAAGAAAAGTAGAGCATTAATGCCTAATAACAGTTTAAGTACTTTAGCTTGTCTCACAGGATCAGGTTCATTAGGTATATCGCCTGAAGAAAGCTGTGTTTCATCAAGTTTCGCTCCAAAACCCAGTCCTTCAAGTTTGGCCGTAATTTGCTGACTCCCTTCATTATGGAAGACTTTCAGTTTTCGATTGGGAAGATCAAAAGTAAGACCTTTAACTGCTTCAATATCTGCAAGAGCCATACGGACCATTTGCTCTTCAGCAGAGCAATCCATTTTAGGAATGGTATAGGTACTTGTTTGCTTAGCCTGTTGATTGCTTATATAAGTTTCAGTCTTCACAAGCTTTGCACCAAAACCCAAAGCTTCAAGTTTGGTAGTTATATTTTCATCTTTTTGATTATGTAGAACCTTTAAAGACCGGTTAGGTAAATCAAAGATGAGTTTTTGAACACCATCAATTGAAGATAGCGCCATACGAACCATCTGTTCTTCCGCAGAACAATCCATTTTGGGAACTAAGTATTCACTCATGTAGTGCGAATTTTTTAAAACGTCTTCAGTGCTTAAATTTTCTTTGGGATCAGAACCACAACAGGATTGAGCGGTATCTTCACAACTGTTTGAAGTGTTACAGCAAGGAGATGAAGATTTTTCTTCTTCCTCTTCACCACAACAGCTAAGCGTATTATTACAATTCTTTGAATTGTTTGCTTCTGCAATTGATGGATGATTTTCTTGTTGAGATTTCTTATCTTTGCATGGTGTTTCTTTACTACATCCACAACCACTCATAATTATACCCATTAAAAAAATTTATAAACTTTGAATATTAGAATCCCTATAGTTACTATAGAGTCAAGATTTTTTGGAAATACCAACTCAATGCATTTAAAAATTGGTGAACTCTCTAAAAAAACCTCATGTTCAGTATTAACAATTAGGTTTTATGAAAAGGAAGGTTTAATTCCGGAACCCGAAAGAACGGAAGGAAATTACCGCCTTTACGATATAGGCTATGTTGAGCGAATTAAGTTTATTTTGAATTGCCGAACTTTAAATATGAGTTTGAATGAAATTCGTCAATTACTCACCTATAAAGATAATCCCAAGAAAAATTGTTCAGATGTGAATGAATTAATTGACTTACATGTCAGTGCTATCAGAGAAAATATAATCAAGCAACAAAAGCTTATTGAACAATTATCTGATTTAAGAGGTACTTGTGATGGTTTATGTACAATTGACCAATGTGGAGTTCTAAAAAATCTAGCTTGATTATCTAGACCTATGCTTTTTCAAAAACTCTGTATATCTTTACTTAAGGCTGCAAAAAGATTAAGGTGACTTAAATTTTGTGATCAGATCTTAGATAGCTTTGGTTAGCTTCCGATTGGTGTTTTAAATACAGATTTGTGTATGAAGAGAAAAACATTTCTAATCCAGATATTGGTACTCTTATTCACATTCCAGAATATTTGGAGTGTGGCAGAGGCTGCTTGTCTGCATGAAATGCCAAACATACCCAATTCAATACTCTCTAATCCAATCGATTTAGACGAAAAGAGTGATAGTCCTCGTCAAGCACTTTATTCCCTAGAAAACTATAAAGAAATCTATGACTATTGTCAGAAGGTTTGTTTTAACGAAAAGTGCAGTCATTTCTCAAATACAATCGTGATTCAGATTGACCCACCCGATGATCTGAAGCTTAAAGCTAATTTTGAGACCGGCATTACCCCAACTTATTTGGGAATAACTTTTTATAAACCCCCTTATCTGGATCAATTAACCCCGCCTCCCGATTTGCCCCTACTATTGGTGGGGTAGTCTTATAAAAGCCCACCACTCCTAATTTCATTATGCGTGGGGCATTTTCATGTCAAAAAACAAATTACATCAGGATACCTCCATCCTGAATTTATCCTGGTCAGCCTTAGGTAGCGGTATCTTGCTATCTGCAATGATCAGCTTCAGTACTTCCGTAGTCGCCAGTACTCAAGATTTAACGCTGCAGCAAGCTATTGAGCAGGTTAACCAATATCAAGCGTCCCAAAATTTCTGGGAAACGCAAAACAGCATTAATGCCACGAATCTTCAGCAAAGTAAGCTGTTTAAAAATCCTGAACTGTCAGTTGAACAAACGGGATTTGGTTCAAATAATGAAAAAGAGCTTACCATTGGCATATCACAACCCTTGGATATTTTTGGTGAGCGAAGAGCAAACCAAAAATTAGCCAGTCTCTCTACAGATAAAACAGCGCTGAAACAGAAGATTTATCAAGCACAAATTGAGCTTGCAGTGAAATATGTATGGTCGCAACTGGCCATTGCCGAACTTGAAAAAAACATTGTCAATGAACAACTTCGGGTGAGCGAAGAAAACCTTCAAGCAATCGAAAAGCGCTTTAATGCAGGCAGTATCGCGCAAGTAGATGTGAATCGCGCACGTTTAAGTCATGCTGAAAATATCCGTCTTTTTAGACAGGCCGACTTACAGGTACAAGTGGCAACCCAACAATTATCAAATTTATGGGGAACCTCTGATAAGTCATTGAAGGTAAACCTCTCTTCGCAAAAGCTTTGGCCAAAATCGACTCATGGGCAGGTTCAAGAATATTTAGCGGATAACTACATTGAGAAATATCGGATTTTACAGGTGTTAGAGTCTCAAGCAACGGTTGATCAGCTGAAAGCAAAGTCACGTCCTAATCCTACTTTAAACCTGGGCGTTAACCGCACCCAATCCTTGGATAACTCAACACAAAATCAACTGGTGGTTGGAGTCAGTGTACCGCTCAATATTTTCGATCGTCAGCAAAATGGCATAAAAATCGCGCAAGAAAAAATGAACTTATTAGAGCGTCAGAAAGACTTTTATCTAAAGCAAAATGCGCTGCAAATAGGCACGATCTTAACCGAGTTGCAGGGTTTAGAGCTTCAATTCAAAGTCGTTGACGAGACTCAAATTCCTTTGGCGACTCAAGTTCAAAGTAAAACTTTACAAGGTTTTCTGGCAGGAAAGTTTGCTTTAACCGATGTTCAGCAAGCCACGCTTCAATTACAAGACATCCGTCTACGTAAAGTCCAGTTGTTACGGGAGGGCTGGCAAAAGGCCATCGAAGCAGAAAGTTTAAGCTTAGGCATTAGCCCAAGTGAAGTCATGTCGAAAGATGCTATTGCACAAATCAATCAAAATTTATGGCAAGACATACAGGCCATGCCTGTCATTGGTGGGGGAAATTAACATGTTCGATCTTAAAAACAGCTTAAAAAAACAGAGCGGAAAAATCTCTCAACCCCTACTGATTAGTTTGGTCATCGGCGCTACCGTACTCCTCAGTATTTTCTTGATCTTAACGGGTAAGAATAAATCTGAAACATCAGATGAACATGCCGAGGAAGAAGGGGGAGAAGAACATGGTGGTGAAACCGAAGAGCATGCAGAAGGTGTGAGCCTGACTGCCAAGCAACTGGTGGAACAGGGCATACAATTATCAGCGGTCGATCAAGGCCCGGTGGTTAAATTAAGTTCTTATCCTGCCAAACTGAATGTGAATACTGACCAGCAAGCGCACGTCTCACCGAGTTTTAGTGGTCATGTAGAAAATGTCTATGTAGAACTCGGTCAAAAAGTTCAGAAAGGACAGCCTTTGGCTGCGTTGCTTGTTCCTGATCTAGTTGATCAGCAGGCCAATCTTAAAATTGAACAAACCAACCTTGAACTGGCGAAACAAGACTATGATCGTGAGCGTCAGCTTTGGTCACAGGGCATTTCAGCAAAACAGGACTATCAACGTGCTTATAACAGCTATAAACGGGCACAAATTCAGGTTCAAGCGGCCCAATCACGTTTAAGTGCATTTGGTGCAGTGAATGCCAGTAACGGACGCTATATTTTGAAAGCTCCCATTTCTGGCGTGATCAGTAAAAAGGATTTGGTTCTCGGGGAAAATGTTCAGTTAGCCGATCAACTCTTTACGATAGACCGGTTAGATCAACTCTGGCTTGAGTTTATTGTTCCAAATTCTGAAATTATGGGCTTAGCCCCGAATCAAAAGATCGAATTTAAATCCTTGCAAACGGAAAAGGTCTACAGGGCAGTTATTCAGACTTTAAATACTGAAGCGGATATTCAAACAGGCCGTCTTCAGGTGCGAGCAAAAGTTGAATCGAATGCAACCGAATTACGTCCAAACTTGATGGTAAACGTACAGTTGCAACAACGCAGTGAAAGTACCGCATTACGGGTACTTAAGTCCGCAGTTCAGAATGTCGATGGAAAAGATGTGGTTTTTGTCGCCACTCAGCATGGACAGAAAGTTGAATTCAGTCCGCAACCGGTGAAATTAGGGCAATCGTCTGGGGATAGCCAGTGGATTGAAGTGGTAAATGGGCTTAATCAGGGACAAAAATATGCAGCTCAAGGCAGTTTCTTACTGAAATCTGAGATGGAAAAAGGAGAGGCTTCACATGAGCACTAAAAGCCCTCACATTCCAGACCACGAATCGGTAAAACCTGAAGGGCTGTTTGATCGGCTGATCCAGTTTTCTATCCATAACGCCATTTGGATTATGCTGTTTATTGCAGCCTGGATTGCTATTGGTATTTATAGTTATCAAAAGTTACCGATTGATGCTGTACCGGATATTACCAATACTCAGGTGCAGATTAACACTTCAGCCAATGGCTTTACGGCTTTGGAAATGGAACAGCGGATTACCTATCCCATTGAGAATGCCATGTCAGGCATGCCGAAAATGGAACAAACCCGTTCGATTTCACGCTACGGCTTATCGCAAGTGACCATCATTTTTGAAGATGGCACGGATATTTACTGGGCCAGACAGCTTATCAACCAGCGCTTGCAAGAAGCAATGGGAGAAATGCCTGAAGATGTGCAACCTAACATGTCGCCTATTTCGACAGGTTTAGGTGAAATCTATCAATGGGTGATTAAAGCCGAACCAAATGCTAAAAAGCCGGATGGAACCCCTTATTCGGCGATGGATTTACGTGAAATTCAGGATTGGATTGTAAGACCGCAATTACAGCGCGTAAAAGGCGTTGCTGAGATCAACAGTATCGGTGGCTTTAATAAAACCTATGTGGTTGCCCCTGATCTGAACCGATTGCAACAATTGCAAATTCCTTTGTCTGATTTACAAACTGCCTTAACAGAGAATAATGAAAACCGTGGTGCTGGCTATATTGAGAAAAATGGACAACAGCTAACGGTTCGTGTTCCCGGCACTTTAAACACGATTGAAGATATCCAGAACATCAGTATTGCCAATAAAAACGGCTATCCGATTCGGGTGGCAGATGTCGCCAATGTCTCAATTGGTCATGACTTAAGAACAGGGGCTGCAACCTATAATGGTGAAGAAACTGTATTGGGTATTGCCATGATGATGATGGGAGAAAATAGCCGTACCGTTGCTCAAGCCATTGATGAAAAGGTGCAATCGATCCAGCAATCGCTACCTAAAGGTGTGGTGATTGAGACTGTGTATGACCGTACGCATTTGGTTGATCGGGCGATCAAAACCGTTCAGAAAAATTTGATTGAGGGTGCAATCCTCGTCATTGTTATTTTATTTCTCTTTCTAGGTAATTTCCGTGCTGCGCTGATCACGGCTTGCGTTATTCCACTGTCAATGCTGTTTACCTTGACGGGAATGGCAGAGCAGAAGATTAGTGCAAATCTGATGAGTTTAGGGGCACTGGACTTCGGTATTATTATTGATGGTGCAGTGGTTATTGTAGAAAACTGTATCCGTCGGCTAGCAGAAGCTCAGAAGCTGAAAGGTGGTTTACTTAGCCGTTCTGAAAGATTTAAAGAAGTCTTCTTGGCTGCAAAACAGGCGCGTCGTCCTCTGATTTTTGGACAGTTAATTATTTTGGTGGTTTATCTACCTATCTTTACCCTGACGGGTGTAGAAGCCAAACTTTTCCATCCTATGGCAATGACTGTTGTACTGGCTTTAATTGGGGCCATGATTTTATCTGTCACTTTTGTGCCAGCCGCAGTTGCCCTATTTGTCACTGGAGAAGTCAAGGAAACCGAAAGTCGCTGGATGCATTGGCTTAAAACCAAATATGAACTGCTTTTAGATAAAGCCTATGAGCTTCGTTTATTTGTGACTATTGTGGCTGCCTGTATTTTAGTGCTTACGGGCGTGCTAGCCACTCAAACAGGTAGCGAGTTTGCACCTCAACTGGGTGAAGGTGATTTTGCTGTTCAGCAAATGCGTTCCCCAAGTACAGGGTTAGAACAGTCACTGAAAATGCAGGAAAATACTGAAAAGTTACTGTTGAAAGAATTTCCTGAAATTAAAGCAATCTTTGCCCGTACCGGTACAGCAGAAGTGGCCACAGATGTCATGCCACCCAACATTTCAGATGGCGTGGTACTGTTAAAACCTCATGATGAATGGCCTGATCCAAAACAAACGATTGATGAGCTTCGCCAAAGAATGATTACTTTCTTAGCGACATTGCCGGGAAATAACAGTGAGTTCTCGCAACCCATTGAACTGCGCTTTAACGAGTTAATTTCAGGGGTGCGAAGTGATGTGGGTGTCAAATTATTTGGTGATGACATGGAGATTCTAAATCGCGAAGCGAATAAAATTTCTCAAAAAATTAACTCAATTTCAGGCGCGACAGCCGTTAATGTAGAACAGACCAGTGGCTTACCCTTGTTGAATGTAGAGGTGGATAAGTCCAGAGCTGCACAATATGGCTTGTCGGTAAGAGCAATTCAGGATCTGGTAGCTACAAGTGTCGGTGGCCAGAATGTTGGAACAATTTTACAGGGAGACAAGCGTTTTGATTTTGTCATCCGTCTAGATGAATCCCAGCGTAGTCCTGAACAGTTAGCGGTACTTCCTATTCAATTGCCGAATGGTGGTTTAGTCCAACTGCAAGATGTGGCACGCGTTGAAAATATCCTGGGTATTAATCAGGTCAGCCGTGAAAATGGTAAACGTCGAGTGGTTATTACTGCAAATGTAGAAGGACGTGATTTAGGCTCATTCGTAACAGAGCTTCAGAGCACGTTATCCAAACAAGAATTACCAAGCGGTTATTGGATAGATTATGGCGGTCAATTTCAAAATCTGATGTCTGCAAAAGCGCGTATGCAATTGGTGGTTCCGCTCGCATTGTTGACGATCTTTATTTTATTGATGGCTGTATTCCATAATATCAAAGAAAGCTTACTGGTCTTTAGTGGTGTACCGTTTGCCTTATGTGGAGGCTTAATCGCGTTGTGGTTGCGTGACATTCCATTATCCATGTCAGCAGGGGTTGGCTTCATTGCACTATCGGGGGTGGCTGTACTGAATGGCTTAGTCATGCTTACCTTTATCAAAGAGTTGCGACAACAATATGACCTTTATTATGCAACGTGGCAGGGTGCAATTTTGCGTCTTAGACCTGTGCTGATGACAGCTTGTGTGGCGTCCCTTGGGTTTGTCCCGATGGCTTTGGCAACCGGAACTGGGGCAGAAGTACAGAGACCTTTAGCAACAGTGGTTATTGGAGGAATTATCTCCTCTACCCTGCTTACATTGGTTTTATTGCCCGTACTGTACCGCTGGATGAATGAAAAGAAAGCTTCTTAATCCATTAGATTAAGCAATTTTTAGCAGAGATATTGAGCCTGTCTCAAGTATCTCTGCTAATCATGGATTGAATAAGGAAAATTTTATGTCAGAACATCATGATCATAGCCATGCGGTTGTTACTGAAGGAAATAGTAAGAAATTAATGTTTGCTTTGGGTTTAACGACTACTTTTTTAATAGTAGAAGTTGTCGCTGCTTTTATTACCCAAAGTTTAGCATTACTGTCTGATGCCGCTCACATGTTTACTGATGTAGCCGCATTAGCTATTGCTCTTGCTGCTATCAAAATTGGTAAAAAAGCCGCAGATGATAAAAGAACTTTTGGCTATCAGCGATTCGAAATTTTAGCGGCTCTGTTTAATGCAGTGATGCTTTTTGTAGTGGCGATATATATCGTCTATGAAGCTTACCAACGTTTTACGAATCCTGCTGAAATTCAAAGTATTGGAATGATGATTGTCGCAGTCATTGGTTTGGTCATAAATTTGATTTCAATGAAAATCCTTTCTGCGAGTGCTGAAGGAAGTCTAAATGTGAAAGGCGCATATTTAGAAGTTCTTAGTGATGCACTGGGATCGATAGGCGTGATTATCGGAGGAGTGGTCATTTATTTTACCCAGTGGATGTGGGTAGATACCTTAATCGCTGTGTTAATTGGCTTCTGGGTCTTACCTCGAACTTGGGTTTTATTAAAACAAAGTATCCATATTTTGCTTGAAGGGGTTCCTGATGAGATTGATATTGAGTCGTTAAGAAATGATTTATTGATGCTAGAGGGTGTTGAAGGGATTCATCAGTTGAAAGTCTGGGCTATATCTTCAAAAAACATTCATTTAACTGCTCATTTAGTTGCTCCTAATAGCGATCCAGATCAGCTCTATCAAAAGGCCTTAGACGTTCTAAAACATAATCATAGTATTACTGAAATTACGTTACAAATAGAAAGTACGGAATGTAATACATTGGAACAGCATAAACATTAAAGTGCTGCTCTTTCTACATAATGGACAGATGACTAGGCTGATAAACCTTACCATTTTCCTGTATTACACTTCTATTTATCACACGCACTTTAAACGGCACTGTTGCAAATAACCACGAATGGTAAGCTGAAGACTGTTTTAGCTAAAGGTGCAGCATATGAATCCTTTCCATGGTCGGCATTTTCAGGGCGAAATCATTCTTTGGGCTGTGCGCTGGTATTGTAAATATGGCATTAGCTATCGTGAACTGCAGGAAATGCTGGCCGAACGGGGTGTGAATGTTGATCACACGACTATTTACCGTTGGGTTCAACGTTATGCTCCTGAAATAGAAAAACGTTTACGCTGGTATTGGCGTAATCCTACAGATCTGAGCTCGTGGCATATTGATGAAACCTATGTAAAAGTGAATGGACGATGGTCTTATCTGTATCGTGCAGTCGATCAACGTGGCGATACCATTGATTTTTATCTTTCTTCTAGACGTAATACCAAATCAGCATATTGTTTTCTTGGAAAAATTTTAAATAATGTGAAGAAGTGGCAAATTCCACAAGTGATCAACACGGATAAAGCACCCACATATGGACGTGCTTTATCACGGTTAAAACGGGAAGGTAAATGTCCACCAGACCTTGAGCACAGGCAGATTAAGTATAAAAATAACGTGATTGAATGTGATCATGGCAAGCTAAAGCGGATCATCAGGGCCACATTAGGATTCAAATCTATGAAGACGGCTTATGCCACAATTAAAGGTATTGAAGTCATGCGTGCACTACGTAAAGGACAAGCATCGTCATTTTATTATGGTCAGCCTCAGGGTGAAGTGTGTCTAATCAACAGGGTTTTCGGTCTCTAAGTACTTTTTAAAGGAAACATCATCGACTCAAATCTCTATTTGCAACAGTGCCGTACAAATGGAATGGAGGTAAGAAATGCGGTACTTCATATTCCTCAAAGTACACTAAATTTTGAATGTGATCATTTCTTAGGTTGATAGATTTTTACATTCTCATCCCTGAACAAGTGGAGCCAAAATCCGAAAAAAGAGGCTTCTGGAGCCGCTTCTTTAAGCCATATGGCTGATCTGATTGTTCACCTGGGCTTATTAAACTCGTGGAACATTGCTCAAAAATTAAGCGTGGAACATGAAGAATCCATAAAAAAGCCCAATCACTACTAATTGGGCTTTTTTCATTAACATAAGACTATGATTTATAATAAATAAAAATTTGCATTTCGTATAACGTGTATTATGTTAATTTTAGAGAAAGTTAATTATTTTTCAATATTTCAAAAACATTATATGCAGCCTTAATACGATCTACATTTGGTATCTTTTTATTCATTAACATAACCAATCCAAAGTCTTCTTCTGGAATAAATAAAATATATGCCCCGAAGCCATTAGTAGATCCAGTTTTATGAAAAACTTTAGATTTTGGTTGCGACAACTCTTTTACAACAGGATTTAATCCCAATAAGATTTGTTTTGAATTACTAGCCTGTAGAATTTCGGAAGTGGTGGGATAAGAAAACATTTCCCATCCGAGTGCTTGTGTCATACCACTATCAGCAACTTTAAAATATCCTTTGTGTGTATCTAGTATAGCTTTTTTCATAGCAGGGCTATTTGTATCTACATTAAGGTTCGACTTTACAAACTTAAGCATATCAGGGAGTGTTGATTTAACTCCATATGCCTCATCCGACAATGGGCCAGGATTAACTCGAATTGGCTTGTTATTTTCATCATAACCAAAGGCATAGTTCATTTTTTGTTCTTCTGGAACATTGACGTATGTATGTTTCAAATTAAGTTGAGGAAAAATAATTTCCTCTAACAATGAAGAAAAAGAGACATTCATCGATTTTGCAGTTAAGTACCCGAATAGACCTATACTTGGGTTTGAGTATTCACGATAAGCCCCAGGAGGATTGTTAGCTTTCCAATTTTTGAAATACTCTAATATTTGCTTATCAGTTTTGACATCATCGGGAAATTGTAATGGTAAATTACCACTTGTATAAGTTAATAATTCTAATAAATTTACCTTATTAATTTCTGAATTTTTTAGAGCAGGGATGTATTTACTAGGCTGATCGTTGAACGATATTTTGCCTTGGTTCTTAGCATATGTACCTGAAATAGCAGTAAAAGTTTTACTTAAAGAACCTAACTCAAAAAGTGTCTGACCATTTACGCTTTCATTTGTATCTTTAAATCGAACACCATAATATTTTTCATAACTTTTACCTTTATAAATTACGCCTATAGCCATACCAGCCACACCGTACTCATCCATAAGTGGCTTAAAGGATTGTGTAACAACTTTTTCAATATTTTTCTCATCTTGACTGACTTCACTTGCATGTAAATTCATACCAAAACCCATAACCATTGTAATAAAGCTTGCTTGAAAAAAATATTTTTGATTAAAAATCATTAAGCTAAATTTCTTGGAAAAAGATGGTAAATATAATCTCATATACTAAATATCAAATATGTATTAATTTTTTTTAAATAATTTCTTATATAAAAATCATCTAATCCAACGGTTATTTAACATAATGGCGCTTATACGAAGTACACTTGTTAGAACCCATTTAAAGTGTCTATATTCTCACCAATAAAAATGTCTGGTTTATGATGGTTTTTACCATCATGGACTGGATATAAATATAGATGCTGATCACTATGTCTGATAAAGAAATTCAACGTCTTGCAGTGCTGCAAGACGTTCGAGATCATCGTATTACCCAAGTCCGTGCTGCTGAAATCCTGAATCTTTCAACTCGTCAAATAACCCGGTTATTACAAAAGTGAACCGTACCGGGTTTGTCGGAGACTTTTTATTTAAGTTAGGCCACCTGA
>JAEAMG010002180.1_pt1 | contig 12866 bp, 11 predicted proteins | sample 8958741 | NCBI WGS metagenome assembly JAEAMG01 (sample SAMN16933256, study PRJNA681125) | bioreactor sludge metagenome | isolation source: anaerobic bioreactor treating anionic surfactant - SDBS | place: India: Bengaluru | collected 2019-02-28
AATGATATCAAAATCTTGTTGAAGGACCATAGCAGATTGCACCGAATTTTCCAAGCCAAAAACCGCTCTTTTGTGATATTTTTTAAACAGTTACAGTTTCCGGATGGACACCAATTAGCTTTTTTAGAGGAACAGCTTACTTCAGCCTTGCCATCTTGTTGGGGATCCACGAAGAATCGGCACGATGACGGAGGGACCCAATGTAATTGCTAAACAGCTCGCCATGCCGGCCGATCCGGTGGTGGGGCTATCGTGTCAATAGGCTCAAAAGATTTACGATGATAGGTGCAATCACCAGTGCCGGCAGGAAGTTGCCCACCCGGATTCTTTTAAGCTCCAGGATACTGCTGATCCCGATGCCAATCAGCAAAATCCCGCCCGTGGCCGTCATCTCGTTCATCATCGCAGTATTGACGACGGCGCTCAACTGTACCGCCAGAAGGCTGATCGCGCCCTGATAGACGAATACCGGCAGGGCTGAGAATGCGACTCCAATCCCCATGGTTGAAGCAAAGGCGATTGAAAGAAAACCGTCCAGGACGGACTTAATTGCAAGGGTCAGGTAATCGCCGTTTATACCGTCGCTGATCGATCCCAGTATGGCCATCGGTCCTGTGCAGTACAGCACGGATGCGGCCAAAAAACCGCGGACAAACAAACCGGTGGCACCCCGCGTCGAACCGCCGGGAATCCGTCTTTCAAGCCAGATTCCCAGATTCTGCAACCAATCCTCGATCCTCATCCATTCACCTAAGAGCGCCCCGATAATCAACGCGCCCAGCACAACCAGCGGATTTTCCGTTTTGAGGAACATCTGCATGCCGACTGCAGCGGTAAATATCCCCATTCCTGCAAGCACGGTGGCTTTAAGATGATCGGACAGCCGCGGACCAAATAGCAAACCGATGCCACTGCCTGTCAGGATTGCGATTACGTTGATAACCGTTCCAATCATTTTCCTTCCTTGATCCCTGCCGATGTTGATCCATTATTTCATATAGATGGATCACGACTTGCCGCGTTGATCTATAGCAGGTCGAATCCGACTTTTCAAGCGATGTTCTCACTGTTGTTCCGTATATTAGAACTTAATATTTAATATATGGAACATTTCGCTTGACATCGATTTTCCATATAGTAAAAAGGGACCGCAATATATGGAACCATCATTCAGGGAGGATCTTTTTGCCATGAAAAAGACACCACCCAAATCGAAGACCCCATTAAATCCCAAAAATAAATACAAAGTAACTTCCCTCGATAAAGCGCTCTCGATTCTCGAACTTTTGATCGACCAGGGCCGGGATCTCTCCATTACGGAGATCTGCCAGAAACGTGACATGGTCAAAGGAACGGTTCACCGGGTCCTCGCAACCCTTGTGTCGCGAAAATTCGTTCAGCAGAACAGCGGGACGAAGATGTACGGTCTCGGCGTGCGGACGCTGGAAATCGGAATGGACTCCAAACGGGAGAGATTCCTTCGTATCTCCATGGCCCCCTTTCTAATGGAGCTCTTCGAGACGTGCGGGGAGACGGTGAACGCGGCGGTGTGGGAATATAACGGAATTCGCTACATCTACCGGCTGGAATCAGAAGCGCTGCTTCGGATTTCCACGGCGGCCGGCGCAAGGTTCCCCGGCTACTGTGCGGCAACCGGCAAGATATTGCTGTCATATTTCAGTAATGAAGATATCCGGCAGATTTACAGCCTGGGTAGATCTTTAAAGAAATACACTCAAAACACGATTACCTCCGTTGATAAATTGATTAAGGAAATCGAGGAGGTCAGGATTAGGAAGGTGGCCATCGATGATGAGGAGGCTCTGGTAGGGGTCTACTGCGTCGCCGCACCGATATTAAACTCCCAAGGGGAATGTGTGGCAGCCATCAGTATTTCGGCTCCGAAAAATCGGGTAACCGCAAATACGAGCAACAAACTCTTGAAGCTGGTATCCGAAACGGCTGGAAGAATCTCCAGTTCATTGCGTGAACTATAAGCATCGGGGCACCATCCAAACTGTGAGGATTATGAATATGGTCGGCATCAGGTTCCATGGCAGGGGAGGGCAGGGCGCTGTCGTCGCTTCGAAGATACTGGCCCATGCCTATTTCAAGCAGGGGCTTTACGTCCAGGCGTTTCCGTCTTTCGGTATGGAGAGAAAGGGGGCAGCGGTCTCGGCGTTCGTCCGGCTGGACGGCGCTCCCATCGTCGAGCGCGGAGAGATCAAGAACCCCTCCGTCGTCATCGTGCTGGATTCTTCCCTGCTGCGCAAAGTGGATGTGACTCAAGGCGCCAAGCCGAATGCGCTGATTCTGCTGAATTGTCGGGAGAATGAGAATCAGGATCCCGTCAAGGGCGGCTTTCGAGTCGCCGGCGTAGACGCTGTGAAAATAGCGCTTCAACACGGGTTGGGCTCCAAGACCGCCCCGATCATCAATACCGTCATCCTGGGCGCCTATGCCAGGGTTTCCGGTGATCTCGCGCTCGCGAACCTTCTGGAGGCCATCGAGACGGGTGTGCCGGTCAACCAGAAGCAGAACATGGCCGCGGCCGAAGCGGCCTATCAGGCCGTGTTCAGGATATCAGGAGAGGTGAATGCAAACTAAAACCGTGATCAGGAGGCTCACCGAGCTTCCGCAGGCGCCGACCACGATCGGCACCATGGGCTGGAACCAGACCGGCGACTGGCGCTACGTCACGCCGGTGGTCGCCGACAAACTGGCCCCGTGCAGTCAGAACTGCCCGGCCGGCATACCGATTCCGCGCCATCTGGGCGATCTGAACCGCGGGGACGCGGAGGGCGCTCTTGTACGGCTCATGGCCCGCAACCCCCTGCCCGGATTGACCGGCCGCCTCTGCTATCACCCCTGCCAGACCAAGTGCGTGCGCCGGAAGATCGACCGGGCTATATCCATCCAGGAGGTGGAGCGGTTTCTGGGGGACTCCGCGGCCGGGGTTGCGATGGCCAGGGGCGATACCAAAGAAAGCAGGATCGCGATCATCGGTTCGGGCCCGCTGGGACTCTCCTGCGCCTTTTTTCTGGGTTGTCAGGGATACGAGGTCACCGTTCTGGACCCCGCCGCCCAGTCCGGTGGCGCGCTGCTGGCCCTCTTGCCGGAAAAGCTCGAGCCCCAGGTGCTGTCGCACGAAATCGACCGCCTGCTCCGGCTGGCCGATATCCGGCTCGAGACCGGCGCCGTCGTGGATTTCGACCGCCTGGGCGAACTCGCGCCGAAGGCGGATCTCGTTATCCTGGACCCCACCGGCCTTCCCGCGGATTTTTGCCCGCCCGGCGACGCGGCCGCCTGTGATCCCTTTGGCGGGGACGCGCTGGCCGGTGCGATCGTCTCCCTCCAGTTGCCGAAGAACCTCAACCCCTTCCGGGCGCCCATGATCGCCCACTACATCGCCGCCGGCCGCCTGCTGGCCGGCAAGGCGGTCGAGAGCCTGCTGCGCCGGAAAGGCGAAGCAGAGCGGGCCCCGGAGCCGCTGCTTGAGGCCGTGAACCCCGAAAACATCAAAATCGCGCGTTTTGGCGCCGCCGGTTCTGCCGAAGAGGAGGAGCTCGCACCGGAGGGAACGGGGGCCGGAGTTTGGGCGGTGATGGAGGCCGGACGCTGCCTCTCCTGCGGCACCTGCAACCTCTGCCTCCAGTGCGTCTCCTATTGTCCGGACGCCAGCATCCTGCCGGCCAGCGGGAAAGCCACGGTTGCGGTTGATCTGGACCACTGTAAGGGATGCGGCATCTGCGCCTACGAATGCCCCCGGGGCGTGATCACCATGGAGGATATGAGCGTATGAAGAAAGTCATGATGGGAACCGAGGCCGCGACGATGGCCGCGAAACTGGCCCGTGTGCAGGTGGTTTCGGCCTATCCGATCACTCCCCAGACCGTCATCGTCGAGAGCCTGGCCGACATCATCGGCCGGGGCGAGCTCAAGGCCAGGTACCTGCCCGTGGAGTCCGAGCACACGGCCATGTCCGCCTGCATGGGCGCGTCGCTGGCCGGCGCCAGGGCCTTTACGGCGACCTCTTCACAGGGGTTGGCCTACATGCACGAGATGCTGCATTTTACCGCCGGTGAGCGGGTGCCGGTCGTCATGGTCAACTGCAACCGCGCCATGGCGCCCCCCTGGAATCTCTACTGCGACCACACCGATTCGCTCTCCCAGCGCGACACGGGCTGGATCCAGTATTACTGCGCCGACGCCCAGGACGTGCTCGACGCCATCCTGATCGCCTACGCAGTCGCCGAAGAGGCGATGTTGCCGGTCATGATCAACCTCGACGCCTTCTATCTGACCCACACCTCCGAGCCCCTGGACGTGCCGGACCAGGAGGCGGTGGACCTTTTCCTCCCCCCCTTCGCGGCGCCGAACCGGATCGACCTGAACGACCCCAAGACCTTCAGCATCGTCTGCGGGGCGGATCTTTTCAACTCCATCAAGTACCAACGCCAGGGAGAAACCCTTGCGGTGGCCAGACTCTGGGACCAGGCCGCCGAGAGATTCAACAGCCGCTTCAACCGGCTGCACAGGACCGTGGAGGCGTACCGCACCGAAGACGCCGATTTGTGCATCGTCGCGATCGGCACGGCCACGGGCACCGTTCGCCTGGCGGTCGACCGCCTGCGGGAAGAGGGGCTGAAGGCGGGCAGCCTGCGGCTGGCGATGATCCGGCCCTTTCCCCTCGAAGCGGTGGTGCGGGCGCTCGCCGGGGTCAAACATGTGGTCGTCATCGACCGTGACGTCTCTTTCGGCGCCGAGGGGATCGTGGCCCAGGAGTTGAAGGCGGGTCTCTTCGGACAACGCCCGGAGTTGAAGATCACGGGCTTTGTGGCGGGCGTCGGCGGAAACGACGTCACCGTGGACACGATCATCCCGCTCGTGCGGCAGGCCATGACCGGACAGGGCCAGGCCGTCGAAGCCGGGATGTCGCTTTGGGCGGAGGTGCTGCCATGAGTGAAGCAATTCGGTCGGAAAGGGAGCTCTTCGTGCCGGGCCACTACGGCTGTCCGGGTTGCGGCGCCACCGTGGCCATGAAACAGACGCTGGAGGCACTCGGCGAAGACACGATCGTGGTGATGACCGCCGGCTGCTGGTCGAGCCTGATCGGGATCTACCCTTACACCTGCCTGACCGTGCCGGTGGTCTCGGTCGCCTTCGGCGCCACCGCGTCCGTCGCCGCCGGGATCAAGGCCGGTTTGACGATCCGGGGGAACGACCATACGACCGTGCTTGCCTTTGCGGGCGACGGCGGCACCTTCGACATCGGCTTCCAGCCGCTTTCCGGCGTGGTGGAGCGAAATGACGACATCCTCTTTGTCTGCTACGACAACGAAGCCTACATGAACACGGGCATTCAGCGCTCCTCGGCGACACCGGCCGGCGGGTGGACCACCACCACACCCGATTCGGCGAGGAAGGGTCAGAGGAAGAAAAACATGGTAGAAATCATGGCGGCGCACCGCATCCCCTACACGGCCACGGCCACGATCGGCGCACCGGAGGATCTGAAGGCAAAACTCCAAAGAGCCAAAGGCATCAGGGGCTCAAGGTTCATCCACCTGTTCGCCTCCTGTCCGACGGGCTGGCGGCATGCCACGGAGCTCTCCATCGAGGTTGCCAGACAGGCCGTCAAGAGCCGCGTGTTTCCGCTTTATGAAGTGTTCGACGGGGATACATGGCAGTTGAATGACATGCCTGAGAAGGAAGGGGTGGAGGGATATCTGAAACATCAGGGCCGGTTCAGAAAGATGTCGGCCGGCGAACGCGAACGGATGCAAAAGCAGATTGATGACGACTGGCAGCGCCTGGTGAACAGATGCCGGGCCGCAAAGGCGACGGCATGACCTCGCTGAAACGAATGAAAGGAGATATTTTGCCATGATGACAGCCCGGCAATATGAGGAGAGCCTGAGAAAACTCAAGCTGGTCGTTTATATGTTCGGCAAGCGGATTGAAAATGTGGTCGACGATCCGATCCTCCGGCCCTCCATGAACGCCGTGGCCGCCACGTACGAACTGGCCGAGAAGCCGGATCACGCGGAACTGATGACCGCCGTGTCGCATCTGACCGGCAAGAGGATCAACCGCTTCTGCCATATTCATCAGAGCGTGGATGACCTGGTGAAGAAAAGCAAGATGGGGAGGATGCTGGGAGGCCACACGGCTTGCTGCTTCCAGCGCTGCGTGGGAATGGACGCGCTCAACGCCCTGTCCATCGTCACCTATGACATCGACACCAAATACAAGACGCCGTACAACGAACGCTTCCTCAAATTCCTGGCCTATGTTCAGGAAAACGACCTGACCTGCGACGGCGCCATGACGGATCCCAAGGGCGACAGAAGCCTTCCCCCGCAGCAGCAGCCGGACCCGGATCTGTATCTGCATGTGGCCGAGGAGAGGCCCGACGGCATCGTGGTCTCCGGGGCCAAGGCCCACCAGACCGGCGCCGTGAACTCCCATGAGATCATCGTCATGCCGACGATCGCCATGCGTGCGGAAGACAAGGATTATGCGATCTCCTTTGCCGTGCCGAGCGATACGCAGGGGATCGTCTATATCATCGGACGCCAGTCCTGCGACACCCGGAAGCTCGAGGCGGGCCGCCTGGACATCGGCAACCAGTTCTTCGGAGGACATGAGGCGTTGGTGGTCTTCGACCGGGTGTTCGTGCCCTGGGAGAGGGTGTTCATGTACAAGGAATACGAGTTCGCCGGGTCGCTTGTGGAAAAATTCGCCTCCTATCACCGCCAGAGCTATGCCTGCAAGGCGGGTGTCGGCGATGTGCTGATCGGCGCGTCGCAGACCATCGCCGAGTACAACGGGGCAGCCAAGGCGTCCCACATCAAGGACAAGATCATCGAAATGAACCACCTGAACGAGACGATCTACTGCGGATGCATCGCGTGCGCGTCGGAGGGGCATCGGGAACCCAGCGGAACTTACTGCGTCCATCCGCTCCTGGCCAATGTGCACAAGCAGAACGTCACCCGGTTCCCCTATGAAATCGCCCGCCTCGCCCAGGACATCGCCGGGGGCCTGATGGTCACCCTGCCTTCGGAAGCGGATCTCCGTTCACCGGAGGTCGGAAAATGGGTTGAGAAATTCTACAAGGGCGTTGACGGCGTCCCCGTGGAGGACCGGATGCGCATCCTGCGGCTGATCGAAAACCTCACGTTGGGGACGGCCGCCGTGGGGTATCTCCCGGAATCGATGCACGGCGCCGGTTCCCCGCAGGCGCAGCGGATCATGATTTCCCGCCTGGTCGACATGAAGGGAAAGCAGCGCAAGGCCCAGCGGCTTTGCGGCATCGTCGCCGAATCCTGTGACGGCTGCTCCGGAAAGGGATAAAGGAAAAGGCCCGGTCTCTTCTTTGAGAGGCGCGGGAGGCTCATTCCGGTGCGGCGAATGATTGACAGACAACAGACATCATCACGACGCATCCGGTTTGGAAAACCGAATGGAGGCATGGCATGAAAGCGGCATTTACACTGGTTCCCTCCGAATCGAGGAGGCTCATCGCCAAGGGTGTAGCGGCGATGCGGGAGATCAAGGAAGCGAGCGAAAGCGGATACACCATCATCTGCGGCGGCACCACCAACGGCTATGTGGCCCAGGAGATCCTGGGCGCGGCGGATATCCCTCCCCAAAAATATACGGCGGGCACGATTTGCAGCCGGGTTTTGTGCACGACCGATGCGGACAGGCGATCCCCCTTCCCCATCATCCTCTACAAGGGGAAGAGGGTCGAAAAGACCATCCCCGAGGCCCTCAACGATTTTCACCTGAAGACCGTGATCATCAAGGGCGCCAATGCCATCGACTCGACGGGAAAGGCCGGCATCATCTCCTCCGGATTCGACGGGGGGACCATGGGGGCGACGCTCGGCACCGCGGTATCGCAAGGGCTGAAATACATCGTGCCGGTAGGCCTCGAAAAATTCGTTGCCTCCGTGGAGGAATCCTGCGCGTGGACGGGGGCGAAGACGCTCGACTACTCCATGGGGGCGGATTTCGGAATGTTCGTGGTTCCCAATGCCGTGGTAGTCACCGAACTCGAGGCATTGAAGATCCTGGCAGGAGTGAACTCCAGACATGTCGCCTCCGGTGGGATCGGCGAGTGCGCGGGCGCCGTGGTGATCGTCTCCGAGGGCACGGAAGGGCAGGTGAAAAAGGCGATTGCCCTGGTCGAGCAGGTCAAGGGAGAGCCCGCCCTACCCAATTTCAAAGGGACTTGCAAGACCTGCCGCTACAAATGTATCTATGCAGGCAAGGATCAGGGCGACCTACCCGGATGGTTGAAGCATTGACGACGGAAAACCGGTGCGCCGTGAATATGGAGAGAAGCATATATTGTGTCGAGGCATTTTGATAGAATGTCCGACTTAACCAAACCAAAAGGGAGGAGAGATCATGCGGAAAAAAATGTTTCTTCGGACGATGTTCAGCGTCAGTTTGGTGGCATTTTTGATCGTGGCCTTCGCCATTCCGGGAGCGTACGCTCAGGCGAAATTTCCCAGCCGTCCCTTGACCATGATTTGCCCCTACGGCGCCGGAGGGGGAACGGACGCGGTGGCCAGAATTGTTGCGACCCTGATGGAGCAAGACCTGGGGCAGCCGGTCAACGTTGTGAACCGGACGGGCGGAGGCGGAGCCGTCGGGTTTACCGCGGGCGCGGGCGCCGCTCCCGATGGGTACACCATGACCCTTGCCTCGGGGGATATTACCATGCTTCACTGGATGGGGACGGCAAAGGTAACTGCTGCGGAATTCAGGGCCGTTGGACTGGTCAATTTCGATGCTTCGTCGATCAACGTCAGGGCAGATGCCCCCTGGAAAAACGTCAAGGAGCTTCAGGACTACGCCAAGGCGAATCCCGGCAAACTGAAGGCCTCGGGGACGGGAAAGGGCGGATGCTGGGACATCGCCCGGGCGGGCTGGCTGATGACAGCCGGTATCGATACTGACGCCATCCCCTGGGTCCCCAGCAGCGGCGCGGCCCCCACCCTTCAGGATATGTTGGCGGGCGGTATCGCGATCTCTACCTGCAGCCTGCCGGAAGCCCGGGCCATGATTGAAGCCAAAAAAATCAAATCACTCGCGGTCATGGCGGAAAAGCGAGTGTCCCTCTTCCCCGATGTCCCCACTCTCAAGGAATTGGGCTTGAACTGGAGCTTCGGCGTGTGGAGAGGCGTCCTGGTCCCCAAGGGCACCCCGGATAATGTGGTTGCTATCCTCGAAAAATCCGTGGAGAAGGCTTACAATAACCCCAAGTACAAGGAATTCATGAATAAGGCCGGCTTAGGCATGACGTGGAAGACGGCCGCCGAGTTTGACAAGTTCATGGCTGCTGAGGATGCGAGCAACCAGAAGATCATGAAAACTGCGAAAATGATTGATTAACCAGAACCTCTTTGCCGGCGACGCTGCCGGAAAGTTTCCGGCAGCGTCGCTTCATCCGAGGATCATACGTATGGGGAGCAAAGATTACATCGGAGGAGTGTTTTTCATTGTCCTGGGGGTTCTAATATGGGTGGGTACAGCTCAATTGCCGGTCCTGCCGGGTGGACACCCTGGACCCTCTCTATTCCCGCGGGTTCTGGGCACCCTCTTCATCTTCTTCTCGCTGATTGTCATCCGGGAAGGCTGGCGTAAGTCTAAAATGCCTCCTCCTGCCCCTATCGAAACTGCAGAAGAATTAAGAGAAGGAAATGTGATCATCATCGCAGAAAAGAATCATTTCAATTCGGTTCTCGTCATTATCCTCATCGCAGCCTTTATTGCCGCGGCCAAGTATTTGGGCTTCATCATTACGGGCGGGGCAGTTCTCTTTATATTCATGTGGAAATTGCAGGTCAAGCCAATAAAAGCATTTATTATTTCGGCCCTTGTCATCTGCTTCATCTATTCCGTGTTTGCGAAGATTCTGCGGGTTCCCCTGCCACAGGGCTTTCTAGGGTGGTGAGAATGGCGTTCAGGATTCATAGGACGATCCGAAATAGTTGTTAAGGATGGTAAAATATGGATGCTGTACTTCAAGGAATCGGCATGCTCCTTGCGCCGCAGAACTTTTTGACAATCGTTGTCTGCTCCTTATACGGCCTCTTCGTCGGCTCGATTCCCGGCTTGAGCGCCACACTGGCGGCCTCCCTGCTGGTTCCGTTCACTTTTTTCATGGAACCCCTCGCCGCCCTGTGCTCCATCGTCTCCATGTCGGCCATGGCCATCTTTGCGGGCGACATCCCCGCGGCCCTCATTCGCATTCCGGGAACCCCTTCATCCGCTGCCTATACCCAGGATTCTTTCGCCCTCACGAAACAGGGGAAAGCGCAACTGGTTCTGGGCACGGACATCATATTTTCTGCTGTCGGCGGCTTGATGGGCGCCGCCGTCCTGATGACTTCGGCACCGCTCCTGGCTGAAGTCGCCATGAATTTCTCGACCTTCGAGTACTTCTGGCTCGCCGCCCTGGGGCTCAGCGCTACGGTCATGGTTTCCGCAGGTTCGCAGGCGAAGGGCGCCATCGCCATGTGTCTGGGGCTTTTTCTCTCCACGATCGGTGTCGACATTACGCTCGGCTGCCCCCGTTTTACCTTTGGAAACGTTGACCTTCTGAACGGGGTTTCCTTTATTCCGGCCATGATCGGCGTTTTCGGGATTTCGGAAATCATGCGCAACGTCAGCGCGAGACAGATGGATTTCGCGATCGCCAAGGTCAAGACGAAGGGCATTTTTACGGGAGTCGGTAAGCTTTTCAAAAAGTACAAATGGAATATTTGCAGGTCCGGGGCCATCGGCACCATCATAGGGGTTCTCCCCGGAGCGGGCGCCGACATCGCGGCCTGGATCGCCTATGCCGTCTCCAAGAGGGGTTCCAAGGAGAAGGAGAAATACGGGAAAGGTTCCATCGAGGCGATCGTGGATTCGGGCACGGCGAACAACGCCTGCCTGGCGGGAGACTGGGTTCCGGCGCTTGTCTTCGGGATTCCGGGAGATTCGATCACGGCCGTCGTCATCGGTGTGCTTTTCATGAAGGGGCTTCGCCCGGGGCCGATGATCTTCGAAACGCAGCCGGAGATCGTCTACGGGGTTTACTTCGCCTTTATCCTCGCCAACCTCCTGATGGTTCCCTTCGGCTGGCTGGCGGTAAAAACGAGCTCCCAGATGCTCCGGGTTCCCAAGAAGATTCTGATTCCGATCATCCTGATGTTCGCCATAACCGGGGCCTTTGCCATCAACAACGACGTGTTCGACATCATCACGCTGGGTGTCTTGGGCATCATCGGCTACTTCATGGAAAAAAACGGCTATCCTGTGGCGCCCATCGTGCTCGGCCTGGTTCTGGGGCCGATCCTCGAGCAGAATTTCATGACAAGCATGATCAAGACCGATTGGGATTTGACTCTCTTTTTCGTGCGGCCGATCAGTGCGCTTTTAGGAGGCGCTACCGTGCTCATGTGGGGCTTCCCGTTCCTGATGGCCTTTCTGGAAAAGACGAAGGTCAAGAACGGCTCGAGAGAGCCTTAAGTTCGCGTTCCGTGGTTTACGAATTGGATCGATGAGATGGTCTTGCTGAATACAGGGCTCTTGGATCCCGCCATACACTACGAATTGTCGCGTTGCCTGCACTGCGGAATGTGTTTGCAGGTCTGCCCGACGTACCACATTTACGGCACGGAAATGGATTCTCCCCGGGGGCGCATCGCCTTGATGCGGGCCGTGGGCAAGGGGCGGATGAAGGCGGACGAACTGCCTTCATCCTTTACCCGTCATATCGAGTTGTGCCTGGGCTGCCGGGCCTGTGAAACCGCCTGTCCCTCCGGTGTGAAGTACGGACATGTGGTCAAGGCCGCCCAGACGACCATCCGGCAGAACGCCAAGGAGAGCTGGGCCGCGTCCTTTCTGAAATGGTTCGGCTTCAGGCAGTTGATGCCTTTCCGGGAACGGCTGAAGGTGCTGGCGTCGGTGCTCTGGCTGTACGAAAACAGCGGGTTGCAGTCCCTCTTCCGGTCGTTGCGTTTCATGCCTCGGTCGCTGCGGCAGATGGAGCAGCTACTGCCCCCCATCTCCCGGGAATTTTTCAATTATTCTGCTCCCGCGCCGGCCATCGGCCAAAAAAGGGGCAAGGTGGCCTTCTTTATCGGCTGCGTGCAGGAGGCATTTCTGGCCAGGGCCAATCGCGCCACCATCCGGGTTCTGCAGCGCAATGGCTATGAGGTGCATTTTCCGGCCGGGCAGACCTGCTGCGGGGCCGCGCAACTGCACATGGGCGAACTCGATTTTGCCCGCGAGCTCGCTCGCAAGAACATCGATGCTTTTCTGGACCAGGGTTTCGAGGCGGTCATCAGCAATGCCGGGGGGTGCGGCGCCACGCTGAAAGAAGACTATGCGGAGCTGTTTGCGGATGATCCGATTTACGCCGCCAAGGTCACCCGGTTTTCAGCCCTGGTCCGGGATTTCAGCGAGTTCATGCTGGATCACCTGCACGAGCCGCCCAATGGGGTCGTAAAGGCCCGTGCCGTCTATTCCGATTCCTGCCACCTTCGCCATGTCCAGAAGATCAAAAAGCAGCCGCGCCAACTGCTTCGGATGATTCCCGGGCTGGAGCTGGCGGAGCTGAAGCGTCCCGATCTGTGCTGCGGGTCGGCCGGAGTCTACAACATCATGCACCCCGAAACCGCAAACCCCATCCTCGATCTGAAAATGGAGGATATCAAGGCTGCCAAAGCCGATCTTCTGATCGTGAGCAACACGGGCTGCCACATGCAGTTGATCTCAGGCGCCAAACGTGCGAACCATCCGATACGGGTGGCCTATATCGCTGAAGTTTTGGAAGAATCGTACACTCAGGGGAGCCG
>JAEAMG010002186.1_pt1 | contig 12848 bp, 7 predicted proteins | sample 8958741 | NCBI WGS metagenome assembly JAEAMG01 (sample SAMN16933256, study PRJNA681125) | bioreactor sludge metagenome | isolation source: anaerobic bioreactor treating anionic surfactant - SDBS | place: India: Bengaluru | collected 2019-02-28
ATGGAAGACACAACATGCTGTCATTTAGTCGCCAGGGTGCGATGTGTTGTGCCGCTTCACTCCGCGGGGACATTCAACAAGGCGGTCGGCGTATTGCCGTTCCTTTTTCTTCAGGGCGTCATACATGGCGCGCGTGTTGAAATTGTATTGTGCCGCATGCTCCTTCTTGACGGCGCGCACTTCCTCAATAATAGGGTCCGTAAACATTCGCTTCACACCTCCGTCATTTCTTCCGGCGTACAAATCACTGGGCAGATATATCCCAATCGTTCCACGATATGCATGGTTTTCCGTCGCAAAAAAGCATTCGCCAGATGTTTGCAGTTCCACGTCAGCAGAAAATCCATAGCATGAACAGCGGCAATCGCCACATGTAGCGCATCATCCTTATACACGTCCGGAATAGCGCCGTTCTCCACCAATGCATCCGCAACAAATATTGCATCTTCCGACAAAGATAACACGGGCAATGAAGCAATAATCTCCAGACGCGAAGCGGCAGCGGTCGGATCTCCCCTTTGTATCTCTTCAAGAACAAGAATGGAAATGAACCGGTTGGCATTTCGCCGCGGTTCCCGCCACCATAATTTCGTAACCGCCTGACGCCCGGCAACTATAGGGTCTTGACTGGATCGGGCTGTCAAATAACTTACAATAGATGTTTCTACATAAACACTCGACGCCATAAGCGATTATCCGGCCTTTTTGAAACGCGGTACGTCCTGTCCGAATCATATCCTATATTTTTTTTCTTCCATTATAGCATACGCAGATGAAGTTGCGACGCTGATGCAGAGCCACGCGCGGACTTTTGCATTCCCTCAATAGGCGTGTCGTAAGGAAGGTGGTGCGTGTCAAGATTCTGGTCAGCATTGATGAAACCATCTGCATACATTGTGACCACCATCATCCGTTATGTTATCGCGCGGCTGAGTTGTGACGCCGTTATTTTCGGGCGCCAGGTGGCAACGTACCTATGGTGGAAATCGTAGAGGTACAGGTACGCATGCTCTTTTATTCCAGCCCTGGACCGCGGATGCGTTCGCCCCGCTGCTGGCGTTCCTGGTCGGCGAAATCGAAGGTGCCGTAGAAGAGGGCGTTGGCGTCCATCCAGGTGATGAGTCGTTCCCAGTCTTCGTCTTCCAGGCTGACGTCGTAGTGTCCCGCCTCGAGGAGTTTTGTGAGGGCGCTGCCTTTTGCGCCGAAGAATCCCGGCTGGGCAAGGGGTTCGCAGTTGCCTTCGGGAAAGACGCCGCCGCGTCCCCAGGAGGCGTAGGAGACCCGGGACACCAAGGCGTTGTAGGATTGGGTGTAACGCCCTTCGGGCACACTGGTCAGGCGTATGGGCTTACCTTCCGGCCCGTCCGCGCGCGTGTCGCCGTGGCACTGAACACAATGTTTGTCCAGCACTTGCTGTACAAGGATGGGATAACTCAGTGGGAGCGCTCCGTCCGGGGCGGGTGTAATGACGGACGGGGCGCGCCTCATGGCTTGTGTCTTGATGCCGGGCACGGGCGGCGCGTCCATGCGGTTTTCATGGCAGCCGATGCAGGAGGCTTTCTCGCCCGGTTGCAGGTAGGAGACGCTGCGCATGACCTGCACGGCCTGTCCTGAGGCGTCCAGCGCCTGGAAGGACAAGGCTTTTCCGGACGGGGCCTTGAAATACGCGGAGCCGTCGGGTTCTACGGGTACGGTGCCCAGCACCTGTTTGCCCGGCGAGGCGTTCGCCGCGCCGACGGTGGGATTGTTCGCGCCGGAGGTGGACTTGGGCAGGACCTGCACGATGCGCAGATGGGTGATGGGTGTGTCGGGCGGCAGGGCGGGTTCACTTTCATACACGTTCTGCAGGTAGTAGGCGCCTTCCTTCCCGGCATTCGCCTCCAGTACCGACGGCAATACTGGCGCGGCTTCGCGCAGGCGCAGCGGCACAGGCCACAGGCTGGCAATATTCAGGTCCCGGTAGAGCAGTTCCCGGTTGCCGTGGGCGTCCACGAGATACAGGCCGAACAGGTTCGCCAGGTTGTTCTTGGGTTCGCCGATGAGCGGGTCGTAACTGTAGGCGGCCAGAAACAGGTGCTCGGACAAGGGCCAGGGGCTGCGGTAGCAGTGTCCCGGCCAGCGGTCCATGTCCGGCGAGCGGTTCGGGGGCTCGGGACCGGGAGTGGACCGCCAGTGGGGTGGCAGGGGTGATTCGCTTTCGGGAAAAGGCACGTCAGGCGTCAGCCGCGTTAGGGGCTCCAATCCGTCAATGGCCACGGTCGGATCCACGAGGATGATGGAACCGGCCGTCATGCCGTGATGGGGTGCGGCGGTGGCCATGATTCTGCCGGAACCGGGAATCGCACGGGCTTCCCACACGCCCACCGGGTTCAATGTGTTGTTGCCGTAAAACGCGGCGGGCGCCGTGCCGTCCGGCCGGGTCACCCACAATTGCTGGTAATGCACGGCGTCGCGGTCTACATAATCCCATCGCGTATAAATGACACGGCCGTCGTTAAGCACCGCCGGATCCCATTCCTGGGTTTCATGGTAGGAAATGGTACGGATGTCCGAACCGTCTCCGTTCATGAGTGTCAGGGTATACACCTCGCAGCCGGGCGTGCCGCAACGGTGCATGCCGCCGCGCCGGGTGGAGATACATATAATCCGGCCGTTGGGCAGTTCCTTCGGCGAGAAATCGTCAAAGGCGCCATCCGTCAACTGCCGCCACTCCGTGCCGTCGCCGGTGATTTCATACAGATGATAATAGCGTCCTTTCGCTCCCTGGAAGGTGTCTTCCGGCGGGGCATCGGTCGCGCAGAACGCGACAACGATGCGCTGGCCGTCATGGCTCACCTCCGGATGCATATAGCTGCCCTGGGGCATGGTATCCGCCAATCTGCGGACTTCCATATCCTTGCCGGGATGTTCCAACACAAACACGCCGCCACCGGGCCGGGCGTACCGACCGTAGTACTGGGTCAGCTGGTGGCTGAACATGCCTGGGGCTTGTTTCACAAACACAAGCGGCCCCGTATCGGCCAAGGGATGGTCGAACATCAATTCACGGCGTAGGCGGTGTGTTTCCCGCCAGAGCGCTTCCCAGGCGTCACTGTCCTCCCCTTCGTTCAAGGAGCAAAGGGCGTCAAAAGCGTGTGTTAATGTATTCCACGCCGCCTGGGAATCGCCGGACTGAACGCCCTGCTCAAGAATTATCGCGGCGAGGGCGTTCCCATGTTCCAGCGTTTTTTCGGCAGCGGCCTTGAAGCTACTGCGCGTGACGCCTGCGCCGATGCCGTCCTGCATGCGCCAATCCCACTCGATCAGTTCTTGAACGAGCAGGGGATGGGGGGTGATTTCCCGGGGTGTCGGCGGCGTCTTTTCGGGTGCTGGTGCGGGCAGGTAGTCCATCTCCACCGTTTGACCGCCGGAAACCAGGCCGAGGCGCGTCAGGCACACCGCAGTGTCGCCGCCCTGTCCGGAAACGCTTAAGCGAATGGTACTGTTCCCGCCGAATGCCTGTCCGGAGGTGCTCACTGTGGCGTGTCCCGTTGACACCGCAGTCATATTGGTTTCGCCCGGATATACGGCCAGGGACACTTCCGCCGTCGCGCCGCCAGCATGCACTACTTCGGCGTGTGCCGTAAAAGGACTGCTTGCGGCTCCTAAACTGACGTCAATGTGCGGCGTCTGACCAGATGCGGCTATGAGCGTACAAAAACCCAGAGGCCGGGAAAAGGCCAACTGGGTACCCGAGTCATAGCCGATTAAGGCGTAACTGCCTTCCATCGCCATAGGCTCGCCGCCGAGGGAGTAACGCGCGGGACCTACCACGGGAGGAGCAGTTTTGCTTTGAAGAGGATCCGTGTTACCCTCGTTTGCGGGGTTATCGTCAGCACGGGCTGCCCCGGATAACAGCAAAACCAGCCCTGACAAGGCAACCGAGGTTATGAGGCGAAGGGTCGGCATGAACGGCTCCTGTAAAGTTACTATGGAAAAGCGGAAACAGGTGTTTATTCTTTACTGGCCAGACAGGTTTACACTATAAGAGATATGCTTGCCACGTTCAAATTGTGTGGGTGTTTGATAAATGGGACCTATAGGACCTATAGGACCAATAGTGTGCGGGGAAAAGGTTCTGGATAGTACTATTGTGTGAAACCAAACTTGTTTTCCCTTCTGCCAACGTACAATACGCCACCAAGTCAATGAGCGGTCGGTAACAGCGCGTCGGGCGCGATGGCGCAGGGAAAGGAGTGTGACCGCCTGAAAGCCTCGGCGTATTCGCAGCCGGACTGGTAGCCCCGGAAGGCGGTCTGTATTCCCGCGTAGTAGGTGGGGGTTTTACCGTACTGGCTGATGAGCCAATCCACCTGGCTCTTGTGGCATTCGATCATGCGCGCCTTGGTTTCCCAGTGTTCGGTAATATCCACGTAGAACTCGGGCTGGAAATTGATGCCTGCCAATGTATCGTAAAACCAAATCTCATGAATACGGTCTGTCGGCGGATGGTCGGTGGGGATGTTGGGCACCGTGGCCATGACGTGGGTATCCCAGACGATCTGGCCGGTGCGGATATGGTCCGGATGATAGTCGTGGTCTTTGTCGGGACACAGGATGACATCGGGCCGGAACTGACGGATCACATCAATGACATGACGGCGCACTTCCGGGCTGTCATACAGGAATTCATCATCGTAGCCCATCCAAAAGAACTCGGCGTGGAGTATGGCGGCGGCGGCGCGCGCCTCCTGTTCCCGGACAGCCGCAATTTCCTCCCGCGACAGGGTGGGGGACCCCACATCGCCCCGGGTCATGACGGCGATGCCCACGGCATGGCCCTGGGAGGTATACTTGGCAAGGGTGCCGGAACAGAATATTTCCACGTCGTCGGGGTGCGCCCCGAAAGCCATGATGCGCATTTGAGATTCTCCTTGCGTTGCACAAAACGGGGACAGACTACCAAATAGCAAGGGCTGACAAATAGTCTCCAAGTACCAGTCATGGGCTATTTTGCAGTCAGTCCCCGTTTTGCTCTGTCTTCTTGCTTTCTTATAGCCCAATAAAGTTTTTTGTTGTTAAAGGGAGGCTTTTTCAATCCTACCAGAATCGCCAGTACAGGCCCAACCATATAACAAAAAACAGCCCGTACCAGAGCAGGGCGCGCGCGTACCAGGGACGCCGCGGCTCGGCGCTCAAATGTTCGGTTAGCAGGCTGGGGCGCCAGAAGAAGGGCTGGGTCTGTTCCTCCGGCGGGGCCGGCGTGGCCAGCGAGACGATAATGACCACGGTGATAACGAGCAGTTGCTGAAAGAAGCCCACATACAGCCAGTGCATGGGCATGGAGTAGCCTGCCCACAACACGCCCAGCAGCCCGACAGTGCAGACAATGCCCGTGATCATCCCCGCCAGCGCGCCCTGGGCATTGACGCGGCGCGAGAAGACGCCCGCGAAAATGACCGTGATGATGGGCGTAGCGATAAACGTGATGCCCTGCTGGAAATACAGGAAGATGCCGCCGAACCGGTCCACCTGCGGCGCCACGAGCCCCGCGATTATGAGCGCGGCCATGGCGGCCAGGCGACCCACGGTCACCACGTTGCGGTCCGATGCGCCGGGCCGGATCAGTTTCTTGTATACGTCGAGGGAAAAGATGGTCGCGGTGGAATTGGACAGGCCGCTGACCGTGGACAGCACGGCGGCCATGAACCCCGTAAGCACAATGCCGCGCAAGCCCCATTCGGGCGCGAAGGTGCTCAACGAGAAGGCAAAGGCATGGTCAACCTTTTCCAGCGGCGCCGCCCGGCCCATCTCGTGAATCCAGTGATACACCACGAAGCCGAGGAAGCAGGTGACCAAGGGACGCAGGAAATTGATGAACCCGGCGAAGATAATGCCCATGATGCCGTCCCAGCGGGAACGGGCGCCCAACACCCGCTGCACCATCACCTGGTTGGCGGCGGAATAAAACACGAACAGGCCGAGGGTGGCGGCAAGCACGCCCAGGAACGGCGCCACCTCGTGGTCCGGCGGACAGTACAGGTGGAAGCGCTCGGGGCTGGCCGCCTCCATGGCCGCCCATCCCCCGGGGATTTGGCGCAGCGCCAGGAAGAAAAGCACCAGCCCGCCGCCGACCAGTAGCAGGCACTGGAAGGCATCGGCCCAGACCACCGATACGAGGCCGCCCTTGATGGTGTAGGCCGCCACGAAAAGAACCATGCCCCACAGAATGTAATAAAAATTCCAGCCGGTCAGGCTGGCGAAGGTCAGGCTGCCGCCGTACAAGACGGGAACGAGAAAGACGAACACGTAGGCGAAAAGCATGATGTAACTGTAGATGTCGCCGCAGACGGAATTGAAGCGGCGGGACAGCAGTTCGGGAACGGTCGCGATCTTGTTCCGGAGATAGATGGGGATGAACACGATGATGAGCACGCTGTAGACGGGCACCAGCCACCATTCCCAGTTCGCAATGCCCATGCCGTACTTATAGGCCTGCCCGACGGTGCCAACGATTTGTTCGCTCGACACGCTGGTCGAAACGAATGCGGCGCCGATGAGCCACCAGGGCAGCTGGCCGGAGGCGAGGAAGTAGTCCCGCGCGGTCTTGCCCTGCCTGCGGGAGGCCCACAGCCCGACGCCTAAAACCATGGACATGGAGACCACCAGGATGGCGATATCCACGGTGCTGAGGACGGATACAGTGGCAACAGTTTCCATAAAGATAACCTTCGCTTATTGCGCCAAGGGTGTGAAGCCGCCACCGCACAGATAGTGACGCACATTTTTAAGGGAAGCCGCGTGGTCGGGCAGTTTCGGGAAATACTCCAGGCCGAATCTGCCTGCGTATCCCGTGTCTTCAATGGCCTTCAGAATGCCCGGATAGTTCAGTTCGCCCTCGTACAGTTCCGCGCGCCCCGGCACGCCCGCCGCGTGGAAGTGGCCGATGACGTCGCTGTTCCGGCGGATGTGGGCGATGACGTTGCCTTCCATGATCTGCATGTGATAGATGTCGTGGAGCAGGCGCAGCGCAGGGCTGTTCACCGCGCGCACAATCGCGGCGCCGATATCCGAGGATTCCAGGCAGTAACCCGCGTGGTCCACCTCGGTGTTGAGCGGTTCAAGCAGCAACGTAAACCCGTTCCGCTCCGCCAGGGCGGCCGCTTCCCCCAAGGCCGTTTCGATGGCCGCCCGCATCCGGGGCCAGTCCAAACCGGGCTGGAGGTTGCCTGCGCAGGTGATGGCCCTGGCGCATCCGACGGCCTTGCCGAATTCGATGCATGCCGCGACGCGTTCCAGGTAGCGTCCGCGCGTTTCGGCCATGACCGGCGCGCCTCCCGTGGAACCGTCGTCGGGCGGATTGACCACGAAGTTGTTGATGGTCACGCCGGCGGCATCGCATGCCTGCCGCAGCGCGGCCGGGTCTTTGCGTCCCGCGCCGGCGGGTGCGCCCTCGGTGGTGTCGTGCAGCCAAAACTCCACGCAGTCATACCCGCACGCCGCGATGGGGGCGATGCGCGATTCGGGGGATGTCCCGGGAAACACGGTTTCGAGACAAACATCCAATGGGACCATGTCGGTTTTTCCTTCCTGGGGCAGCCGGTCCGGCGTCCTTTCCGGGGCCGCCGCGCTGCCGGGTCGTTCACAGGTACGCCCGCATAACCTTGTTGATGCCGCGGGCGATGGCATCGCACTCCTCGTCGGAATAAAAACAGTTGATGTCCAGCAGTATGGCGCGCGACAGCAGTTCGGTCGTGCGCGGACACATGTCCGGACGGTAGCGGGGCAACGACTCGGCGGGCACGCCGCTCCAGGGCAGGCCGTCCGGGGAAACCGTCTTGCGCTTCAGAATATGCTCCCAGTAGGTGTACACATGCCAGTCGCGTACTTTGGCGTCGTAGACGCCGCCGGCCGGCACGCCTTCGGCCGCGAGCGCCGCGCAGGCCTTGCGGGTGGTATCGGCGTCGGGCAGGAACAGGACCAGGCAGATTCCCGTGTCGCCTACGGGATCGGCAAGCCGCCGGAACGACAGGCCGGGAAACGGTTCGATGGCGTCCTTGATGCGCCGCTTGGCGTGCCGGTATCCCTCGATCCGTTCGGGGGCCTGCCGTATTTGCGCCAGCGCCACGGCCCCTTCCAGTTCGCTCATGCGGTAGTTCTCGCCGCAGAAGAGTTCGCCTTCGCGCCGTTCCTGGGCGAAACGGTCGGGACGCCAGCAGGCGGCGCAGTCGTGCCAGCTTTGCGCCCGCGTGTACAGCCATTCATCATTAGTGGTAATGAAGCCGCCCTCGCCGCTCACTATGATTTTATAATAATCGAAACTGAAACAGCCGACGGTTCCAATCGCCCCCAGGCGCCGTCCCTGGAAGGAGCCGCCGCCCGCCTGGGCGACATCTTCCACCACGGGGATCCCGCGCTGCCTGGCGATTTCCATAATGGCGTCCATTTGCGCGGCCGCGCCCCGCATGTGGACGGGCACGATGGCGCGGGTGCGCGGCGACAGGGCTTTCTCCACCGCCGCCGGATCCAGGCAGAGCGTCTCGTCAACGTCAACAATGACCGGCACGGCGTTACAGGCGGCCACGGTGGCGGCCGTCGCGAAAAAGGTGTAGCCGGGCACAATGACCTCGTCGCCCGCGCCGATGCCCAGTGCGCGGTAACTGGCCACCAGCGCGGAGGTGCACGAGTTCACGGCGAGACAGTGTTTCACGCCGACCAACGCCGCCATGGCCTCTTCGGCGGCAGCCACGCGGCTCGGTTTCGGATTGTAATACCGGAACAGGTGCGGGCCCCGGACGTCCTCATCGCTGAAAATCAATTCGCGCAACTTTTCTTTGCGGTCGCCGCTGAACTCCCACATATCCACGAGTTCCCAGAGTTCCCGGGCGCCGATCTTGGAGGGATGCGGCCCCAGGACGGGCGCGGCCATGGGCCCGCCGTCAATGGCGAGTTTTTCCGTGCTCATACCTGTTCTCCTTTGCGTGTATTAATACATGGCGCGAACGCTAATGGTTCCGCCGGCCGGCACGATGCGGATACATTCGCCCGCCGCGTCAATCGCATATTCTTGCGCGCCGGTCACTTCCGCCGACTGAATCGTTTTGCCTTCGGGATGGCGCAGGCGGATAACCACCGTCTCGGGCGTCCTGCGAACAGGCGGCTCGATCGTCGCGGTGATATACCCCTCCGCCGCCCGTGAGGTGATGTCGTACGCTACGGGGCCGAAAAAGGTCGGGGCATGGTTTACGGCCACGCGCATGCCGTCACGCAGCCAGTTGTTCGTGATGAAGGGCGCCAGCCACAGTTCTTCACCGCGTTCCTGCACGAACATCAAGCGCGTCTGGTGGAGATAATACCCCGTTTCATGGGTCTTGTTGTAAGCGCCGTTGATGAAATGCTCCCACAGGGACAGGTCTTCCCGGTTGAGCAATGTCATGACGCTGTTGAAGTAGGTGCGGACGAACGGTTTGACATCGTCGCGCAGGGCGTAAACCTCGCCGGTGCGCGCGTAGTACGGCTGGACCTTGGCGAAACCGCCCAGGTTGAACCAGTCCGCTTCGTTGGCCGCCTCGTCTTCGTAGTAGAACCAGCCGGAGTGGAGGAACTGCACGTCTTCCATGTGGTCCATCATCCAGTCCACTTGCGGGCTTTTCGGATCGAGTATCCCGAAGGGAACCAGGTGGTGCGCACCCAGTTCCACGTCGTAGCACCAGCTTCGGCCGCCGTCTTCGCCCACATACAGATTGCCGACAGGACAGGGAGCGTAGACCTGCGTCGGGTATTCGGGAACCCAGACGCCGTTGCGCAGCGGAAATACAGGCGCCTTGCCCTGTACCCAGGCGTATGCCCGACGGATGTCTTCTTCAAATGCGGCCGCATCCGCGGCCATCTCCGCCGCGCCCGGCCAGTCAATGTCCGCCAGCGCCTCGGCCGTCGCGCGCAGACCCGCGCAATAATAGCCGTTCAGGTAGAAGTAGTAGGAGTAGACCTCCCAGTCGGCGCCCACGCCGGGCGGCATCAGGCCGTACTCGGGCACCTTGTTGCCCCCGGTATCGGTGCGCATGGTTTTCCGGCGTTCCGCCATGATCCACCGGCATACCTTTTCTATTTTCGGCGCCTGGGCGCGCAGCCAGTCCGGGTCGGGGGCAAGCCGGTAATATTCGCCCAGCGTCCAAAGGTGCCAGCCCGTGCCCATGACCGTGTAGCCCGTGGTGAGATAGCCGTCCTCGTTGTAGCGGGCAATGTAATACTCCAGCGCCCGCCGCGCGAAGTCGAGATGGCCCGACGCCATCATGCCTCGTATAACCGAGTGGCCTTCGCTTTCCAGCGGGCCATAGTTCCAGGAGCCGACCCAGGGCGCGATACGCACAAAGTCCTCGTTGCGTGCGGCAAGCATGCAATGCATCGCTGAGGCCTGTATCAGGTTCCTGAACAGGCCGTCGGGGAGGTCAATTGCCATCGCCTCGTCCATGACCCGGTCCCAGTAGGCCGCCGTATCGGACGCAAGCATGTCGGCGTCCGCGGCGTCGAGTTCGGTCGGTTGGGCGTTTTCCCACCTGGGAAAATACACGGTAAGGCCGCGCTGATTTTTCGCGGGGATACTGCCCGCGACGCGCAGCACACCCTTCTCCGCACTTGTTTCAAGTCCTTCCATGTCCCCGAACCGGACCAGGGCGAGCAGGCTGCCGTTTTTTTCGACAAAAACATAATCGCCCTCAATACGAATGGACGCGGGTGTATTCGCACCCGTATCGGCAATAAAAGTGAGGCTCAATGACGCCTCGGCGGGCTGTGCTTCCGGGTTGGTTATGGTAAACTCGGCCACGCCCAAGGGACGATACGTCAGGTACCACGGCGCCCCGTCGGGCACCGCGGCTTTGCCGAAGGGAGCGACAAACGTGCGCTGACGGTACTGAACGGAACCTTCCGAAACAGTCAGTACAGGAACGGGTTTCCAGTCTGTATCGTAGTGGCGGTTTACACCGTCCCGCTTGTCCGATCCGAACCCGGGTGTCATCCGGCAGGCATAAGCTTTGCCATAAGCGCTCTCGATATGATTAAAGACCTCGGGGCGGTCGTCGAACTGGAGGACGCCTTCCCGTTCCACGATGAACTTGCGGTTGTCGCAGGCCAAAGAGAGCATGGTCGGGCCGAGGTCCGCGTCGGGACGGTGCACATGGCGCAGGGCCTGCGCCGCCGTCTGGTCGGGCAGGGCGCGCACTTCTTCCAGCAGGGTGCGCTTGTCCACGATGGAGGCCGCATACGCGTCGAGGGTCACGGGCCTGGCCGCGTCGCACACGAGCAGGCCCGCGTGTTCGACATAGACGGCTCCTTGTGCCATCACGTCATCCACGGCCACGCCGAAAGCGCCGCCCGGCAACGTAAACCGTATGATGGTGCGGTCGGCCAGTTCCCAGCGCCGGCCGGGCGAATAACGGACCGGCAGCCGCAGCGGTTCGCCGATGCCGAACATGAAGCGCAGCGGATCCGCGTTCCCGATAAGTTCCCCGTTATACATTTCAAGGCTCGCCTGTTCCCCTGGTGCGCCCCGCGTTTCGATGAGGAGTTCCGTATCCACCCAGCGTGACGCCGTATAGGCATGCAGCACCTGTACGCGAACGGGGGATCCTCCGGCCGGGAACACCCAGCGCACTTTGAGGGCGCCGGTGCGTGCCTCGGGCTTGCCGCTCCAGTCCGGCTCGACAACCCAGCGTCCGTCTTCGAGGCGCCTTGTTCCCGTAAGCGGTTCCCACTTGCCCTGCCACCGCGACCCGCCGGGCGAACCGCCGCGCTGCGTCATGGACCAATACTGGATTTCCGAACTATCGAGGTTTGGCGGGGTCCCGGTAAATGTGACGGCGAGTTGTTTGATGCGCCGCCGCTCCAACCATTCCAGGCCGATACAGGAACGTCCGTCCGCGTAGGCCTTGGCCTCGTATACGCCCTGCGCGTCCGGCGCCAGTTCCGTACGCAGGAACAGGTCATCCGCCGGAATGGGTTCGAGGCGGGTTGCCTGGGTCCCCTCAACACGGGCGGGGTCCCAGGCGGCCACACAGGCGAAAGGCGCGATGTTGACCGAAGCGCCCCGGGCACGGGCGGGCGCGGCCGGATTGGAGGTTAACACCAAGTTGACCCAGTTCGCCATGTCGCAGGTAATGCCATCCCCCGCGTCTTCCGCCACCAGCCGCAATTCCGATGCCCCTTCCAGCGAAACGCGCATCGGTTTGGCAGGATCCGTTTGACGCAAAACACCGCTGTTAAATACTTCCCGATCATCTACAAAAACCTTGAAGAGTACCGTGCCCGTATCGCTCGCCTGAAGATGCACGCCGCATGCCGCTTCAAAGGTCAGGTATTGGCCGTCGAGCATAAAAATGGTTTCGGAGGGGGCATGATCGCCCAGGCCCAGGGTATAGGTCTGTTCTCCGATACGCAGCGGTTCCCCCTCCTTGTCCGGCGCATGAGCGGCGCACCCCTCCCCGAGAACGCCCCAGCCCTGCGTATGATACATCATGGCGTCTATCAGGGACTTCATGTCCGCAGCGGATTCAGGCTGCGCGGGTTGTGCGTATGCGGCACTCAATGTCGAAAATAAAACCAACACGCCTGCGACTGTGGATAAAAGGACTCGCATCATTAGCTCTCCTTACCCGTTGCGTCTACGCTTCTTCACGATGGTTGTAACACCGCCTGGCATTATGCGCCGCCGGTCAGACCGCGAACTCCGCTACCAGGCGCGGTAAAATACTTATGCTGACTGGAAAAACTCCAGCCCCTGCCCTATTCAGCCCGAAGCAGGGTCTATAGAGTAACAGACGCATGGCTATACAGTGCAATCCGGTTCAGGAGAACTTCAGAGGAACCTATTG
>JAEAMG010002189.1_pt1 | contig 12826 bp, 14 predicted proteins | sample 8958741 | NCBI WGS metagenome assembly JAEAMG01 (sample SAMN16933256, study PRJNA681125) | bioreactor sludge metagenome | isolation source: anaerobic bioreactor treating anionic surfactant - SDBS | place: India: Bengaluru | collected 2019-02-28
TATCTCTTCGAGGCCTCCGGTGTCCAGTCTATCCAACTTGTTGGAAATGAAGAGATTCCCGGGAATAGGAAGGCCGCACGAAATGCCCTTTAATCGTTCCTGAAGCCGTCTCTCCGAATCTTCGAGGCCGTAGTAAACCGCTTTACCGGGTTCTACCTCTATTTGCCCTAAAGCATAGCCTCCGCTCTCGAAAGCCACGGCATGGCACAAATGCAACGCCAGCCACGACTTGCCGACTTTCGGCTTACCTGCAAGTAATATGAGGCCTTCAGGAATCAGGCCGGGAACGGTCCACTTTATCGGCTCAAATTCCTTCTCCATTAGCTCCATCGCTGATAAATACTTGACTTTCGCCTTCCTGATACCGTGCCGATCCGCATTGAAACGCTCAACTTCCTTAATCGCATCTTCAGGGTTACGGAGGGTTAACAGCCTTTCCCGGAGAAGTTCTTCACTCTCTTGCCGGACCTCTTCGAGTAAGCCGTAGTAACTGGGCAGGCTTTCGTGATTCTCTTTGTCGATGGTTTCGGCCACCGTTGGAAAGTGTGAGCGAAAGTCTTTTATAAGAGCCGTTTCATCAGTCCCCTTTCGGGAATGGCCCGCCAGAAAGTCGTATATTTCACGTCTCTGGAAGTCGGACCGTCTCACCTCCGGGAATAACTCCCTGAATTGTGCGTCGTACAACAACGCCCATAGTAAATATCTCTCCAGGGAACTTGTTCCATATTCTGGAGATGTTATACTGGTCATAGAGCTGTTGTAGCCTTGATTGCTTTGAAGTCCTCCCGGGGTTGTGCCCGGGAGTTTCTTTTTAGTCATTGTTATCATTCCCGGACATAGCGTTAAGTATCTGTCTTTTTGCCCTTACCACTTCAAGAAAAACCGGATCCAGGCGAAAGTATTCTCCACGCCTTTGATTAAGCTCGGGGGTCTCTTCATATTTCCAGTATGTGAGGCCTCCTTGTTGTTCGGTCCCGATCGATTTGATTCCCTTCGTTCTGTAATAGGCCGCCTCGTAGATGTTTCGTGTAATATACATATCCTCTCTCTCCTTTTCCTTCTCGATTTTTTCAGCTTAGGATTCTTGCAGGCCTCTCTTCTCTAGTTCTTGTTTCAGCAGATCTAGTTCACGTCCGGATAGCTTGAGCCGTCCGGCAACTCTCTCAAACAGTTTGCCCTTCTTTGTCTCAATGTCATAGAGAGCCGAATACACGGCCGTTCTTGATGTCCGATATCGCATTGCCAATTCTTTGACAGTCATCTTTTAATCCCTCCGTTTTCTTCATCAAATGAAGAGAGACCGCACCAACACGGCAATAAACGCCGGTGGCCGGTCTCTCACGTGACACTATCCCTTTTGTAATGCCCTAAAATCAAGACTCTGTTATAATGACTTCGAGGTGTAATGCTTACAAAGTGAGAGGTGGACCGGCCAAAGTCAGAGCCTCTCACTTTTCTTTTTACTATCTTCTCCATTTCTTCGTAAACGCCCATAGATAATGGCCTCTTTTGATAATGCCCCGCCTTTGTCGCTGCACCTATCTATAAGGCGTTTCGTAAACGTGGAACTCGATAAGATAGTAAAAATTTCTAAGCCAATTCTAGCATACGTTACAAAGCAAAAACCAAAAACTCAAAAATCAATTGCTCTATGCAATACAACTATTCCGGCCGGTCCGGGATACAATAGATATAGTCCTTTGGACCATCGAGGCGGGTAGGTGTGTCAGCACTTGGCGGCCTTTCTGTGCGCGATGCGATTTCCGCAAACTTCTTGCCGTTGAGCAGAAAAACAAAGCCCCCCTCGGGCGTTTCTTCTACTGCATCAAAGCGTTCCCCGGGAAGGGCCCTGATTGCTTTTTCCTCTTCTGGGGTAAGTTTCGGGTAGTAGCCTAGAACCATTTGCCGCCTTCTGCCGCCTCCCAAGTCAATTGGGGGAGTTAAAACGATTTGGCTCTTTAGTTTTTCAGGGTAATGTAACGGTACAGGCCGAATCAAGCTAATCTCTTCTGGTTTTATTCTTTTCTCTTCTGACTCCATTCTTTCCCCTCCTTTTATGGCCTTATGGCCGCTTCTTCAGTCTCGAAGTTCTTCGACCACCAATAGATCAACTTATCCGTGTTGGTCCGGTCCAGGGCGTTGTAAAGCTCCGTGAGCGTTACCGTCTTTCGGTTGTGGTAGATACCTGTCATGGCTTGAATTACGGCCTTCTCCGAACGTGCCAGCTTCTCGGTCAGCTTCTCCAGTAACTTAAAGTCCTTGATAGAGCCGTCAGGGTTATAGGCCGCTGATATCTTCGTCCATAGCCCAAAACTCGAAAGAATAACCTTCAGATCTGTAAATTCCATCTTCTCATTCCTTTATCATTTCGCTTATAGACTTCTCGCTTACCATATATGCCCGTCCTAATCTTGCGGCCTTCAATTGCCCCTCTCTTATCCATCGCCTTATCGTTTGAGCGGACACGTTGAGTATTTCGGCCGTTTCGTTCACTGTGTAGTATTTCTTCCCGGACAATTCCACCATTTCGCTCACCACCCTTTCTTCTTACATAGATACTATAACATACAAATAATCATATCTATATATAAGCAAATATTATGATAAATAACGCTCGATTTATGATTCATAATAGATATTATGTATCATTATTTCTTTGTACCGCCTTGTGAGCCGTTCACAAAAGGCGGTTTTTTATGCCGTATTTATGGGTGCAAACCACTCAAAGCCTTTCTGATAGCGGTTTATCTCCAATATAATCATCAATAATGCATAAATTATTACTCATTATGCGTTATGTCCTTCGTGTTTTCGAGGCCTGTCATTCTCGAAGTCGAAGGCCTCAGCTCGATAACGCTTTCCCGGGTGAGCTATGAGACTCTTCATAGAATGGCCCACAATGAATGTTTTCAATGTCAGGGGTGTAATCACCTTGACCACTTGAAAAAAATGCAACACGGGCCATTATACGAGGCCTCTTCTCTATTGGTTTCATAGCTTATAGGGTGATATCATATTATCCGACTCCAGGAGACGCTAAACACCGGTAACCGTTATTATGTTTATTGCTTTCATATCGTGTCATCTTTTTCTATTGATGTTTACAACGTAAAGGGGGTTAGATATGAATATCAAGGAAATAAGCAATCAGTCAGGCTTACCGTATTCTACTGCCAGGAAATACTTAGTATTACTTGAAGAGTCCGGGCTTCTCAGTTCCAGGCTCGAAGAGGGTTCACGGGTGTTTGATAATCAATCGGTCCGGTATGTAAAACGTCTCGCTTCAATGTCGAAAGACGGTATCCCTTTGAATGAAGCAATAGACCGTATCCGTGAAAGTCCTTATGCCGTCTCTGATAATTCAGAAGTTGCAGGCCTTCAGGAACAAATAAACACTCTCACGAAAGAGGTTAAGTCTCTTTCGGACCTTCTACAACTTGAATTATCCAGGCAAAAAGCCTTACCTGAAACGTCCGGCTTCTGGTATCACTTAAAAGCGGCTTTCAGAAGCCTATTCAGAAGAAAATAGCATCGTGAATCTCACTCATTGTTACGTTTGCATTTCTTTGCCGGTCCCCGTATTACTACACGGGGACCTTCAAAAGAAAAGCCTCCAGGGTTAACCGGAGGCCTCCACTGGGAGTGAATAGCTTTTATTTCAACGGGCCGATATCAACATTTATAACGTGTTTGAATCCGTCCGGGTATAGGCAATAACCATCAGGCCACTTTCTCAACGGCTTTTCGGCTTCTTCGTCTCCGGAGATGATGGTTACTTCAATCTCCGATTCTCTGAAGGCTTTAAGATTCTCCAGATGTTGAGACTTGAAAGCCTCTTTCAAGTTCTCCAGGTCCTCATCGGTCATTTCCTGCCACTCGTTGCCGGAGAAGCCGTATATCTTGCCCGACTCTTCTTTATAGCGGCCCGGAAATACCGCTTTCTTTAGTCCCAGGAGCAACTTTTCGAGTCGATACGTACTTCTCACGCTACCGCCGCCCTTCTCTCTTCCTGAAGCGTTTCTGCAAGTCTCAATAACTCTTCAAGCTTCTCGCTGTAATCGTGCTTTTCGAGTAATTGCCCTGCAACGCTCGCCAGATATCCCACAGTACGGGCTTTGTCAATCTTCTCTTTGAATGTTCGTGGTTCGAGTTTTTGAACGGCTACAATTTCGCTTTGTACTTTTCGTATAAGTGTTCTCGCTGTTATTGTAATCATGGGGGTTACCTCCGTAGGTTCTTCTCTTTCGCTTTTCCACTGAGAGTTAGAACGCCCGAATCTTGCAGGAAGGCCCGGCCCTCTGCATCTCTGAAGAGCCGGGTAAAGGCGGTTACTCTCTATGTCAAGTAAAGGGTTACTGGTCGATATTGAATCTCTGGAACAACTTTGATTGCATCGCATAGTTACTGATAATCTTCAATTGTCTTAAGATAGCCGGGTAATCGGTCAATTTCTCACCAACAACGCTTTTGAGCCTGAAGTCTTTCAGCTTATTAAATTTTGCATTGAGGCCTGCCTCGTATTTTCCGGCAACAACAAAACCTGTATCTTCGATTGCTTCTTCCAATGCCCGGAGTCTTTCGGGCCGGACCGTCTCCAGGTTTGAAGTTAGCTCTTCTTCGTAGGCCTTTATCAGCTCTTCGAGTCCTTTTGCTTCGAGCCGGGCAACTCTATTTTGCTCATAGAGAAGCAGTGAGCCGTCAAATTTAGTGCCTGCAAAGCGTTCGGCTTTCAAGGCTTCAGTCTCAAGCCGGGTCTTCTCACCTTCGAGCTTATCTTTGCAAAGCTGTATCTTCTCTTCAATGAGGCCTTTAATCTCGTTTCTAAGGCGGTTCTCCGCTTCGATACGCCAGTCATTGGTCCGTTGCTCTCTTTCCTGCCTTTCCTGAATCTCGTAGAGCCTCTTCTCAAGGCTTCTCTGCAAGTCGCCCACTTCCTGAAGAGTTACCTCCGCTAGCTCCGTAAGCGGTACGCCTTTGTGCTCTTTTCGAGTCTCCAGGTCCGTGCCTGCCTTTCTCTCTGCTATTGCCTTCTTCAGTTCCAGAATTTGCTCATCGATGCTCTTTTCGGTTCTCTCCATCTTTTCTCACTCCTTATAATTTTTTTGATTCTTCGGCAATCCCTTTGATAACCTCGTTTGCCAGCGAGTTGAAGTTAGTTCTTTGAATCCGTATCTTCTCCAGGGTGTTTTTTTGTACCTCTTTCATAGTGTCCACTCCCTGAATATCAATTCTGTATTGCCCCGGTCCTATTTCTTCGATTCGTCTCGCTATAATGCCTCTATCTCGCTTCAAGTGCTTTAGATAGAATTTCAACTGCTGTATATTCCCCTCAAATATCATCTTTCGCCTCTAAAATACCTGTAACCGCTGTAACCGCTGTAACTGCCTGTTTCTCTTAGTCTATAATCCTTATTCAAGGCCAGTTATAGAGAGTTACAGTAGTTACGCTCTCACTGTAACTGCCTGTAACCGCCTGTAACTCTTACACCAGTTACACCAGTTACAGTAGTTACACCAGTTACATTCATTACTGTAATTACATACTTTCCATTCTCACTTACTATCACTCCAAAAAAGTGCTATATAGCGTATAGCCGTATAGTCTTGCCGAAAAATAGCCTTCAACATCTCATTAAAAGCCAATTCTAAAACTATACGGCCCCGTATAGTCTCTGTATAGTCCCGTATAGTCTCGTATAGTCTCCATCATCAAAACTATACGCAACTATACGGTGGCTATACGCTAAGAGAGAGAGCCGTATAGTCTCTGTAATAGGCTTAAATAGTAGTATTATATATATATATATATCTAAAACTATACGACTATACGCATTTCTACTCTGGTAACTCATATTTTCCCTTCTTGCTAATAACTTGGCCAGCTTTTCTCATCTTCTGAAGCAACGGGGTAACATTCTTTTTCCCCAAAGAGTCGGCAATCTGTGAAGGTGTCATTCCTGGGTCTTCTTTCAAGACCTCCAAGATTTCGGCCCTTTCTCTTGAAAGTGAGTATTCGTCGGCATCTCCGAGCAATTGAATCACCGGGGTATCTTCTTCGTTGAATCTGTAAGCATAGCGGCCCTCCGGGATTCCCTGTCTGCTTTCAATACTTAAAACCGTGATTTCTGAGTCATCGCCGCCTCTTGTTCGGTTCAATACAATGTTGGTGTCCGTTGTGGCTCTAATACCGGTCGTTCCTAAGATTGCATCGAAGTCATCATCAGTCTTTGCCTTCGTGTTGTGGTGGACTATGAGAATCGCTATGTGCTTCTCGTTCGCGATTTCCTGAAGCCTCCCGAGGGTTTCAACGGCTGCATCGTAGTCATCTATATTGCCTCGCTTCATCGGCTTTACTTTCTGGTAAGTGTCAATGATGGCCAGCCTTGCATCAGGGTGCCCTTTAATCCATTCTTCTATTTGCTCGTAACCACCTTTGTCTAATACCTTTGCCCTCAATGCGATTTCGAGATTCGTAACCGCCGCGGTCTCCCTCTCGAAGTGTCTCCCTAAAAGCCTTAAGCGTTCCTTGAGAAGCCTTTCGTTCCCCTCGAGGGCCAGATACAAAACCGACCCAGGCTTACACTTGAGCTTTTTTTCAGGGTCGCCCATTGCATAGCCTCCCTGGGCAATTGCAAGGGCCCATTCCATCACTAAGTAGCTTTTGCCGGTTTTCGGCTTTCCTGATAGGACCGCGAGGCCTTCTGGAAGTATTCTCGGGATGATTTCTTCCAGCGGTGGAAGTTCCTTCTTCATCAGGTCCGCAACCGTGAACGTCTCTAATTTGTGCTTTGAGTCTGCAATTCCGCGTTGGCCCTCTGCAAATCTTTCATACTCACGTTTGCGGTCATCGGAGCTTCTGAGGTTCGCGAGCCTCCCCCAGAAAAGTTTTTCGCTTTCTTTCCTAACACTCTCTATCAGGGCGTAGTAACTGGGAAGGCTTTCGTGATGTTCTTTGTCGATGTTTTCGGCCACCGTCGGAAAGTGTTGCCGAAAGTCTTTCAAAAGCTCTATTTCGTCCGTCTTTGCCGTGTAGTGTCGTGCCAGGTAGTCGTAGATTTCGACTCTCTGAAAGTCCGAACGGTACACGTAAGGGAACAGCTCCCTGAATTGTGCGTCGTACAACAACGCCCATAGTAAATAACGTTCTTTGGTGCTTGTTTGAATTGCTGAATTTGATATAATTGAATTATTGGAGTCGTTCGGTTGTGTTTGTGTTGTCGGCCCTGTGTGCGCAGGGCTTTTCTTTTGCTTCATATTAAGCTCCTTTCGCCAGTCTGCGATATTCTCTTCTCTGAAGCTCTTTCTCCAGGATAATAACGTCTCTTTCGTTGAGGTTTAATCTTGAACGGCTTCTATCAGGTTCGATAAGGCCTTTGGCTTCCAGGTCGTAAAGGACCTGATAAATGTAATTGAGTCTGCAACGGTACTTCTTTGCCAACTGTAAAGCCTTCATTGAATCCTCCTTAAAATAAAAGCCCGCTCTTGGCAGGCCTTTGATTTTTCGATTCTCAAATGGTACTATAAATATACGCAAAAACAATTGTTTCTATGAGCGACTGGAGGCCTGCTAAGCTTACACCAGTCGCTTTTCATTTGAGTATATCACAAGAAAAAGGGATAAAGCAAACGCTAACGCTGTATCCATCAGCGAAAGAATACCAATATATTGGTAGATATCAGCGAAAGAACACCATCAGAAATAATGACTCATAATAGATATTATGTATCATTATCTTTGTGAACCGCTTTATAAGCCACTCACAAAAGGCGGTTTTTTGTACTGTGTTTATAGGTTAAAATCGCTTTAAGCCTCTATATAAGCCGTTTATATCAATATAATCGTCAATAACTCATAATTTATGCCTTTCGCTTTCGTGTTTTCGAGGCCTGCCATCATCGAAGTCGGAGGCCTCAGCTCGATAACGCTTTCCCGGGTGAGCTATGAGACTCTTCATAGAATGGCCCACAATGAATGTTTTCAATGTCAGGGGTGTAATCACCTTGACCACTTGAAAAAAATGCAACACGGGCCATTATACGAGGCCTCTTCTCTATTGGTTTCATAGCTTATAGGGTGATATCATATTATCCGACTCCAGGAGACGCTAAACACCGGTAACCGTTATTATGTTTATTGCTTTCATATCGTGTCATCTTTTTCTATTGATGTTTACAACGTAAAGGGGGTTAGATATGAATATCAAGGAAATAAGCAATCAGTCAGGCTTACCGTATTCTACTGCCAGGAAATACTTAGTATTACTTGAAGAGTCCGGGCTTCTCAGTTCCAGGCTCGAAGAGGGTTCACGGGTGTTTGATAATCAATCGGTCCGGTATGTAAAACGTCTCGCTTCAATGTCGAAAGACGGTATCCCTTTGAATGAAGCAATAGACCGTATCCGTGAAAGTCCTTATGCCGTCTCTGATAATTCAGAAGTTGCAGGCCTTCAGGAACAAATAAACACTCTCACGAAAGAGGTTAAGTCTCTTTCGGACCTTCTACAACTTGAATTATCCAGGCAAAAAGCCTTACCTGAAACGTCCGGCTTCTGGTATCACTTAAAAGCGGCTTTCAGAAGCCTATTCAGAAGAAAATAGCATCGTGAATCTCACTCATTGTTACGTTTGCATTTCTTTGCCGGTCCCCGTATTACTACACGGGGACCTTCAAAAGAAAAGCCTCCAGGGTTAACCGGAGGCCTCCACTGGGAGTGAATAGCTTTTATTTCAACGGGCCGATATCAACATTTATAACGTGTTTGAATCCGTCCGGGTATAGGCAATAACCATCAGGCCACTTTCTCAACGGCTTTTCGGCTTCTTCGTCTCCGGAGATGATGGTTACTTCAATCTCCGATTCTCTGAAGGCTTTAAGATTCTCCAGATGTTGAGACTTGAAAGCCTCTTTCAAGTTCTCCAGGTCCTCATCGGTCATTTCCTGCCACTCGTTGCCGGAGAAGCCGTATATCTTGCCCGACTCTTCTTTATAGCGGCCCGGAAATACCGCTTTCTTTAGTCCCAGGAGCAACTTTTCGAGTCGATACGTACTTCTCACGCTACCGCCGCCCTTCTCTCTTCCTGAAGCGTTTCTGCAAGTCTCAATAACTCTTCAAGCTTCTCGCTGTAATCGTGCTTTTCGAGTAATTGCCCTGCAACGCTCGCCAGATATCCCACAGTACGGGCTTTGTCAATCTTCTCTTTGAATGTTCGTGGTTCGAGTTTTTGAACGGCTACAATTTCGCTTTGTACTTTTCGTATAAGTGTTCTCGCTGTTATTGTAATCATGGGGGTTACCTCCGTAGGTTCTTCTCTTTCGCTTTTCCACTGAGAGTTAGAACGCCCGAATCTTGCAGGAAGGCCCGGCCCTCTGCATCTCTGAAGAGCCGGGTAAAGGCGGTTACTCTCTATGTCAAGTAAAGGGTTACTGGTCGATATTGAATCTCTGGAACAACTTTGATTGCATCGCATAGTTACTGATAATCTTCAATTGTCTTAAGATAGCCGGGTAATCGGTCAATTTCTCACCAACAACGCTTTTGAGCCTGAAGTCTTTCAGCTTATTAAATTTTGCATTGAGGCCTGCCTCGTATTTTCCGGCAACAACAAAACCTGTATCTTCGATTGCTTCTTCCAATGCCCGGAGTCTTTCGGGCCGGACCGTCTCCAGGTTTGAAGTTAGCTCTTCTTCGTAGGCCTTTATCAGCTCTTCGAGTCCTTTTGCTTCGAGCCGGGCAACTCTATTTTGCTCATAGAGAAGCAGTGAGCCGTCAAATTTAGTGCCTGCAAAGCGTTCGGCTTTCAAGGCTTCAGTCTCAAGCCGGGTCTTCTCACCTTCGAGCTTATCTTTGCAAAGCTGTATCTTCTCTTCAATGAGGCCTTTAATCTCGTTTCTAAGGCGGTTCTCCGCTTCGATACGCCAGTCATTGGTCCGTTGCTCTCTTTCCTGCCTTTCCTGAATCTCGTAGAGCCTCTTCTCAAGGCTTCTCTGCAAGTCGCCCACTTCCTGAAGAGTTACCTCCGCTAGCTCCGTAAGCGGTACGCCTTTGTGCTCTTTTCGAGTCTCCAGGTCCGTGCCTGCCTTTCTCTCTGCTATTGCCTTCTTCAGTTCCAGAATTTGCTCATCGATGCTCTTTTCGGTTCTCTCCATCTTTTCTCACTCCTTATAATTTTTTTGATTCTTCGGCAATCCCTTTGATAACCTCGTTTGCCAGCGAGTTGAAGTTAGTTCTTTGAATCCGTATCTTCTCCAGGGTGTTTTTTTGTACCTCTTTCATAGTGTCCACTCCCTGAATATCAATTCTGTATTGCCCCGGTCCTATTTCTTCGATTCGTCTCGCTATAATGCCTCTATCTCGCTTCAAGTGCTTTAGATAGAATTTCAACTGCTGTATATTCCCCTCAAATATCATCTTTCGCCTCTAAAATACCTGTAACCGCTGTAACCGCTGTAACTGCCTGTTTCTCTTAGTCTATAATCCTTATTCAAGGCCAGTTATAGAGAGTTACAGTAGTTACGCTCTCACTGTAACTGCCTGTAACCGCCTGTAACTCTTACACCAGTTACACCAGTTACAGTAGTTACACCAGTTACATTCATTACTGTAATTACATACTTTCCATTCTCACTTACTATCACTCCAAAAAAGTGCTATATAGCGTATAGCCGTATAGTCTTGCCGAAAAATAGCCTTCAACATCTCATTAAAAGCCAATTCTAAAACTATACGGCCCCGTATAGTCTCTGTATAGTCCCGTATAGTCTCGTATAGTCTCCATCATCAAAACTATACGCAACTATACGGTGGCTATACGCTAAGAGAGAGAGCCGTATAGTCTCTGTAATAGGCTTAAATAGTAGTATTATATATATATATATATCTAAAACTATACGACTATACGCATTTCTACTCTGGTAACTCATATTTTCCCTTCTTGCTAATAACTTGGCCAGCTTTTCTCATCTTCTGAAGCAACGGGGTAACATTCTTTTTCCCCAAAGAGTCGGCAATCTGTGAAGGTGTCATTCCTGGGTCTTCTTTCAAGACCTCCAAGATTTCGGCCCTTTCTCTTGAAAGTGAGTATTCGTCGGCATCTCCGAGCAATTGAATCACCGGGGTATCTTCTTCGTTGAATCTGTAAGCATAGCGGCCCTCCGGGATTCCCTGTCTGCTTTCAATACTTAAAACCGTGATTTCTGAGTCATCGCCGCCTCTTGTTCGGTTCAATACAATGTTGGTGTCCGTTGTGGCTCTAATACCGGTCGTTCCTAAGATTGCATCGAAGTCATCATCAGTCTTTGCCTTCGTGTTGTGGTGGACTATGAGAATCGCTATGTGCTTCTCGTTCGCGATTTCCTGAAGCCTCCCGAGGGTTTCAACGGCTGCATCGTAGTCATCTATATTGCCTCGCTTCATCGGCTTTACTTTCTGGTAAGTGTCAATGATGGCCAGCCTTGCATCAGGGTGCCCTTTAATCCATTCTTCTATTTGCTCGTAACCACCTTTGTCTAATACCTTTGCCCTCAATGCGATTTCGAGATTCGTAACCGCCGCGGTCTCCCTCTCGAAGTGTCTCCCTAAAAGCCTTAAGCGTTCCTTGAGAAGCCTTTCGTTCCCCTCGAGGGCCAGATACAAAACCGACCCAGGCTTACACTTGAGCTTTTTTTCAGGGTCGCCCATTGCATAGCCTCCCTGGGCAATTGCAAGGGCCCATTCCATCACTAAGTAGCTTTTGCCGGTTTTCGGCTTTCCTGATAGGACCGCGAGGCCTTCTGGAAGTATTCTCGGGATGATTTCTTCCAGCGGTGGAAGTTCCTTCTTCATCAGGTCCGCAACCGTGAACGTCTCTAATTTGTGCTTTGAGTCTGCAATTCCGCGTTGGCCCTCTGCAAATCTTTCATACTCACGTTTGCGGTCATCGGAGCTTCTGAGGTTCGCGAGCCTCCCCCAGAAAAGTTTTTCGCTTTCTTTCCTAACACTCTCTATCAGGGCGTAGTAACTGGGAAGGCTTTCGTGATGTTCTTTGTCGATGTTTTCGGCCACCGTCGGAAAGTGTTGCCGAAAGTCTTTCAAAAGCTCTATTTCGTCCGTCTTTGCCGTGTAGTGTCGTGCCAGGTAGTCGTAGATTTCGACTCTCTGAAAGTCCGAACGGTACACGTAAGGGAACAGCTCCCTGAATTGTGCGTCGTACAACAACGCCCATAGTAAATAACGTTCTTTGGTGCTTGTTTGAATTGCTGAATTTGATATAATTGAATTATTGGAGTCGTTCGGTTGTGTTTGTGTTGTCGGCCCTGTGTGCGCAGGGCTTTTCTTTTGCTTCATATTAAGCTCCTTTCGCCAGTCTGCGATATTCTCTTCTCTGAAGCTCTTTCTCCAGGATAATAACGTCTCTTTCGTTGAGGTTTAATCTTGAACGGCTTCTATCAGGTTCGATAAGGCCTTTGGCTTCCAGGTCGTAAAGGACCTGATAAATGTAATTGAGTCTGCAACGGTACTTCTTTGCCAACTGTAAAGCCTTCATTGAATCCTCCTTAAAATAAAAGCCCGCTCTTGGCAGGCCTTTGATTTTTCGATTCTCAAATGGTACTATAAATATACGCAAAAACAATTGTTTCTATGAGCGACTGGAGGCCTGCTAAGCTTACACCAGTCGCTTTTCATTTGAGTATATCACAAGAAAAAGGGATAAAGCAAACGCTAACGCTGTATCCATCAGCGAAAGAATACCAATATATTGGTAGATATCAGCGAAAGAACACCATCAGAAATAATGACTCATAATAGATATTATGTATCATTATCTTTGTGAACCGCTTTATAAGCCA
>JAEAMG010002191.1_pt1 | contig 12820 bp, 10 predicted proteins | sample 8958741 | NCBI WGS metagenome assembly JAEAMG01 (sample SAMN16933256, study PRJNA681125) | bioreactor sludge metagenome | isolation source: anaerobic bioreactor treating anionic surfactant - SDBS | place: India: Bengaluru | collected 2019-02-28
GGAATTAAACATTAAACCCACGTAAGTAGGTTTAAGTAGGTTTTAAATAACGGTTAAAGCACCGCACCCTCTAGAAAAATGCAGCGCTGGTCTTATGTTCAGGATGGCTGTTCAGCGGTGGCAATGTTCAGCTTTAAAGAGCATCCAACAGCTAGGCAAAAATGATGGGTTGGATAATCAACTTTTCACTCTTAACCTTTGTGGATCATAAAAAGGCAACTCCACCACTTTGGCTTTTAGGCGTTTTTTAAGACCATCCAGTTGTCCAACTTCGACAGCGGTGCCTGTTAGGGCATACTGCGGTGCAAGGCGGCACAGGGCAATCTGTTGTTGCAGCAAAGGGGAGTTGGCTGCACTGGTCACCACACCTACAGGAAAACGTCCAACATAGACCGGGTCGCCATGCTGGACCGCTTCATTGCCTTCCAGGACCAGGCCCATGAGTTTATGTCGGCTTTCCGGCGCCTGATTTTTCATGGCCTGTTTGCCGATAAAATCTTCTTCCTTGGTTTTCATTGGTACCGTGAAACCAATGCCGGCTTCATAGGGATTGGTTTCGGCTGAAAACTCATGCTGTGCAAAGATCAGCCCAGCTTCTATGCGCAATAAATCCAGGGCATCAAAACCGAGCGGAGCAATCTCATATTGCTGGCCTTCCTGCCAAACGGCATCCCAAAGCTGTTCGGCATGGCTAGGATGACACCAGACTTCAAAGCCCAGCTCACCGGTATAGCCGGTGCGTGATACCATGACCGGAATCCCGTCTGTACCGCCCAGCTTGCCGAGGGTAAAGTGGAACCATGCTAATTTTTCTACGCTTGGCTGATGTTCCGGCGTCCAGATCAGTTGCTGCAACAGCGCACGGCTGTGTGGACCTTGCACTGCAATATTGTGAATATGCCGGGATGAATTGCGGATGCTGACTTTATAGCCATGCTGCTGTGCCAGCTGTTTCAGCCAGGTTCCTGAATATTCATCACCACAAATCCAGCGGAAACAGTTTTCACCCATGCGGAAAATCGTGCCGTCATCCACCATGCCGCCTGTTTCCAGACAGGAGGCCGAGTAGGCAATTTCACCCACCGCCAGTCTGCGGATATTGCGGGTCAAGGCATACTGCATAAAAGCTTCTGCATCCGGGCCGGTAATTTCAAATTTGCGCAGCGCGCTTAAATCGATCATGGCGACCCTTTCACGGCAGGCCAGATATTCCGCTTTGGCACCCCAGCCGTCGTATTCATTGGCAATCCAATAGCCGTGGTACTCACTGATTTTTGAAGTAAGCGCTTGGATGCGCGGAAAAAATCCTGATGCTTGGGTCATGCGCGGCAGTTCCTCGGGGTCAATTCGATAATGCTGGGAGCGTGGGAAATGCTGATCCTGATCATAAATCCGGACCAGAATATCCGTCGGTACCCAGCCATTGGAAGGATCAATATCGTCAGGGCAGGCAGATGATGCACAGAGCAGATCACGGTGGGCACGCAGCAGGACATAATCTCCCGGTCTGGACCACGGTTCTGCCATGCTGATTGCACCGCAAGGTTCAACAAAGGTGTTGTAAAACAGGTTAATGGCAGGCCATGCATTGCGGCTTTGGATGCCAAAAGGCTGCAGAACCTGGTTAAAATTATCGGTGCAGGAAATATGGCCAAAGTAGCCGGAATCGTTATAGAACTTCGGACTGCAGGCACTCAGGAACATATCGTGCCGGCCCACGGTGTCTTGAACCACTTCGGCCAGTGCTTGCAGATCTGAGGCAAAAAACTTAGAGTGCAGCCCGGGAGCCGGGGTGGCATGCCCCAAAATGGTCCGGGTGGCCATGGCATCCAGACCCAGTTCTTGGCCCAGGGCCAAAGCCTGGGCATCAAAGGCCAAAAAATCGGAACACTGCTTGCCCGACAAGTCTATAATTTGAATCCATTGTCCTGCTTTAACGCTATACGTCCGTGCTGAAGCGCGTGGTATCAGAATTTCCTGCACCGGTTTGGCTAAAGGCTGCGGCAAATAATAATGCACGGGCTGGGCTTTAAATAGCGTCACTGGAACTTCATCTATGCAGTACTGCTGCTGTACATTCATGTCCAGGCCGGTATTCAGCACGATGACTTGAATTGCCGCCGATGCCTGAAAAATGTTCTTTCCAGGACTATGCAAGGTCAGCGCCTGCTCCAGCCAGTCAGGCTGTATAGCATGTTGTGCTAACTGCTGTTTCAGGCGCTGGCTAGAGGCGCTGGCCTGATTTAACTGTGCATGTGTAGCCCGAGCACCATTGGCCACTAGGTGGGATTCGGCCTGTAGTGCCTGTAGCAATTCTGGCTTAAGCTGCTGTTCTGTATTGAAAATCAGTAGATCAATACTCTGTTGTTCAGGTAAGTCAAATTGAATGCGATCACCCGCATCCAGGTCAAAAATGTGCATGCACTGTGCATCTGCGCGCAAATACAGTTCATGGATTGGCTGCTGCAGATGAATATATTCATCTGTCACTGCAGTGGCTAAAGCTGAAGTAAGCGTTCCCATAGATGAGCCCAAAGCGTCCCGCTGGTTCTGATGCTCTTCATTTCACACATATTCTGCTGGAACAGCAATTTCTCCAGAGGTATACCCTGAATAGGGTAGTGCTGGATGTTGGCATGATTCCTGCTCAAATAATTTAACTGTAAAGAATAATTCAGCAGCATGGCGCATCTTGCGAGTGAAGTGATGAATGACAGCAAAATAGAGACAGAGCGGGCCATAAACCAGGCAGGTGATTTAGATCAGACCCAACGGCTGCTTCGCCAGCGTGAATTGACGCTGTTTTATCTGCAGGCCAAATTAAAGCTGATGCAGATTCAGGATACCAAGGCCGAATTGCCACTTTTTCTGCAATGGCTGAAACAGCATTTTCCTGTGCCGGACTTGCCGGAATATTGTCTGGTGATGTGCTATCCCTTCACTCAGGAATGTTTCATTTTTCATGCCTTGGCGCAACCGCTGGCGCAGTCTGAGGTACGTCTGCTCCAAGAGCAGCTGCTACCGCGTTCTGTAGCGGTGATGCAGCAGGATGTGCCGCTGCTGCTGGGGCAGCATGATTGCCTCTCGCTGTTTACTGGACAGAATTTTGCAGTCTGGCGGGTCTATTTAAACTATTCGGCAGCCCAGCCGGTGGACGTGGAGCTACTGCAGCAGCTGGATCAGGCTTTGCAATCGGGCTTTCAGGAACGTGCGCTACAGCAGGAGCGCATACAAACCATATTGCAGCAGGAGCGGCGTGATTTTTCGGCTGACTTACATGACAGCATTGCGCAAATTATTGGATTCTTAAGGTTGAAATCCGCGCAGCTGAACCAGCAATGCAAACAGCAGCCTAGCTATGCACCGTTGCTGGAACAGACCGAGGAGCTGGCGGCTTATACCCATTATGCTTACCAGCAGGTGCGTGAATTAATTACCGCCTCACGCTTAACCTATCAGGAACTGGATTTTTTCACCGCGCTGAAAAAAATTATTGCCGAATTTGAACATCAGTCCAGTGTGGCTTTTGAACTGGATAACCGTGTCCCACAGCTGAAAGTCAGTGCCAGACAGTCGGTACAGTTGCTTTATATCATCCGTGAAAGCCTGAGCAATGTTGTGCGTCATGCTCACGCCAGTACAGCCGTCATTTCTGTAAAGCGCAATTTCACTCAGCAGCTGCACATTCAGATTGCAGATAATGGCCGCGGCATACAGGCAGGGCGGAAACGGCCGGACAGTTTCGGACTGGAAATTATGCAGGAACGAGCCGAACGGATTGGTGCTGTGCTCAGTATCCGCCCGAATCGGCCCTGCGGCACCTGCGTTGAACTGATATTAGACCTGAGCACTGGAGGGAAGTGAGATGAATAAAATTGCAGTCAGTATTGTAGATGACCATGCGCTGTTCAGGCGCGGTGTGGCGGATATTATCCGCCAGTCCGAGCATTTTGATGTACAGCAGGAATACAGCTGCGGATTAGCATTTCTGTCAGCACTGGACACCGCGAACATTGAATTGCTGCTGCTGGATGTACAGATGCCGCAGATGAGCGGCATTGAGGTACTAAAATGCATCCGGGAACGCAATGTCGATCTTAAAGTGATTATTTTAACTGCCAGCCTGGAGGACAGCATTGTATTGGATGCCATTCGTCTGGGTGCCAATGGCTTTTTGCCCAAAGATACCTTGCCGGAAGATATTCTGCTGCAACTGCATCAAGTCATGCAGGGCAAGACCGTATTGCACGCCGATGGGGTAGCTTTGCTGGCGCAGCAAGTCCGGCAGCAGACGGCACCCTTAGCCGCTGCCTTGCATAAAACCTCTGAACAGGTGCTATTGCAGCGCAAACTGCTGTCGGAAATGACGCAGCGGGAGCAGGAAACATTAAAGCTGATCGCCAAAGGATTGAACAATAAACTGATTGCCCGCGAATTAGGCATCAGTGACGGTACGGTAAAAGTCTATGTGAAAAGTCTGCTACGCAAACTGAATGTGCATTCACGGCTGGAGCTTTCCGTGTGGGTGCATCAGCAGCTTAACACTGCAGATTTTGATATTTATCCCTCGTCTTCCGTTTAAGGTTCACCGTGCGAGTAATACTGATATGTCGAAAATAGCGCTGCCTTCCAGCAAAGATGGGCTGAATATGGACTTGAATCAGGATTGGCCTGAACTGTTTGACCAGTTTGCCGATATTGCACTATTGCTGGATAGTCATGGCACGATTCAGCGCAGTAATCGTACCTGGCACAACTTGCTACAGCTGCAACCGGATGCTGCAGCACAGCGCTTACCCTTGAGCTACTGGCTGTATTCCGAAGATAGTTTGACCTTCCAATGTGCCCTCATGGCCGGACGGCCGTGTAAGCTGGCACTGCGCCTGTTAATCCCGGAACAGCCCTTGGTATGGTTTGATCTGTCGCTGCAGCCGATCTGTGCCGGTGCCGGAAAAAACCAGTTGCGGGGATGGTGCATTTTAGGCACGGAGCAGACGCAAAAAATCCGGCAGCAAGAACTGCAGGATGCACAGCAGCGCAGTCTGCATGATTTGCTGTCGCGCTTGCCGGTCATGCTGTACCGTTCACGCAATGACTGGAACTGGACCATGGATTATGTCAGCAGCGGCTGTCAGCAGATAACCGGTTATCACAGTGAGCTGCTGATCAATACGCCGCGCTATGGACAGCTGATTCATCCCGATGACCAGCAGTATGTCTGGGACAGTATCCAATTGGCTGTGCAGCATCATCGCGTATTTCATTTGCACTACCGCATTATTACTGCCCAGAACAGCATACAGCGGGTACAGGAAATCGGGCAGGGCCTATATTCGCAAAGCGACATGGTGCTGGGTCTTGAAGGCGCTGTATTTATCCAAAACTGAGGGAATGCAAGCCGCTAAAGCGGCATGACCCCAGGTCATATCCCATTGTGCATACCCCATCTGAGGAATTTCGAAAAGATCTAGGCCTGTCTAAGGTAATGGCATCACGGCAGTTTTGTTTAAAACAGATCACATGGAGATTCACCATGAAACGAGTTGCAATTATTGGGGCAGGGCCAAGCGGGATGGCGCAACTGCGCGCTTTTCAATCTGCGCAAAGCAAGGGCATCGAAATTCCGGAAATGGTATGCTTTGAAAAGCAGGCCGACTGGGGTGGTCAATGGAACTACACCTGGCATACCGGCCTGGATAAACATGGTGAACCGGTGCATAGCAGCATGTACCGTTATCTGTGGTCGAATGGCCCGAAAGAATGTCTGGAATTTGCAGACTATACCTTTGATGAGCATTTTGGCCGGCCGATTGGTTCTTATCCGCCACGTGCCGTGCTGTGGGACTATATCAAAGGCCGGGTAGAAAAAGCCGATGTACGCAAATATGTCCGCTTCAACAGTGCGGTGCGCCATGTCGAGTTTCACCCGGACAGCAAACAGTTTTCAGTGACGGTGCATAACCATGTCACCGACGAGATGTATACCGAGACTTTTGATTTTGTGGTGGTGGCTTCTGGACATTTTTCTACCCCCAAAATTCCTGAATATGAAGGTTTCGGCAGTTTTGGTGGGCGGATTTTACATGCCCATGACTTCCGCGATGCACTGGAATTTAAAGGGAAAAATGTACTGCTGGTCGGCAGCAGCTATTCTGCTGAAGATATCGGTTCACAATGCTATAAATATGGTGCGAAGCAGATTATCAGCTGTTACCGCAGTTCACCGATGGGCTATCACTGGCCTGAAAATTGGTCAGAGCGTCCGCAACTGCTGCGGGTCGATCAGACCCATGCCTATTTTGCCGATGGTAGTTCGGCCGAGATTGATGCCATTATTTTATGTACTGGCTATTTGCACAGTTTCCCTTTCATGTCGGAAAGCCTACGTCTAAAAACCGATAACATTCTCTATCCGCTGCACCTGTATCAGGGTGTGGTCTGGGAAGCCAATCCGCAGCTATTTTATTTAGGCATGCAGGATCAGTGGTATTCCTTCAATATGTTTGATGCACAGGCCTGGTATGCGCGCGATGTGATGCTGGGTAAAATTGCCTTGCCGAGTTTTGCCGAGATGCAGGCCGACACCCAAGCCTGGCATGAGGAAGAAAAAACCCTGCAGGATGCAGCAGCCATGTTCAAATTTCAAGGCGACTATATTATGCGCCTGATTGATCAGACCGATTATCCAAGCTTTGATATTGAAGCGGTGCGGCTGACCTTTTTGCAATGGAAAAAACACAAGCAAGAAAACATTATGGCCTTCCGTGACAATACTTACCGTTCATTGATGACCGGGACGATGGCAACGCCGCATCATACGCCCTGGATTGATGCCCTGGATGACTCCCTGGAGGCCTATTTACAGACCGAGGCCAACCTACAGCAAAAGGCAGGTTAGCACGGTCAATGCTTGACCCGTAACACTGCCGGGCAGCCCCATAACACATAGTAACAACCTGGCATACGTTTCTTCTGCAGCAGCTGGTTTCCAGCTGCTTTTTTTATTTCCGCATTAGCTTAAAAATCTCCCCCGCATATCGTGCTTTACCCCTTAGTGGGTATGATTTAGAGGGAATGGCCAGGCGGCGTAAAAACCTTTAAATATCTGATTATGTAGTTCTTATATGAGGTTTCTCAAATGATGGAAGCCATGCACAGTACCCCCAGATATGACACTGTAGAAACGCTGCACTGGAATGCACCCAAGTATGTTCTGGTGTTGCAGCATGCAGCATCGGCAGTGACCCGGAAATTAACCGAAATGAGCAAACAGCATCCGCAAACGGTGCAGCTGATGCTGGACAGTCAACAAGATCCAGCCTTGGCTGGCCTGCTGCATGAACTAGAGACAGTGCTGCAGCAGGAAAAGGCCGGCGTGCGTACCGTGGTCTGCGGTGATGAATCCTTTGTTTGGACAGTACAGCAGTGCCTGGTGGGTACGGGCTGCCTAGATGAGGAAATCAGCTTGATTGCGGATAGCTCCAGCCTGCAAAACCCGCGTAAAAAAGTCTACTGCGTGCACTGCGGTCATACCCAGAACACCGTTAAAGACGAGCTTTGTAGCTGTGAACAGTGTCAGGTCGAACTGCTGATCCGCAGTCATTTTTCTGAACGCCTTGGCGCCTATATGGGAGTCTGTGCCAATGCGCATCAACCTATGGGAGCACTCAGCGCATGAACCCAACCGTTCCTGTCCATGTAACCCGAATTTATCAAGTTACCCCGATGATTCGCGAATTTACCTTGGCCGCTTTAGATGCCCCCTTGCAGCCGTTTTCTTCCGGCAGTCATGTGATTGTACAGTTGCCAGTTGAAGGCCGCATCATCCGCAATGCCTATTCATTGCTGAATGCCCCGTATGAGCAGCACCAGTATCAAATTGCGGTGCGCTTGCAGGAGAACTCGCGTGGCGGTTCGCAATACCTGCATGAAAACATCCAGGTGGGCGATACCCTAAATATTTCTGCGCCGCTGAATTTATTTTCCCTCAATTCTCAGGCCCAGCATCATGTATTTATTGCCGGCGGCATCGGCATTACCCCGTTCCTGTCGCATATGAAATACCTGCTGCATGCCGGGCACAGTTTTGAACTGCACTATGCCTGTCGTGACGGCATCAGCAATGCCTATGAAGATATGCTGATGCAGCTGTTTCATGACCAGGTACATATTTATTCGGAAAAAACCCAGCGCCGTTTGGATATAAACGCATTGCTGAGCCAGCAGTCCCTCGGCAGCCATGTCTATATTTGCGGGCCAGAGCGTCTGATTCATGCTGTTGTTGACTGTGCACAAATGCTGGGCTGGTCAAAAAAACGTGTGCATTGGGAAGCTTTTTCTTCGCCTGCACCGGGAGTCGCATTTGATGCCGTGCTCAGTAAAAGCCAGCGCCGTATTCATGTGCCCGGCGATTTTAGCCTGCTGGAAGCACTGGAACAAGAAGGCATTGAGGTACCCAATCTCTGCCGCGGCGGCGTATGCGGTCAATGTGCCACGTCCTACAGCCAAGGCGAGGTAGAACATCTGGATCATTATTTAACGGTGCAGGAGCGCTCGGCGCAGTTGATGCCTTGCGTTTCGCGTGCCAAACAAGGCCATTGCCTGCATTTAGACCTATAGCTTTGGGAGATTACGATGACGGTTCAATTTAACCCCAATGAAAATATGCATGATCAGTTTCACTACCATAACAGTGCAAAGGCGATTGCCCGTTTTCCTTTTCCATTTCCCGAAGACCAGTATATGTATTCGGTGAATATTGAGCCTGTTGTTTCAAGGCCGGATAGCATTTTTGAGCATTGGTTCGATGTAGATGAACATTATGTAACGGAAATGAACGAGCGCCGTTTAACCCTGGAAAAGGATCCGAAACGTTGCATTATCATGCCTCACATGCGTCAAGCAAGCTGGGACTTTTTGGAAATGGTGATGCTGCATTATGCGGAAGACTACCCTGAACATTTCCAGCTGGAGCGTGATGGCCTGAACTGGCACTGGGTCAATCAACCATTAAATATCGACGTCCATTTTATTTTTGGTCAGGCAGACAGCTTGCCGATGGAGCCGTTTGAATTTATCAGCCGTCAGTTCCAGGGCGATGTTGCCTTGCTGGATCAGCGTGATGGCGATTTGTTTATGGATACCGGCATGATCACCGGCCCTGCAGACTGGTCACTGAATTTTGATGCCGGCATGAGTTTTAAGCAATGGCACGCCCCTGTACCAAAACTGGCACATAACCTGGGGGTGTTTGAGCGCGCACTCAAATTCCTGCTCAACATTCAGGTTGGCCAGCCCTACCGACGTCTGAATTGGACAATGACCATCAATCCGCGTATGGATACTTCCTCGGAAACCTATCATTTATGGGGACATGAACGCGGTCTGGTCACTGCGGAAAATGCCGGTGAACTGGTGCATTTGCGGGTGGAGCTACAAACAATGCCGCGTCTGGCACGCAGCAATGCACTGCTGTTCAGTATCCGCACTTATCTGATTAGCCTGAATGATTTGACCCGCAACCCGGCATGGGCCAAGCGGCTATACCGCGTAATCCGCGATTTGCCTGAGCCGATCGCAGAATACAAGGGCATCAGTGAATATCGTGAACCGCTGGTGCAATGGCTCAGCCAGTTCGATGGCGTAGATGAATAACAGCTCAGTTTCAAAAATTAAGTAATCAGCACATTTTAAAATATTCAATAAGGAAGACCTGTATGGCAAACTCTTGGCGCATTTCTGCATTGGCAGCCCACCACCGTCAGCTCGGTTCAAAATTAGAAGACTGGAACGGCATGGGAACAGCATGGACCTATGATTCGGATATTGCAGATCACTATACGGCTATCCGCACCAAAGCCGGATTGATGGATGTTTCGGGCCTGAAAAAAGTCCATTATGTCGGCCCGCATGCGGAAAGCCTGCTGGAATATGCAACCACCCGCGACATTTCCAAATTGTATCCCGGCAAATCCGTGTATGCGACCATGCTGAATGAGCAAGGAAAATTTGTGGATGACTGCGTGATTTACCGTACCGGACCAAATGCCTTTATGGTGGTGCATGGCACAGGCATTGGCTATGAAATGCTGATTCGCTCAGCGGCTGGGCGTCAGGTTGCGGTACTGTTTGATGATGACCTGCATGATTTATCGCTGCAAGGGCCATTGGCCGTGGACTATTTAGCTCAACATGTCGCGGGCATTCGTGATTTGCCCTATTTTCACCATCTGCAAACCAAACTGTTTGGTGCGCCTGTCATGATTTCACGTACCGGCTATACCGGCGAACGCGGCTATGAAATTTTCTGTAAGGCGGCCGATGCACCGATGATCTGGGAAACCATTCTCAGTACCGGCGCTGAATATGGCATTATTCCCTGTTCATTTACCACGCTGGACTGGCTGCGTACAGAAAGTTATTTACTCTTCTTTCCGTATGATAATTCAGAATATTTCCCCTTCGAGAATGATGTCTGCGGCGACACCTTGTGGGAACTCGGCCTGGATTTCACGGTTTCACCGCATAAAGGCGAATTCCGCGGCTGCTATGAGCATCGCCGTTTAAAAGGCAAAGAACGCTTTAAAATCTTCGGTGTATTGCTGGAAGGCGATCAGGTGCCTGCAATGGGAGATACCTTATGGGACGGCAATCAGCAAGTGGGGGTCATTACCTGCGGTATGCATTCGCCGCTGACCGGTAAAACCGTGGCCATCGCACGTCTGGATGTGCCTTATGCAGAGCAGGGTAAAGCCCTGCAGGTCAAAGGCAGCCTGGAGGTAAATGCAATCGCGCATACCTTGCCATTTGATGATCCCGAGAAATTAAAACGTACCGCAAAAGGCTAAGTAGCCAGCAATCCACTCAGCCTAAAAAATCCTGCTAACTGCAGGATTTTTTTAGGTGTTCTATTTGACCCGTTTGAGCAGCCGATGAGTCTGGAGCTGAGCCTGCTTTAAACTGATGGGAAGCCGTTTTCCTATTCCCTTTTATTTGAATGACGCGCATGGACATGACCTGCGATGTAGACATGTAGCAAGTTGCAACACATCTCGAGAATAGCGGCATAGGTCATAGTCGTAGAAGGTATTTTAGAATCCTTGAACAAGGGCAGAAACGCTGCAACAGGCTTTCAGAGGGGTAGTCAGAATTGTACCCGGCTGGCAATAAAAGCGTTGAGTTCAGTCTTATCTTCATCGAGCGTAAGACCCCCACCGACAGTCAGGTGGGGGATATAAGCGAGTGACGATAGCCATAAAAAATCAAATATCGCCTTTATTACAGTGCTTTATTTTGCTATAATTCACCCATATTAATTCTTTTGTAAACAATGATTTAATGAATATTTCACAACACTATAAATTTAGGCTTCTACCTAATAAAGAATAGGAAATATTGCTTAACCAAGCAATAGGTTCTGCTCGTTTTGTGTGGAATCAAATTCTGGCTAAATCGTTTGAAATGTTCGCCAAAGATGAATATATACGTTACGAAACCATTGAAAAGAATTTAGTACCTCTAAAAAAGAAACCTGAATTTTCTTTTCTTGGTCAAACATATTCAGCTTGCTTACAACAAAAAATTCGTGATCTTGCTCAGGCATGGAACAAATACTACAACCCAAAAGAACATGCTCGTCTAAAAGAAAACAAGCGTAAACCACACAAGCCGAAATTCTTTAAATTGACTGATGGTAGTGAAGTTCAACTTAGACCACTCATGCCACGATTCAAGAAGAAATCAGACGGTGAGCAATCCTTTAGACTACCATTTGCAGATTGTGATGTTGCTGGTGGTCGAGTTTCTTTGCCTAAAGGAACAGGTTGGATAAGATTTAAAAAATCACAAGAAATTATTGGTAAAATCACAAGTGTAACGATTAAGAAAATTTGTGGACTTTGGTATGTTTCATTTTGTACTAATCGTGAAATCAAACAGCCACTTCACCCATCGAAATCAGCTATTGGTGTTGATCTTGGCATCAAAAAATTGGTTACAACATCAGATGGTCAGGTATTCGAGCCGATCAATAGCTTTAAAGCCAATCAACTAAAATTAGCTAGGCTTCAACGAAAGTTGAAGAAGAAAACCAAATTCAGCGAAAATTGGAAAAAACTTAATTTAAAAATTAACAAGCTACATCATCATATTGCCAATATTCGGCATGACTACTTGCACAAAGTCACGACAACTCTCAGCAAAAACCACGCAATGATCGTAGTTGAGGACTTAAAAGTAGCCAATATGTCGAAGTCAGCAAGTAGAACACCTGAAAATCAAGGAAAGAATGTGAAAGCCAAATCAGGCTTAAACAAATCAATCCTAGATCAAGGTTGGTCAATGCTTGTTGGTATGTTGGAGTACAAACAGCAATGGCGAGGTGGTTTACTCGTTAAAGTTGACCCTAAATATACAAGTCAGACTTGTAGTTCATGTGGTCATATTGCAAAAGAAAATAGACCCACTCAAGCTAAATTTGAGTGCGTTTCGTGTGGATATGTTGCGAATGCGGATATTAACGCATCTCGTAACATCTTAGCGGTAGGACATACCGTTTTGTCTGTGGAGGGAAGACGCAGTAAAGGTCGCCCTGCGAAGCAGAAAGCAAGCGAAATCCGTGAGGAAGTCGCCTAAGAGCCTTTGCTTTTAGAATCCCCCACTTGAGCTAGTCGAAAGTGGTGGGAGTATGTCAAGTGTCCCCAAACCCCACTTGCCGGGTAATTCAGTGTTTAACTTTTGCGAGGGTGATCAAACCAAAGGGTGGGGGGATAGGATCGAGCATAACACTAAATGGCGTCCATACCGGTTTCACCAGTGCGGA
>JAEAMG010002149.1_pt1 | contig 12806 bp, 12 predicted proteins | sample 8958741 | NCBI WGS metagenome assembly JAEAMG01 (sample SAMN16933256, study PRJNA681125) | bioreactor sludge metagenome | isolation source: anaerobic bioreactor treating anionic surfactant - SDBS | place: India: Bengaluru | collected 2019-02-28
ACACGCTCTGGCGCTGCCGCGGGCTCTGGCAGTGGTTCTCGCGGCGCAAGCACCAGTGGGGCGTCATGCGCCGCAGCGGAACTTGGGGGCAATAAACTGGCCGCCGCGTAGGGTGGGCTTCCGCCCACCCTACGGCGCTTTCGGCGCTGCGTTCGACGACGCCAGGCCCGGGGTTACAGTTTGATCCAGGTCGCCTTCAGCTCGGTGTACTTGTCGAAGGCGTGCAGCGACTTGTCGCGGCCGTTGCCGGACTGCTTGAAGCCGCCGAACGGCGCGGTCATGTCGCCGCCATCATACTGGTTGACCCACACGCTGCCGGCGCGCAGCGCCCGTGCGGTGCGGTGCGCCTTGGACAGGTCGGCGGTCCACACCGCGGCAGCGAGGCCGTAGGGCGTGTCGTTGGCGATCGCCACCGCTTCCTCGGCGCTGTCGAAGCTGATCACCGAGAGCACCGGGCCGAAGATTTCCTCCTGGGCGATCTTCATCGCGTTGCCGACGCCATCGAAGATGGTCGGCTCGACGTACAGCCCGCCGGTTTCCTCCAGGGTGCGCTGGCCGCCGATCAGCACCTGCGCGCCGGCCTGGCGCCCGGCGTCGATGTAGCCGAGCACTGTATTGAGCTGCTGGGTATCCACCAAGGCGCCGACGTTGGTTGCCGGGTCCAGCGGGTTGCCCGGCTTCCAGCCCTTGAGCGCCTCCACCACCATGGGCAGGAAGCGCGCCTTGATCGAACGCTCCACCAGCAGCCGCGAGCCGGCGGTGCAGACCTCGCCCTGGTTGAAGGCGATGGCGCCGGCCGCGGCCTGGGCGGCCGCCTGCAGATCGGGCGCGTCGGCGAAGACGATGTTCGGGCTCTTGCCGCCGGCCTCCAGCCAGACGCGCTTCATGTTGGATTCGCCGGCATAGATCATCAGCTGCTTGGCCACCCGCGTGGAGCCGGTGAACACCAGGGTGTCGACGTCCATGTGCAGCGCCAGCGCCTTGCCGACGGTGTGGCCGTAGCCCGGCAGCACGTTGAGCACGCCGGCCGGAATGCCCGCCTCGATCGCCAGCCGGGCAATGCGGATGGCTGTCAACGGCGACTTCTCGGACGGCTTGAGCACCACCGAGTTGCCGGTGGCCAGCGCCGGGCCGAGCTTCCAGCAGGCCATCATCAGCGGGAAGTTCCACGGCACGATGGCCGCCACCACGCCGACCGGCTCGCGGGTCACCAGACCGAGCTGGTCGTGCGGCGTCGGCGCGACTTCGTCGTAGACCTTGTCGATCGCCTCGCCGCTCCAGCGCAGCGCCCGCGCCGCGCCGGGAATGTCCACCGTCAGCGAATCGCCGATCGGCTTGCCCATGTCGAGGGTTTCCAGCAGCGCCAGCTCCTCGGCGTGCGCCTCCAGCAGCTCGGCGAAGCGGATCATGACTGCCTTGCGTTTGGCCGGTGCCAGCTGCGCCCAGCTGCCTGCGTCGAACGCGGCCCGCGCGCTGGCTACGGCGCGCTCGGCATCGGCCTGGTCGCAGCTGGCCACCTGCGCCAGCAGCCGACCGTCGATCGGGCTGATGCAGTCGAATTGGGCGCCGTCCGCGGCCGCGGTGTATTCGCCCTGGATGAAGGCACGGCCTTCGATGCGCAGGTCACGGGCACGCTGTTGCCAGTCGGCGAGGGTCAGGGTGGTCATGAGGCATCCTCTTGCGGTTATTCGGCTGCGGGAAAAGGCACCCTAAACCAGCGGCGCGGGGGCTATCAATATTTTTTACGGGCGCCGCCGTTTGTGCCTTGTTTTGTTCGTTTTATTAAACATAGACTCGAACGACCTTCGCCGTGCACACGGCCTCTCGCCGGTGCACGCCCATCGCCGCACTGTCGCCTGCCGGAGCCCGTCATGGCCAACGATCTTCATCCGACCGCATCGCCCGAGCACTTCTGGATGCCCTTCACCGCCAATCGCCAGTTCAAGGCCGGCCCGCGACTGCTGGAGAGCGCCGAGGGGCTGTACTACACCGCCAGCGACGGCCGCCAGATCCTCGACGGCACCGCCGGGCTGTGGTGCTGCAACGCCGGTCACGGCCGGCGCGAGATCAGCGAAGCGGTGAGCCGGCAGATCGCCAAGATGGACTTCGCACCGACCTTCCAGATGGGGCATCCGCTGCCATTCGAGCTGGCCGAGCAGCTCAGCCGCATCACCCCACCGGGGCTGAACCGGGTGTTCTTCACCAACTCCGGCTCCGAATCGGTGGATACCGCGCTGAAGGTCGCCCTGGCCTACCAGCGCGCCATCGGCCAGGGCACCCGCACCCGCCTGATCGGCCGTGAGCTGGCCTATCACGGCGTCGGTTTCGGTGGCATTTCGGTCGGCGGCATGCCGAACAATCGCCGCGCCTTCGGTGCCCTGCTACCGGGCGTCGATCACCTGCCGCATACCCTCGATCTGCAGCGCAACGCCTTCAGTCGCGGCCTGCCGCAGTATGGCGTCGAGCGCGCCGACGAACTGGAGCGGCTGGTGACGCTGCATGGCGCGGAAAACATCGCCGCGGTGATCGTCGAGCCGATGTCCGGCTCGGCCGGGGTGATCCTGCCGCCGCTGGGTTACCTGCAGCGTCTGCGCGAGATCACCGCCAAACACGGCATCCTGCTGATCTTCGACGAGGTGATCACCGGCTTCGGTCGCGTCGGCAAGGCCTTCGCCGCCGAACGCTGGGGCGTCACGCCGGACATCCTCACCTGCGCCAAGGGCCTGACCAACGGCGCGGTGCCGATGGGCGCGGTGTGCGTCGCCGATCACCTGTTCGAGGCCTTCATGAGCGGCCCGGAAAGCGCCATCGAGTTCTTCCACGGCTACACCTACTCCGGCCACCCGGTGGCCTGCGCCGCAGCGCTGGCGACCCTGGAGATCTACCGCAACGAGCAGCTGTTCGAGAAGGCCATCGCGCTGGAAGACTACTGGCAGGACGCGCTGTTCAGCCTGCGCAGCCTGCCCAACGTGATCGACATCCGCACCGTCGGGCTGGTTGGCGGCCTGCAGTTCGCCCCCCATGCCGACGGCGTCGGCAAGCGTGCCTACGAGGTGTTCCGCCAGAGCTTCGAGAACGGTCTGCTGGTGCGCGCCAGCGGCGACACCATCGCGCTGTCGCCGGCGCTGATCGTCGACAAGCCGCAGATCGACGCGATGATCGCGCGCTTCGCCGATGCCATCCGCACGGCCGGATAAACCCCGGCCCGGAAATGAAAAAACCCGCCGAAAGGCGGGTTTTTCTTCAAGGGCCGATCAATTACTTGATCTTGGCTTCCTTGTAGATCACGTGCTTACGCACGACCGGATCGAATTTCTTGATCTCGATCTTGTCGGGGGTGGTGCGCTTGTTCTTGTCGGTGGTGTAGAAGTGGCCGGTACCGGCGCTGGACACCAAACGGATCAGGTCACGCATGATTTTCTCCTTAAACCTTTTCGCCGCGGGCGCGCAGCTCGGCCAGAACGGCGTCGATGCCACGCTTATCGATGACGCGCATGCCCTTGGCGGAAACGCGCAGACGCACGAAGCGCTTCTCGGACTCGACCCAGAAGCGGTGATGCTGCAGGTTCGGCAGGAAACGACGACGGGTTTTGTTGTTCGCGTGGGAAATGTTGTTCCCGGTTACCGGACCCTTACCGGTAACTTGACAGACTCTCGACATGCCTCAGCCCTCTAAAACCACATGCCCAACCCGGCATGGGTTGGCCGCTTGAATTCACTTGTCAGTTCGGCGCTCAGCGCCACGTTTCATGGGGGTCTTACCGGTCACGTTGCGCACAAAGATACCGGGCCCCTAGAAAAGAGCGCTGCTTTATATCAGAAAGCCCCCAGAGCAACAAGCGCGGGATGGTTTTTCCGGCCTGGCTGCGATGGACGGAGCCGGCCGCAACACAAGCGCCTTCATGGCCCCGCCAGCCTATATATGCAGGCCGAGGACAGGGTGCGGCGCCCGGACGATCTGCTATCGTTCGCCACCCGCTGTTCAGCCGCCGCACGAGCCCACCATGATCGACGCCGCCGAAGATTCCAGCCAGCCCAAGGACCGCAAGTTCGTCGAGGCCCTCTCGCGTGGGCTGGAAGTGCTGCGCGCCTTCACCCACGGCTCGGTGGTGCTCGGCAACCAGGACATCGCGCGCATCACCGGGCTGCCCAAGGCGACGGTCTCGCGCCTGACCTACACGCTGACCCGGCTCGGCTACCTCAGCTACTCGCAGCAGCTGGAGAAGTATCAGCTGGATTCCGGCGTGCTGGCGCTCGGCTACGCCTACGTCTCCAACCTGCGCGTGCGCCAGCTGGCCAAGCCGTACATGGACGAGTTCGCCCGGCGCACCAACACCACGGTCGGCCTGACCTGCCGCGACCGGCTGTCGATGATCTATGTCGAGAACTGCCGCCCGGCCGACGTCACCACCCTGCGCATGGATGCCGGCGTGCGCCTGCCGCTGGCGACCACCGCCGCCGGCCGCGCCTTTCTCGCCGCCACGCCGGAACAGGAGCGCGAACACCTGTTCGCCGCGCTGGCCGCCAAGTACGGCGACGGCTGGCCCGCCATGCACGCCTCGCTGCTGAGCTCTTTCGCGGAGTTCGAGCAGCACGGCTTCTGCCTCTCGCTCGGCGACTGGGACCGCAATGTCATGGCTGCCGGCGTGCCGCTGCGCCTGGCCGACGGCAGCATCATGGCGCTGACCTGCGGAGCGCCGTCCTTCCAACTGACCGAAGACACCCTGCGCACCTCGCTGGCCCGCCAGCTGGAGATGCTCGCGCGGGATATCGAGAGTCTGGGCGCCTGACCCCGCTCGACCGGCCCACCAGCCGGCGCTAGGCGCGCACGCTGTCCCAGGCGATCTGCGCCAGCAGGTCGCGATGATCGGCCAGCGGGCGTTTGCTGCGCCCGGCCAGCCAGTTGCGCGCCATGTCCTGCGCCGGGCCGATCACCACCGAGACGAAGCACTCGCCGGGAATCGCCTTGAACGCGCCGGCCTCGCGATGCCTGCGCAGCACCGCGCCGATCCGCTCGCCATGGCTGCGGTTGACCTCGCGCAGCTGGTCGCCCAGCTCGCCGGCCTCCACCCGTCCGCGGTTGTGCAGGACAAAGCGCGCCCAGTCCGGGTTGGCCACCACCCAATCGATATAGCTGGTGACGAACAGCTTCACGCTGGCCTCGGCGTCCAGCGTGTCGATCAGCCCCGCCTCCAGCAGCGCGGCGTACTCGCCGATGCCCTCCAGATAGAGCGCGGCGATGATCCGCTCGCGGTTGCCGAAGTGGTGATAGAGGCTGCCGATGCTGGCGCCGGAGCGATCGCGGATCATCTCGATGGTGGTGCCGTCGACCCCGGATTCGGTGAAACAGGCCAGGGCGGCCTGGAGGATCTCCTGCTTGCGACTGCTGCGGGCCATGCGCGCTCCGATACTAGAATAATTTTCTAGAACAATTTTCCGAACGCCCTATACTGCCACGCACCCGTCGCCTCGGAGAACAACAATGACCGCACCCGAATTCCAGCCACGCACCCTGGAAAACCGCAAGGGTCGCCCGCTGGCCAGCCGCTGGTACGCGCCGCGCGGCGAGCCGCTGGGTGCCGTGCTGATCGCGCCGGCCATCGGCGTGCCGCAGCGCTTCTATCGCGACTTCGCCGGCTGGTTGGCCGAGCGCGGCTATCTGACCGTCACCTTCGACTACCTGGGCATCGGTGAGTCGCTGCCCGGCTCGCTACGCGCGCTGGAGGTGAACGTGAGTGACTGGGGTCGCGATGATGGCAGCGCGGTGCTCGATGCGGTCGCGGCGGCCGCCGGCGATCTGCCGCTGTTCTGGCTGGGCCATAGCCTGGGCGCGCAGATCCTGCCACTGGTGGAAGGACACCAGCGCATCGCGCGGATCATCACCGTCGCTGCCGGTAGCGGTTACTGGCGCGACAACAGCCCGCAGATCCGCCGGCAGGCCTGGCTGCTGTGGCACGGCCTGGCGCCGGTGCTGACGTCGCTGTTCGGCTACTTCCCGGGCAAGCGCATCGGCGCGGTCGGCGACCTGCCGGCCGGGGTGATCCGCCAGTGGCGGCGCTGGTGCCTGCATCCGGAGTACCTGGTGGGCGCCGAGGGCGAGCCGATGCAGCGCGCCTTCAACGCCGTGACGACGCCGCTGGTGTCGCTCTCGTTCAGCGACGACGAGATGATGTCGGCGCAGAACACTGCCTCACTGCACGGCTTCTACCGCTCAGCGCCGAAGACCATGCACCGCATCGCGCCGCGCGATGTCGGCGTGGAGCGCATCGGCCACTTCGGCTTTTTCCGTCCGGCGCTACGCGAAGCGCTGTGGGAGCCGCACCTGCTGCCGGCGCTGACGCGGGCCTGATTCGCCGGGCGTAGGGTGGAAAACGCCGAAGGCTTTTCCACCGATCTGCACCGAGCCGGTGGAAAATCGCGGCGCGAGTTTTCCGCCCTACGGCCGACCGCCGCCCTCAGGCCACCTGCAGCAGCTGCGCATAGGCCTTGAGGTGATGATCGTCGTCACCGAACTGGTGGGCGATCATCACCAGGCGCTTGGCGTGATGGGCGAGGTTGTATTCCCAGGTCATGCCGATGCCACCGTGCAGCTGGATGGCTTCCTCGGCCACCTTGCGCGCGGCGCGGGCGCAGATGTACTTGGCGGCGGCGATGATGCGACGGCGCTCGTCGTTGTCTTCGCCATCGGCAAAGGTCGCGGCGAGGATCGCCATGCTGGTGGCCTGCTCCAGCTCGGTCTGCATGTCCACCATGCGGTGCTGCAGGACCTGGAACTTGCCGATCGGCACGCCGAACTGCTTGCGCGTCTTCAGGTAGTCGAGGGTCAGCTTGCAGGCCTCGCCCATGCTGCCCAGGGCATCGGCGCACTGCGCGGCGATGGCGCGGCCCTGCTGGTAGCGCATCGCGGGCAACCCATTGCCCAGCTCGCCAAGCAGCGCATCGGCACCGACCTGCACGTTGTCGAGGAACAAGTCGCAGCCCTTGCGCCCGTCAATGGTCGGGTAGACGCGACGACTGACGCCCTGGGCGTTCGGATCGATAAGGAACAGGCTGATGCCGGCTTCGTCGCGGCTGTCACCGGAAGTGCGCGCGGAGACGATGATCTGCCCGGCGCTGTGACCGCCGATGACCACGGCCTTGCGTCCGGAGAGCCGATAGCCGCCATCGACCGCCTCCGCTTTGGTCTGTACGTCGTGGAGGTTGTAGTGGCTCTGCGGTTCGTCGAAGGCGACCGCCAGTTGCAGCGAACCGGCGGCGACCTGCGGCAGCAGGTCCTGCTTCTGCGCGCCGGAACCGAGCTGGTTGATCAGGCCACCGGCGAGGATCACCGATTGCAGATACGGCTCCAGCGTCAGGCCGCGACCCAGCTCGGTCATCACCAGCATGGTTTCCACGCCGCTGCCGCCAAAGCCGCCGAACTCTTTCGGTCATCACCAGCATGGTTTCCACGCCGCTGCCGCCAAAGCCGCCGAACTCTTCGGCAAAGGGCACGGCAGTCAGGCCCAGCTCGCCCAGCTGGCCCCAGAACTCGGCGGAAAAACCCAGCTCCGACTCGCTGAATTTCTCGCGCTGTTCGAACGGGTAGGCGTCGCGCACCAGACGCGCCGCGGTGTCTTGCAGCATTTGCTGCTCTTCGGTCAGTTTGAAGTCCAAGGCGGTGCCCCCCTTACAGCTCGAGAATCATCTTCGAGACGATGTTCTTCTGGATTTCGTTGGAGCCGCCGAAGATCGACAGCTTGCGCATGTTGAAGTAGTCGCCGGCCAGCGACGCGCTGTAGTCGGCGTGCAAGAGCTCACCGTCGTAGTCCAGCTGCAGCTCCTCTTCGAGGAACGGCAACGCGTAGGGACCGATGACCTTGCGCAAGAGGTGAGTGATCGCCTGACGGATCTCGGTGCCCTTGATCTTGAGGATCGACGACTCGGCGCCGGGTACGCCGCCCTCCTTCGCTGCCGCGAGGATGCGCAGGGTGCTCATCTCGATGGCCATCAGCTGCATCTCGACCTCGGCGACCTGAGCGCGGAACAGCGGGTCTTCGAGCATCGGCTTGCCGTCGCAGACTTCCTGCATGGCGATGCGCTTGAGGTGCGCCAGCACCGCCTTGGACGAGCCGATGCCGGCCAGGCCCGTGCGCTCGTGGGTCAGCAGGTACTTGGCGCAGGTCCAACCCTGGTTTTCCTCACCGACAAGGTTTTCCACCGGCACGCGGACGTTGTCGAAGAAGACTTCGTTGACCTCGTGGTCGCCGTCCAGGGTGATGATCGGCCGCACACTGATGCCCGGGCTCTTCATGTCGATCAGCAGGAAGCTGATGCCGCGCTGCTGCTGGGCCTCGGGGTCGGTGCGCACCAGGCAGAAGATCATGTTGGCGTGCTGACCGAGGGTGGTCCAGGTCTTCTGGCCGTTGACCACGTAGTGGTCGCCATCACGCACGGCGCGGGTCTTGAGGCTGGCCAGGTCGGAACCGGCACCGGGCTCGGAATAGCCCTGGCACCACCAGTCCTCGCCGGAGAGGATGCGCGGCAGGTAGTGGTCAATCTGCTGTTGGGTGCCGAACTTGATGATCACCGGGGCGACCATGTTGACGCCGAACGGCACCGTGCGCGGCGCGCCGAAGGCCGAACACTCCTCGTCGAAGATGTGCTTTTCCACCGGGCCCCAGCTGGTGCCGCCCAGCTCCACCGGCCAGCCCGGCGCATACCAGCCGCGCTTGACCAGGATCTGCTGCCAGCGCTGGTGATCTTCCTTGGACATGTGCTTGCCGAGCTTGACCTTGGCGGCGATATCCGCCGGCAGCTCGCTTTTCAGGAAGGCGCGCACTTCGTCGCGGAAGGCGAGCTCTTCGGCCGTGTAGTTGACGTTCATGCCTGTTCTCCTGAGTGATGCGCGGGCTGCCAGCCCGAAAAGGTCCGCCCCTCGGCGGCCAGCTTTTCCAGCAGCGGTGCCGGTTTCCACCAGTCGCCGCAACGTGCGTGCAGTTCCTTCACCGTGGCCAGCACCTTGTCCAGGCCGACGCTGTCGGCATAGAACATCGGCCCGCCGCGCCAGGCCGGGAAGCCATAGCCGTTGAGGTAGATGAGATCGATGTCGCTGGAGCGCTGGGCGATGCCTTCCTCGAGAATCTTGGCGCCCTCGTTGACCAGCGCGTATAGGCAGCGCTCGACGATGTACTGCTCGTCCAGCGCCTTTCGCTCGATGCCTTTTTCCCGCGACGCGGCTTCCAGCATGGGCGCGAGTTCGGGATTCTCCAGCGGCGTGCGGTTGCCGGGCTCGTAGCGGTAGTAGCCGACGCCGGTCTTCTGCCCGAGCATGCCGGCGGCACAGAGGCGGTCGGCCACCGTCGGGAACGTCAGGTGCGCCGGCAGGATCGCGCGCTGGCGCTTGCGGATCGCCTGGCCGATGTCCAGGCCCGACAGGTCGCGCACGGCGAACGGCCCCATGGCCATGCCGAACGTGCGTAGCGCGCCGTCGACCTGCTGCGGCGTGGCACCTTCCTCCAGCAGGAATTCCGCCTCGCGGCCGTACTGGAACAGCATGCGGTTGCCGACGAAGCCGTCGCAGACGCCGACCACCACCGCGACCTTCTTCAGGCGCTTGCCGATGGCCATCGCGGTGGCCAGCACCGCGTGGCTGGTCCGCGCGCCGCGCACCACTTCCAGCAGGCGCATCACATTGGCCGGACTGAAGAAGTGCAGGCCGACCACGTCTTCCGGGCGCCGGGTGAAGGCGGCGATCTGGTTGAGGTCGAGCGACGAGGTATTCGAGGCGAGGATCGCGCCGGGCTTGCACACCGCATCGAGCCGCTCGAAGACCTGCTGCTTGACGGCCATGTCCTCGAACACCGCCTCGACCACCAGATCGACCTCGGCCAGCGCGGCGTAATCGGTGACGCCCGCGATCAGCGCCAGACGCCGCTCCATCTCCGACTCGCTCAGGCTGCCGCGCCGGACACTTACGGCACAGGTGTCGCGGGCGCGTTGCAGCGCACGCTGCAACGCTTCCTCGCCGACCTCCAGCAGCTTCACCGGCACGCCGGCGTTGGCGAAGCACAGGGCGATGCCGACGCCCATGGTGCCGCCGCCGATCACCGCCGCCGTGGCGATCTCCCGCGGGCGGGTCGCGGCCGGCAGATCGGCGATCTTGCCGGCCTGGCGTTCGGCGAAGAACGCATGCACCAGTGCCGCGCGCTGCGGCGAATGCAGGCATTCGAGGAACAGCTGACGCTCGCGCTCGAGCCCTTCGGCGAGCGGCAAACGGGTCGCGGCATCCACCGCGGCGATGCAGCGCAGCGGTGCGAACAGGCCGGGCGTGCGCTTGGCCACCTCGGCGTGCCGGGCGGCGATCAGCTCGGCGCTGTCGGTGCCGGGCACGCTCAGCTCACCGGTGCGGCGCGGGCCGCGGCCCTCGTCGAGCAGCCGCTGCGCGTAGGCCAGCGCGGCCGCGCGCGGATCACCGTCGAACAGTTCATCGACAATAAGATGCTCCCCTCGGCCGCGCCGATCGGCTGGCCACCGACGATCATCTCCAGCGCCTTGGCCACGCCGGCCAGCCGCGGCAACCGCTGGGTACCGCCGGCGCCGGGCAGCAGGCCGAGCTTCACTTCCGGCAGGCCGACCCTGGCATCCGCGCGGGCGATGCGGTAATGGCAGCCCAGCGCGACTTCGAGCCCGCCGCCCAGCGCCGTGCCGTGGATCGCCGCAACGCAGGGCTTGGCGCAGGCCTCGATGGCCGCGATGACCTCCGGCAGCCCCGGTGCCTGCGGCGGCTGGCCGAACTCCTTGATATCGGCGCCGGCGAAGAAGGTGCCGCCGGCGCAGACCAGCGCCACCGCGCGCACCTCGGCGTCCGCCTCGGCCGCGCGCAGGGCGTGCAGCAGCCCCTGACGGACCGCCACGCCGAGCGCATTGACCGGTGGGTTGTTGACCGTGACGAGCGCGATGGCGCCCAGTCGTTCGAGCCGTACGACGTCCGTCATGCTGGCCTCCGCTGTACTGATTGGATTTGTTATTTCACGGAATCATGTTTCGCACTGCAGAATATGCGAGTCATTTACTCGTGTCGATAGCACGCGCAACCGAGAGAAAATAGCCGTCTGGCCGCGCGCCGTGGCGGCTCGACGACGGCAAGACGAGCGTTATTGACCCACTGAATAAGGCATCACAGCAGCGCCGCGTACTCAGCCCTGAATGGCGTGGCGGGGCGCGCGGGCCAGTAGCGCGGGGTCGAGGCGCAGCAGGCGAACGCTGCGTTCGTCCGCCAGACGGCTCGCATCGGCCTCGGCCGGCAGTTCGAGCAGCAGGCGTGTGAGGTTGAGGACCAGCGCCTCGCGGCGCAGCACACCGGCGCCCAGCGCGTAGTAGGCGCTGATCACCTGGCGCAGCTCCAGCGGCAGGCGCCAGTGCGCGCGCAACGCCGAACCGAAGCCCGCGGCACGTTCGCGCAGGCTGCGTTGCACGGCCGCCTCGTCCAGCTCGCCACCGCTGTCGAGCCACTCCTGCAGGCTGCGCAGCAGCGTCAGTTCACCGAGGTTCTGCAGCAGGCCGGCGGTGTAGCACAGCGCCTCGTCGAGCCGGAGCTGATGCGCCAGCCAGCTGGCCAGGCGCGCGGTGCGCAGCGCCTGGGCGCCGAGCTGCGCGGTCAGCTCGGCCAGTCGCGGCTCGGCCAGCCAGGCGTTGTGCTGCAGCGCCAGCTCGGTCACCAGTTGCTGACTGCGCAGGGTACCCAGACGCTGCTGCGCCTGCGCCAGGCTCAGACAGGGCGCCGTCTGCTGGGCGTCGCTGGCATTGGCGAGGCTGATCAGCCGCGCGGTGGCCTGCGGATCGCGCGCCAGCAGCTCGGCCAGCTCGCCGGGGTCCTGATCGCCACCCTGCAGGCGCTGCAGGGCCTGCAGCAGCGGTTGCTGCAGCGGCGCGCCACGGTTGTGCTGGCGCATGCGTTCGAGGAAGTGGTCCAGGCTGTCCGGCTCGGCCACAGCCACCACGCCGCCGCCGGCCGAGCGCGGCAGCAGCCGGTCCAGGCGCAGGCGCAAGTCGTCGAGGTCGTAGGGCTTGCCGAGATAGGCCGCCGGCGCCAGCGGCAGCACGGTGCGCACGCTGGCGGTATCGGTGCGCGCGCTGATCAGCACGCAGGGCAGCCGCTGGGTCGGCCCGTGCCGGCGCAGCTCGCGCAGCAGCTGGCGGCCGTCGAGGCCATCGAGTTCGCCATCGATGATCAGCAGGCTCGGCACCTGACGCTTGCAGGTCGCCAGCGCCGCATGGCCATCACCCACCGGCACCACGCGCGTGCCGGGACGCAACGCACGCACCAGCTGGCACAGCTGATCCGCCCGCCAGGGCTCGTTGTAGGCGACGAGGACGAAGGAAACTTGGGCCGAGATGCTCACTGCGCTGCTCGCTGGAAGACACTGCCAGCCTAGCAAGCGGACGGACAGCCGCAGCGCGACGCCGATGACAGGCAACGACAGGCTGCGGGCGGCGATTCTGACCCGACGGATAGCAAAGTGCCAGCCCCGTGACCGGGACCGGCTGTCGCAGGCCTCAGAGCGCCATGCAGAGGTACTTGATCTCCAGGTAGTCCTCGATGCCGTACTTGGAGCCTTCGCGGCCGAGGCCGGAGGACTTCACCCCGCCAAACGGCGCCACCTCGGTGGAGATCAGCCCGGTATTGATGCCGACCATGCCGTATTCCAGCGCCTCGGCGACGCGGAACACCCGACCCAGATCGCGGGCATAGAAGTAGGACGCCAGACCGAATTCGGTGTCGTTGGCCTTGGCGATCACCTCGGCCTCGTCCTTGAAGCGGAACAGCG
>JAEAMG010002192.1_pt1 | contig 12803 bp, 17 predicted proteins | sample 8958741 | NCBI WGS metagenome assembly JAEAMG01 (sample SAMN16933256, study PRJNA681125) | bioreactor sludge metagenome | isolation source: anaerobic bioreactor treating anionic surfactant - SDBS | place: India: Bengaluru | collected 2019-02-28
TGCGTGTTTGGAACCGGTTGATATAAAGTGTGCAGTTCTGCTGTTAGCCTACACAATGGATATAGGGGATTTGCTCGAACGAAAGTTATAGGGCGGCTCTAAATTTAGAAGTCCTTTCGTATCACAGGAATGTTACTAAATCATTCCGGATATGAGGCGGACTAATTCAAAACTCTTTTTAGGGTCAGGGTTCTGATCTCTCTTTCAGGGTGCATGGGTGAACTGGAGATATACAAGCATAGGGATCATGCTGATTGTCTGTGGTCTAGCTATTCTGAATCTCTCATGGATGCAACGGTTTAACTTGGAATACTTAATGCGGGGCGGAGATCCTGGATTCGGTCTATTAATTGGTGTTGGATGTATTCTGATCGGCTTCATCATTGGGATAGGCGGGGCTGCGTCTCCACCAGAGGATGACTGAGAAGTTTATTTCTCTGCTTTTCTCTTTAATATCTCATCAAGGACCTCGCTGACAATCTCAGATCTCAGCAGTAATAACTCCTTCTGAGTCTCCCGATCTTCTTCCAAGGTTTTTACTTTCATCAACTGTGCAATGAGTGCTTGATTTAGGTTTGGATATTCTCCGCTCTCCACTTTGGCTTCGAGCCATCGATATATCACGTTGGGTATGCGTCCGGATATAGCGGAGGATCCTGTGCGACCTGTCATCTATTTCTGTGGATTATCTGCGTGAGATTCTCATAACTACATGTATGCCCCTGTATGCATATGGCAAACCATATATCTGTGGTATACCTATGAAGGATCATGGCAAACAAGAAGAGCCATACTGTGAGTTGCCGTCTGCCACTGGATCTCTACAAGTGGCTGGATGACCGCGTTGGGAAGGGTCGGGAATATCCCACCATGACTGAGGCTCTGATCGGTGAACTCAGTCGTGCGAGGGAGGTGGAAACACTTTCGTGCCACACACAAGGAGGGTCTTTAGCCGAACAGTTAGATGATCGCTCTTGCCTTCGAGGAGTATCATGTCTATCAAAAGCGTAGGCAGCCCCGCGACCTCAGCCAGCAAGCACGGGATCGGGGAGACTGCCAAAGGTACTAGGTCTGTTTTCGCACATAATGGTTTCGTCACGCCTGAACTCGTCATTTCAGCCTCTGAGCGTAATGAGTGGTACCGCCGTAACCCGCATGCTCGGCCGGGGGTCCTGGAGGCCCTGGTGGCGCGCGGGGTCCTGGTGATCGTGCCGGATGGGATGATGCCTGCGGCCGCCACCGCACAGGGGGTGCGTGCCTGATGTCTCCTGATTACCTCTGTCCTGTGTGCGGCGGAGCAGGATGTATCGACCCCTGTCATGACTGCCAGCAACCTCTATACATCGATTGTTGTCGCTGCACCGATGATCTCTGCAGCCTGTGTGGAGGCTCCGGAAGGGTCTCGGATGAGACGCTTGCCGAGTACGACAGGGTAATGGGGGTGGCGTGATGCCTCGGGTCTTCACCTGCAGCACCTGCCGGCTCCCCTGCACCCTGGTTGCCGAGGGTGCCGGCGTCCCGGACTCCTGCCCCTACTCAGACAGCCCATATCCGGCGGACGTGGAATGGCGGGGAGGGCACACCTCCCGCCGGGTCTTCATCTGCCACCGCTGCCCGGGGAACGCGGTGTTGCCGAAGCTCCAGCCCTGTGTACTCGTGACTGATCCCAAGTCGGACCCTCCCCGGAACTGTCCGTGGTCAGACTTCCCTCCCCTGTGGGAGGAAGTGGACACCGTCCCTCCCGAGGTGGTCTGATGGAGCCGGTCTTCGTCCGGGTCAAGGGGGCTGCAGGCAACATCCAGACATACCCCCTTTCGGCGTTTGAGTATCTGACTCACAGTGCCCGGGGGCACGTCTACATCGAGGTGGGTCGATTCCTCTGGGGCGTGGTCGAGTGCCGGGATGAGGACGAGTGCCTCGCCGTCGAGGCTGCCATCCTCTCCAGTATCACAGAGGCAGTCCAGGCCGATCTAGCTATATCTCCTAATCCATACGTCCTGGACATCTCCCTCATCGCGGCCGAGGCCCTCTGGGAGATCAGGTCTGACAAGGATGAGGCCCGGGCAATGGCCGAAGTCGATGCCCTGCTCGCTGCTGCAGAGCAGGACAGGGAGACCGGGTACGACGGGGTTCGTGCCTATCATTCAGATGTTGAGTGCCGGGGAGGTGGTGCCTGATGTCTCCCACCCGGACTAAAATCATCGCCGCCGATCTGGTCGAAGCGTTCGGCCGGGATGGCTTCACTCATCAGGACGCCATCGCCGCCGGCATCGACATCCCTGCAGGGACTATGAGGTCGCTGCACTTCGCTGGCTTCATCGAGATCGTCGGCCCGGATGGGTTACCTCGCCGGCGATACTCCGCCTACAAGCGCGGACCTACAGTCTGGAGGATCAGACCCGGGATCGTAGACCTCCTGCAGGGGGCGGCCTGATGCGTCGATCGACGGACTCGCAGGCGATGCGTTGCCAGTGCAGCCTCTCAGGCAGGACCATCCCTGATGATGTTGTCATCCTCCTCCGGGAGATGCACCAGGGCGTCCTGGACGGCACCCTCAGGCCCCGGCTCGATGTTGGCCGCTACTTCCACCAGCGGCGGCTGGCGACGGCATGACCAGGCAGATCGAGGGGTGTTCGGCATGGTTCGCTCTGTCTGGTTTAGATTCATCGCCTTGGTCGTCAGAGGAGGCTACCTTCTCGCTCTCAGGCGGCCGGTGACAGCCCGAGGATACCTGACATCGGCCCGGACCATCTGGTGGCTCTGCGGGCCGTCACCTGCGTCTGGGGGTGTGTACCAGGGCTAGCCCCCTCTTCCCTCCCCGGCATCTCTCCCTTATCGATGTCCTGGCAGCCCTCCCGCTCGCCGGCGGGATCTCAATCTACGAGCTGGCCGGCACCCTTGACGCGGACCCCGAAGAGGTCCGGAGCCTCTTCCTGGCTTACGTAGAATACTTCCACTGGGACTGGGACTATGATGCCCGGGGAGGAGCCGGAGATTATGTCCTCTCAGGTACCGAGCGTGGCCGGTCGTTGCTCGAGATCGAGCGACCGGCCCTAGTGTATCCTGCACTCACGCAAGATGCTCACCCATCAACTGCTGTGATGGTCTCGGAGGGGTGGGGTCTCGGGGAGGAGGTCTCCTGGGCGGTAGCCGGTTCAGCGGACCATCCGAACCGCAGGAGCTGTGGCCATGTCGTCAAAGTTGGAGCTGCATCCTCCGATCCGAAGAAGGGCCGACGGGTCAAGCGAGACTGGTGCTATGACACCCTCTGCCCGGTCTGCTGGGGAGCCTGGGCGTCCAGGGCGAAGGATAAGATCATCGACCGTATCACCGGGGGGATCGAACTCTGGTACCGCCAGGGCGTAGACCTCGGTCCCGTCAAGTGTGCGGTGGTCTCTCCTCCCCAGGAATACGCGATAGAGGCGCTCTATTCTGTCAAATCCTTCCAGGGGCTGCGAAAGAAATTCAAGTTGATTATGGATTCCTCGGGAGTCACTGCTGGGATTTACGTGTTCCATCCGTGGCGTTTGCGGCCGTGGGCCAAGAGGGCATATGCCCGGGCCTGTGAGCAGGGCTATACAGGATCAAAATGGGAGTGGCTCCGGGAGCACGACCTCCTCGGAGCAGACGGCAGCGCGATCAAGTTCTCTCCGCATTTCCATCTCTTCTACACAGGGTATCTCAAAAACAGCAAACTATTCAAGGAGGAGACTGGCGGCTGGATCTACAAGAACCTCCAGGACGAGAACGGGGTGATCAAATACCAGCATGTAGGGGGGTATCTCCTCCTCACGGATCCGCTCGAACGAAAGATACGGTATGTCCTCTCTCACGTTGGAGTCCTCTGGGACCGAAAGTTGAAGAAACGGCCGTGCCTTAATATCTTCTGGCTGGGCCTCTGGAGCTCGCAGAAAATGGCCAAAGATGAAACCGTTCTCGAACAGACAGCGGCCATCACGCCCGATGGAGAACCTATCGTCGAGTATGCGAAGTGGGACGAGAAACATGAAGAGGGGGAATGGAAGCCCGTCTGGGACGAGGCCATCCCAACAGAACTCCCCTGGTATGACTATATCCAGATCACCCTCTACCGGGTCAGCCAGGCTCGAGGGGGTGGACCCGGCGACCCCGGGCGGAGCGTGGTCAAACGGGCTCGAGTACTGGACGACCTGGACGCAGCCGGGGCCGGCGAGTGATTTAAGGTTAGTGTGCCACTTAACTATAGTTCACAACCATCCCCGGGCCCGGAACTTTTCGAAGAGCACCAGGTTCACCTCGTCGCTGAGGTTCCCCTTCTCAGCGCTGATGTTGTGAGCCCGGGCAACCCGGAGCAAGTCCTTGTCGATGGACAGCCTCATCTTCTCCCGCTCCTTCCCCTTACCCCTGATCATGCGGAGGAGCACAAAATTTCCCTGCGGTGCCAGGGCGCCGGCGTCGTTTTTCGTAGGCTCCATGTACATACATGCTATTGGGGGGTAGATAAGGTTCCTGAAACACGATTATCTTATAACTTGTCCCCCTTCTTCTGAATAACACCATTTCAAAGAGGTGATCGGATATGGTAAGTGTAAAAGCCGGTCTGGATATCTGCGATCAGCACGGAGCCCAGGTGGTCGCCGTCGAGGATAGAGCAAACAGGAGAGTCCAGAAGAACACTCTTCGGAACTACTCTCTGCCGCTCCTTGCATTCGCGGGCATCATGATGTTCTCGATGCTCATCACTCCAGCGAGTGCGGAGAGCCTTATCGACGTCACGAACATCACGGACACTCTCATATCGATCGGTGAGAACCTCTTCGGAGGCATCCTGGCTATCGTGGTCGGTGCATGGCCTGTAGTCCTCATCATCGCAATCATCGGGTTCGTCGGCAAGTTCCTCGACCGGATTCTGGAGATGCTCAAACTCTAAGCGCCCGAACCCCGACGATCCCCGATCACCTCGGAGGCTCACAGCATGTTCCCTGAAAAACGCGCTTCTGTTCGGCGGAGCGGGGCACCGTCCCCGCCCATACTCCTCTGCATCTGTATCCTGTGTATCTTCTCCTCCCCTGTCTCTGCAGAGGCCACGCTATCGTTTGACGACCTCACTCTGGTCGCGAACCAGGGCATTGAACTCTATCGGATCACTGAGACCGGATCCGAACTCATCGGTGTATACAACTCGTCCTCGACTGGGATCTCCCTGTCTGAGGGCGCTTCATACGTCGCGGTCTTACGCCCCAGCAAAACCGAGCGCTGGAGCGACCCGGCCACCCTCGCGAACGACCTCGTGACCTGGGCGGGCGATCACGCCTTCGGCATCGGCGTCCTGGCAATACTCGCCCTGGTGCTCCTGGGCTCCCGGCGCCGGGGGGGCTCCTGATGCCCCGCATCCCCCCCGGGCGGCCTGCTCGCCCCCGCACCCACCGTGGCCCTGGCGCTCAGCCCGATCCGGAGGCGCTATCCATGCCCGCAAACCTTACTACCTATCGGTCTTCGGCGATTGCGCGGTATTTCCTGTATATGGTGATATTTGGCCTTATTTTTACATCGGTATCTGCGATAGATATTGACGAAACGCTGACAGATTACGCCTATACGGGGGGTAGTGGGGAAATTAATTGCCAAAAAACATCTAGTGCAGCCGGATATCTTGGAAATATACGATGTCCGCAAATCGAAAAATTAGGGGTGGTAACTTATATTGGTTTTGACATTGGTACGAATGTTGGTAATCTTGATTCCGGCATCTACAATACTACCTATACAATCCCCGGAAAAGACCCAAAAAATATGAGAGTATATATTAACAAAGGTCGTAATATTTTGGGCCAAATAGTATCAACGCAAATTATATATTATTTTGACGATTGGGATGCTACGGGGGTGACGGGTGATGTGAATATTCGCACCCCTCTTCATCTTGGCAACTATGATTATTATGCGTCTGTAGGGGACGCGACTACACATAAGGCGATACTATCAACTCAATACTCTACCCCCGCATATTTAAATGTAGATTCGTACCAATATACAGTTAGCAGCGCCGATTTTTGGCAAAATAGATTAATCGTTAATGATTTTTACGACTGCTATAAAATTCAATTGATACGCAGCGGATATGTATCTAAAATTGATATACTGCGAGATGGTAATGCGAGTTTTACTGACTATGGAGTTGCAGATTTTGTAGGTGATACCTCTATTATAGGATTTCCCGACGTGTCTAATATTATGGTAACAAATATACATAATAAAACCTATTCGTTTATTGTCAACGGCGGCGGCCCCGGTATTGACCCAGACGACGGTACCGCCCCCGTCACCATCTACATCCAAAACTCCCAGACCGGCGCCCTCCTGGCCAACGCCCGCGTCGCGATCCACGCCGCCGCCGGCGACCCCCCCACGCTCGTGGAGGTCGTCAACCAGACCCTGTCGGCCGGCGTCGGGACATTCGTGCTCCAAAAATCCGGCCCGGCCAACCCCTACCCACGATACTACCGTGTATTTGCGACGGCCCCGGGCTACAGCCAGATCATCGAGAATCACTCGTTTGTGGTGACCGGAAATTATGATGTCATCGTCGAGATGCGCCCGGACGCCGGCGGCCCGGCCAACCCCGACAACTGTTTTGTCGACGTCTACGTCCGCGACATCTACGCAAACCCCCTCGCCTCTGTAACCGTGCAGTTAGGCAGCCAGATACGACACACAAACGCGGCCGGCTACGTCGTCTTTGAAGTCGCAAAAAACGCCACGTATCCGTGCAGCGCCTCAAAATCTGGCTACGTCACAATCGAATCTCCCCTAACAATCGGCGCCGACGACCGATACCCCGTCAACATCGTTTTAGGCGCGACGAGCCTCCCGACCTGGACCCCCACCCCCGGCCCCGGCGACCCGACCGGCGGCGCCACTCCTAGGACCCCCATCGAAAAAGCGTCGGCTGGCCTGGACGTTATCCTGGATAACGCAGAGAACTTCGGATACTTGGCTACGATGATCCTGCTCGTATACATGACCATCTGGATCGTCCCGAAGAAGTGATGGTATGAGACCCACTGTTCTGCAATTTGGGGTGCTGCTCCTGATAGGGGTGTTGCTGATCGCTCCAGTATCTGCAAAAATTCAACAAAACCCAGTCCTCATCCCCGACCTGGAGCTCATCGATGATACTACATCAATGGTCTTCGATGCAAGCTCCGAAGACCAAGCGATAGCGACCGTCTTCTTCTGGGGCGTAGATCCGGATTCACATGTTGATTTCATACTTTGGTATGGCAACAATTCTGTGTCGGGATCGGTGGATTATGCAAGGAATGGTTGGGGATACACTAAGACGTTCTCACTGGGAGATCGGGTCTCCTCCTATAATGGGAGTTGGCCGGTACTCGGAGCAGGTTTTTGTATCTATTATGGGAAAGACCAGGAACTGGGGAAGACCTACCTCTCTATAGGAGATGCCCCTCCTTTTGGGGAAGACGAGCGTCTCTGGCTGGAAACTCCGGGGGTGCAGTATGCCCCTGTCCATATGGTGGAGGTAGAGTCATCAAGTCCGATCCAGGTCGAAGTACGTTATGGGGACCCTCGGGTCATCATAGAGAATTTGAGAGTGTACGGGTCAAATACTGGCTGGTTAGACTGGGTGGGAACCCTCATAGACTTCGTCACAACCATCTGGGATCTCATCTACGGAGCGATCATCCTCCTTAAAACCCTCCTGATCGATCGCTGGCTGCAGATCCTAGTGGTTTTTGAGTCCGTGGCCATCGCGTACAGCTGTTCCCGCTCCCGGGACTTCATCAGCTTCATCAAAAACTTCGTGAGAGCGAACGAGACCGCCATATCAATTGTTGCAAAAATCATTGCTTGGATCATGGAGTTTTTCTACAGATTGATCCAGGCCATCAAAATTTTCTGATGTGATCATATGGACAATACACCGAACACCGTAAAAATCAGGGCAAGCGATGGATTCGCCGACATCATTGTTACTTCGGGGCAGAACCCCGAGCACGTCCTGAACCGATTCGTTGCTGTCTACCGCTCAAAGTACCAGATTCCAGGTGATAACCGTGGTTGATGTTCTCCCCGCATTCGTGAAGAAACTCTTCAAGCCTACCGTCCCCGTTCAGCATATCGGGAAAGCCGGATATGAGTTCAAGGTGGACCGCTGCCTCCACGAGGCTGGAAAGTTGGATGATAAGTTCCAGGGCCACTCCTGGGTCATCCCTGCAGACGTCCTCCCCCGGTGGATCTGGACCGGGCGCCGGCACGAACTCGGATACGTAGTTGACGATGATCTCGGGTGCGCTGTGAATGTCTCGCGACCTCCTGAATCACTGGAGTTCCAGGCCGAAGACCCTGACACCCGGGAGATCCGGACGTATACCCTATCTGTCACGCCCCGGCTTGTCAATGGGATGCTCGACGTCCAGCGGATGAAAGAGGCATACACGATACAGGCCACCGGCCGAGAGCTCTGGATCCGGATGCTCATCGGCGTTGTGATCGGATGGCTCATCGGGGGGGCGATGTAAGATGGTCACCGTCGACGAGGCCAAGAAGAACCTCGATACTCGGGTCTCGGGACTGAACCCCGAACTCATCCGCCAGGACAACATCAAGCTCCTCCTCGGTAGACCGTCTTCGGCCACCCTTTGTCGGCTGAACCTCGACATGATGGTCGTGGAGGCGCTCCTCGACTCCGGGCAGGAACTTGGTATCTTCCTGCCGGCATCAAGGCGGTTCGCCGTCGCGGTCCGGGAGATGAGTCCGGGGCTCGATGGTAAAGGCATCGCGATCGCGGCCGACGTCCTCGCTGCCAGCAGCCGGCCGAACCCGATCGTGCTCCCCGGAACCCCTGGGCCGGTAGAGCATCAGCCTGGCCTCATCGAGCGTCTGGGCGGGTTCTTCATGGGCTCTGGCTCCAAGGGTGATGGGAGGAGGGGCTGATGCCTGCAGAAGTTGAGATTGTATCCACTGGAGTTGAGAGGTTTTACGTAACCATCGACCCATCATATGTGCTCGTGCCGGCAGATGCAATCCCCTGGGGGGTGTTGCTGTGGGTCTGTGCCGGGATCCTGGCCGGCATGTACCTGATGTATCGCTATATGGCCGTGACGAGGTCGATCCAGGATGGCTAAATCTGGAGGTAGCCTGGCCGGCACCCCCTACCTCATCGCGATGGCGAAGCTCAAGAGGATCCGGTCGTCCGGATGCACGCTCCTGGAGCGCACCGATCTCATGGTCGAGCTCTACAACCTCCTGAACGCGAAGTACGGGAAGGAGCCGCAGGCGCGGGAACAGTTCCTCGACCCCTGCCTGGAGTACATCCGGACGCTCCGGTCGTCCTACGAGTCACGGCTGGAGATAGACCCCTACACCGACGTGAAGAAAATGAGTTACTCGACCCTGCTCGATGAAGCCGAGTTCCTCCTCGGCCATCTCATCGAGGATCGGAATACTCTCCGGAACCTCACCATCACTTCTCAGCGGATGGATCGGCCGGATCCCTCTGAGGCGCTATGAGCACCTGTGCCGTCGAGGGATACATGCAGCCGGGGGATTCCCTGGAGATCATCTCTGATCCCGAGGTTGCCCGACGAGAGTTCCAGGAGCAGTTCATCCAGGACCCAGGCGGGCACCTCATCTCTCCCTCGATCACCGGGTCGGGGAAGACCAACCGGCTCAAGTTCATCGCAGACTGTTTCGTCCAGTGGAGCGACGAAACGATCCTCTGGATCGACTGCGGAAAGTCCGAAGAGTTCCTCGGCCTCCTGGCACTCGGCCGGCCGCTCAACCTCATCCTCCCGGTGGGGTGTGATATCAACCTCCACCTCAAGCAGGGGGCGCAGGTCGTCGAGTGGGTCGGCGATGGCGCCATCGCCGAAGATAACATCGAGATCCGGAAGTCGTTTTTCACGACTCCCCGGGACATCTGGCGGTCTATTGAACGTGATTACATCAACGTCCTCGTCGTGCAGCCGTTTTTTATCGAGTACGAGGATTACAGCCGTTTCATGGCGCGGCTCTTTCGGGAGCTGATCTACGACGCCCACCACAACGTCTTCGACCGTCTCAACCTTCTCCCCCTGGCCATCTTCGCGGACGAGTTCCAGGACATCTGTCCCAGCAAAGCGATCGCCCTGGACGACGTCCACCTCCGGGCTGCGAAGCTTATCGCCTTCAACCTGAAAAAACTCCGCTCCATCGGGATCCGGATCGTCGCCGCGGCTCAGTCCTGGGTGGAGGTCCATCCCTCGGCTAGGCGGTCGTTCAACTGGATTCTTTGCGGCCGACACGCCTTCTTCGAGCGCGACCAGCCCAAGCTCATGCGATTCAACGACTTCTGGCAATGCCTGGATACCGCCTTCGGCGTCCTGGTCTATCCGAACCGAATCTTCCCGGGGGTCTGGGAGTTCCCATACTACGGAAAAGGCTCTGATTACGGGTGGGTGCACTACGTCGGGACGCTCGGCGAAGAGGCCCACTACGCCACGATGGTGAAGGAGTTGAAGCGGGCCGGGTATACCGTGACCCCGCCAGCAGCTGCAACGGAGTGATCCCCTCTTTTTCTACTATAAGGTTAATTTTTAGTGGTGGCCACCGCCGTCATCGGCACCTGCAGGGGGATTTTTGTCAACTATAGTTGACAGATGCCAGGACAACCTCCCCCCCGGCAGGGGGGCTCGCCCCCCCCTGATGGGGGGTATCCCCACACACTGCCCGCCCCCTTGGGGGCGGGAGGAGCGCCATCAGGCGCGGGCGGTGGGGGTGAAGTTTTTTCAATCCAGATGAGGATGTTATGGTGTAGTTTCTCCAACTTCATCGGTTTTGCGCCCTCTGTTAAACGTTCATATTCGGTGCTTTTATCAGGGTTATCACTCCGCACATGGTGTGTTTATAAATAGGTGACCGCTCAATCCGTGTTTATGGTATCTGACCTTCCCGACTTCCTCTCACTCTACCCGAAAAAGAGTACCCGGAGACTCTATCGATCAGCGCTGCTTCTGTTCTTCGATACAGTCTACGACCTGGAACGGACGAGCCGGGTGACTGATGAGGATCTTGATCGATACGCCGATATCTCCATCCGATATCTCCAGGAGGAGCGCGACCATATTGAAGACCTGATGAACTTCGCCCGGGTGATGCAGGGACGCCCGCCCGGGACCGCTCGGGCCTATCTGAGTATTGTCAAGGAGTTCATGATCGAAAACCGGATCCGCATCGAGGCATGGGACCTGAAGCGGGTGAAACGGAAACTCCCGAAGGGGGGAGCGCGGACCATCGAGGCTGAAGTTCGGCGGGACTCGATTCGGTCCATTGTCTCTCACATGGATGCCCGGGGGCGGGCACTCTACCTCTTCCTGGCATCATCGGGGATGCGGATCGGGGAGGCGCTCTCGGTGTGGGTTGAGGACGTGGACCTGGAGGCCGTCCCGGCCACCGTGATCATCCGGGGGGAGGACTCGAAGACCGGCGCACAGCGAAAGGTCTTCATCTCCGGGGAAGCGGTCGCGGCGATCCGGGAGTGGCTCAAGATCCGTGATCCGTATCTTGTCGCTGCCTGCCAGAAGACCCGGCACCTCGGCAAGCGGGAGAAGTGGATAGATGATCCCCGGCTGTTCCCCTTCTCGCACACCTGTGCGTTGAAACTCTGGACGAGAGCAGCGAAGAAAGCCGGGTTGTACGAAGTCTGCCGGAGCTCGGGCCGGCAGACCTGGCACCCGCATATGCTCAGGAAGTTCTTCCTCTCGACCTTCGAGACCTCGGGAGAGAAGTCGGTCGGGGAGGTCCTTGCCGGTCATGCGGGGTATCTATCGGATCAGTACCGGAGGATCCCGGAGGCCACTCTGAGCGCAGCCTACCGGGAGGTCGAGCGGAACCTCTGCATCATGGTGCCGGAGACACTCCTCGGGATGCGGGACGATGACCGGATGGCCCTGCGGCGCCAGGCGGAGATGATAGCGGAACTCAACGCCGTGAATCTCGACCTGCAGAGGCGGTTAGAGATGGTCGAGGGATTGCAGGCGCGGATGGACCGGATATCTGCAATTGTCGCGACATACGGGAGCCACGGTACTGATACTGGGTATCACTCCCTTACACAATCAGAAGGAGCTTAATTCTGGTTTTTTTGATCAAACGGGGGTCAGAGAGTTGAGATTATGAATACCTTTATGAGCTTAGCGAGAGTATATATACACCATTGAAAAGTGAAAGCGGGAGATAATGGCGATCTCCTGCTTCACGAAACATAAAATTAGGCTAACAACTTAGTTTTGTGCTTTAAGGTACTTAACAGTGTCGCCTCTGCATGGAAACAAGAATACAATATCCTAACAGAGGACAGAGAATTGTCATCGTTTGGAAATATGGGCGCTGATGTCGTAAAGGGAATCTTAACCTTTGCAGTTCTCTTTGCGATGGCAAAGATATTGCTGTCGTCAGGGACTCAGGTTGCTCAAGATATGGGATCTGCTATCCTGGTCGGACTGGCCATAGTGTTCCTTGTTGTAATGGCTCTTGTTTACAAGGCCTTCAATCGCTGAGCTCAATGATCAACACCTTGGGGGGTTTATCCCCCTCCTTTTTTGAATATCCTGTTATCACGGGAGATATTGAGTTGAAGGAGAGATTTTATTGCCTGCGAAGATGACGGCCATGTATGATTTGTCCCTTGCTAAATTCGGAATGTCTCGGCGAAGATTGTGCGTGTTTGGAACCGGTTGATATAAAGTGTGCAGTTCTGCTGTTAGCCTACACTATTGATATAGGGGATTTGCTCGAAAGAAAGTTATAGGTCGTCTCTAAAT
>JAEAMG010002195.1_pt1 | contig 12790 bp, 10 predicted proteins | sample 8958741 | NCBI WGS metagenome assembly JAEAMG01 (sample SAMN16933256, study PRJNA681125) | bioreactor sludge metagenome | isolation source: anaerobic bioreactor treating anionic surfactant - SDBS | place: India: Bengaluru | collected 2019-02-28
TCAACGCATCTTTGGACGATTTCAACAGCTTCCTTTTCAGTTTCCCCCAAACCAACAATAAGGTGAGTGCTGATGTTGTCGCCCTTAAAAATTACTCTTGCCTCTTTCAGTAGGTTAATCTGGTTTTCCCAAGTGTAAGTATTCCCAGTTTCCTTACCCTTTACTTTGTTGAACAATCTTTCAGTCGCTGCATCCAGCGCAATTCCTAGCCTATCAACGCCCGCTCGCTTCAACAGTTCCATATCTTCCCTGTTTCGAGGTTGGCAGGAAACTGAAACTGCTACAGTAGACTGTTCTTTGATTTCCCTTACAAGTTCTTCAAGATGCCCAAAGACCAAGGGGTAATTTAGGGCTTGAATGCAGACTCGGTGTATCTTTTTTTGCTTCAAAGCATAATGGAGTGCGGATATTGCTTCTTCAATAGGAAAAGATGGCCAAGTGACCCTTGAAAGGAGAATGTTGCTGCTCTTGCTTTCTCTGGCTTGAGGGCAGAAGCCGCAGTTCGCGCCACATTTTCCATCGCGGTAAGTCATGAGGTAAGCTGTGGTTGGTGGTACATCCAATTTGCCATTAACGAGTTCAACTATTATGGCGGTGCCTATTGAAACGCGAATTTTCTCTGGTAACCCTTTGTGTTTGGTCAATTTGGCACCTTAAAGAAAAGGGGGCAAGCCAGTATTTAGTTATGTGCTGTGCCCTTTCTTGTGAAGATTGATTTCTTGAAGCAAAAATTTGTGGTGAAGTTAAGTGTCATACTGAAGCTGCGGCTTATAAACGAGGTTACAGCAAAGGTTGGGACGCCAATTTCTACGATTGCGAATATTATTGGCGTTGGTAGTAGCAGTGTTAAGCCGATCGCTATGTAGAGTACACTGCCGATGTATTTGCCTAGCGGGTCATACAACTTTTGAGAATAGTAGCTCGAGATGATAAATTGCCCAAAGGACGCTATAATCATCGCCATAATCCACGCTGGATAGTAACCGCTGAAGGTGAAGGCGGCAAATATGCCTGTTATGAAGATAAAGTCTGTTGCTGCATCGAAGTAGGCGCCTGCTTTGGAGGTAACTTTGAGTTTTCTTGCTACATAGCCGTCAATTAAGTCTGTGATTTGAGAGAGACCGAAAATTATGATGCAAAACAAGAGGTTGTTGAAACTATAGTAGTAGAGTAAAATGGGCAGAGTTACAAGTCTCAGCGAACTAATGCCAGAGGGAATTAGAGCGATTTTATTCATGGTCTATACCTTATGAAAATAACTTTCCGTCTTCCTCTTCGAGTAGTTAAAGGTTTGAGTTGGCTCCTAAGCGATGTGCCGGTCTGGATTAATGTACATTGGCGTTTTATACTATGCTATGAGGTTGCTGGTTATTGTTTAAAAGGTTAAGCTAATTGGTTGATAAATACGTTTGAATATAACACTTGAAGTGCTCAAATGGCCACTATTTTATAGCTATTTTTCCCAAGTGACTTCTCAATGTGACTTCGCTTGGACTATGCGGCTAGATGTCATAGCGTTTAATCGCAGATAGTTGCTTGCTCGGCAAAACTTTATTATTCGACTGTGAAAATTTACACTCGGTTGAAAAATGGTACTCGTGGCCTTCTAAGCCATGGCTTAGGGTTGGTTTAATGGTGGAATTAACTGATTTAGGCTTCAGCAAAGACATGTTTAGTGAAACGATAGTTTCTACTTACAATCCTGACGGATCGATTAATGCGGCTCCCATGGGTTTGAAAATGCAGGATACCAAACATCTATTCATGAGTATATTTAATACGTCATCGACTTGCCGTAACCTGAAATTTAGAAAGCAGGCAGTCGTTAACTTGACATCTAACATAGAAATTTTCTACAAATCCGCTTTTAAAGAAGCGAATATAGACGGAAAAATCCCAACACAATGGTTTGCTAGAGCCGATGTTGTTGAAGCACCGAAGCTAAGTTCTTCTGATGGTTCAATTGAAGTCTTGATTGGTTCCATTTCGGACGATGGGGAACGCACAGAGTTTTCGTGCAAGGTAAAGAGTCTATCTGCAATGAAAAAATATCCTCAAGTCTATTGTCGTGCCATGCCATTAACTCTAGAAGCCATTACACATGCCACTCGCGTTAAAGCATTCATGAAAGTTCCCAAGAAACAAAAGGAAGTTTCAGAGCTAATTGAAACAATACGAAATTATACTCATATAGTAGAGCGCGTGGCTCCAAATAGTGAGTATACATCGGTTCTGGTTGATCTATTAAACAGGATTGATTCATGGAGGGCAAAACCATAAAAGTTATAGTAAAAACTCCTGCTCGGTTGCATTTGGGCTTGATTGATTTAAACGGCGACTTGGGACGTATGTTCGGTGGATTAGGAGTTGGTATAGACCGCCCAAATGTTATAGTTGAAACCCAAACTGCACAGGCTTTTTCAGTTACAGGTCAAGAGGTTGAGCTCGCTAAGGTTTTGGCAACTCGCTTCTTATCAACCTACAACCTTCAATCCAACGTGCACATCAATATTGCAGAGATAATTCCTGCACATGTTGGTTTAGGCTCAGGCACCCAACTGTCGTTAGCCATCGCGGTTGGTCTCGCGAAGTTGTTCAACGTGAAGGCTTCAGTTCCCGAGTTAGCAGTTGCAATGGGGCGCGCTAAAAGAACCAGCGTCGGCACAACCATCTTCCAACGCGGTGGCTTCGTGGTAGATGGAGGCAAAAACATCCAAACACAAACAATTCCCCCTCTGATCTATCGGCAGCCCTTCCCAAAAGAATGGTGCTTTGTCGTAGCCGTACCCAACCAGAACAAGGGATTATCTAATTCAGAAGAAAGCAATGCCTTTAGTAAACTAAAAAAGATGCCTGCCGGTGATGTCGCACAAATTTGTCGCTTAACTATGCTCAAATTGCTACCTTCTTTAGCTGAGCATGATATAGAAGGCTTCGGCGATGCGCTAACGAGAATTCAAATCTTAACAGGCAACTACTTTGCGCAAGCACAGGGTGGAACATACTCTAGCCCAGCGTCCACAGAGTGCATAAAATTTTTGAAGCAAACTGGTGCTTACGGCGTCGGCCAGAGTTCTTGGGGTCCAGCACTCTACGCGGTTGTGAAGCAGGATCAAGCTAGACCCATCCTTGCTAAAGTTAAAGCTTACCTGAGTAAGGGCGTTGGCGGCGAAGCTTATATTGCTAAAGCAAACAACAAGGGCGCAACCATAAAGACTTCTGAGGACTAAATGTGAAAGTACTTCTCGTTACGGGCCAACTGGCGCAAGACATGGTAAGAAGCTACGTAAAAGAAAGCACAGTGGAAACAGAGATAATGGCTCTTAAGATAGCAGTTGCTGCATTTCTAACTCCGCAAATCATTGCTAACGAACTAAAAAAAACTCGGCTATCAAACTTTAACATTATACTGGTGCCAGGTCTAGTTCGCGGAGACACATTGCTAATCACTAAAGCAACAGGAATCCCTGCGTTTAAGGGACCTCGATACGTCGCTGACTTGCCAATAGTTCTTGATATGATATGTGAAGTTCAGCTTTCGACAACAGTTCCGGCTTGTGATTTGCTTCGTGAGAAACTTGCTGAAAAAGCTTTGCAAGAAATCCAGAAAACAGAGGTGCAACGTGAAGAACTTCTCAAGAACCCCGGCAACATTACTATAGGAGACGTAGCTGTTGGCAGAGACTTCCCAATGCGAGTCCTCGCGGAAATAGTCGATGCCGCTTTGATGGACAAAGAAACGATTCAACGAACAGCCAAAAGCTTCGTCGGGGTTGGTGCAGACATTATTGATGTCGGAATGGTTGCAGGTGAATCACAGCCAGAAAAAGCAAAACAGATCGTGCAGTGGGTCAAACAAGTCGTAGATGTGCCAGTGAGTATTGACACGCTCGACCCTGCCGAAATAAGAGCTGCCATCGAAGCCGGCGCTGAACTCGTGCTAAGCGCCGACGCAGGAAACATTAAAGAAATAGCTCCCTATACCAAAGATGTTGCTGTAGTTGTTATTCCTACAAATCAATGTTTAGGATACTTTCCCCAAAAAGTTACAGAGCGCGTCAAATTTCTCGAAGAAATCATCGAGAAAGCCAACAAGCTGGGAGTTAAGCGTTGTATTGCGGATTTGATTTTAGAGCCCTCAGACATATTAGAGTCGTTTATAGCGTTCAAAGAGTTCGCTGCCAGAAACCCTACCATGCCTCTTTTTGTTGGAGTCTCGAATGTCACGGAACTCTTTGACGCAGACTCAGTAGGTCTTAATGCGCTCCTTACACGTCTGTCATCAGAAGTTGGCGGAAACATACTATTGGCCACCGAGAAAAGCACCAAAGCAAAGGGCACCGTTGCAGAAGAAGTCGCAGCGGCAAAAATGATGTTTCTGGCCAAAAAACGCGTTTCCACCCCCAAAGACTTGGGCATCGACCTGTTAATCCTAAAAGACAAACGCAGCCACGAAGAGCCATATGATGAAAGAGTTGAGGCTGACACTAAAGTAGTGATAGCTTCTGATAAACAGGAGCCCGCAACATTGGACACTGTGGGTATGTTTAAAATATCAATAGACCGCACTGAAAGTCTTATAGTTGCAGCCCACTACCTTTCACTTGACATGAATAAGCCAGTAAAAATAGTTAAAGGTAAAACTGCTGAGAGTATATACAGAAAAGTTTTGGACATAGGCCTTGTGTCAAGGTTGGATCATGCAGCTTACTTGGGGAATGAGCTTTCAAAAGCCGAAGTTGCTTTAAAAACTGGAAAAGAGTATGTTCAAGATGAAGAATTGTTTAAAGTAAGAGAAAATTGTTAGTTAGATGTTGTTGGAGCAATTTTTTTAATTTTGTCAGTTGTGGGGTCTTCGAAAGGTAATACGGATTGTTTGAGAATTTTAACTAGCGGGACACCGATTAAAGTTGCAATAATAATCATTACCGTTCTTTCTATTGGATATGCGTAGAATATCACGGTCCAGTAGCCTGCGAAGGTTTCAGCTGTATATCCACCTATTGGTTGACCAAATATCAGTTGGAATAGCAAGTTGCCAGTTAAATGTTGAAGCATTGTTCCTATAAAGGCTATGATGGCTATACTCAATGCTAGATTGGCTATGTTTGATTTTCGTATATTATTGACAGCTACAGAGCGAAGGGGTGACAGTAGGACAAGTAGGGCAATTATGTGCATCCACATGAAGGGTACTGGTATAGAGCCTATCTGAACAAATAGCAAGGTATAGGGGCTGAGAAGGAATATCGCTAGCACAGTTGCGTATAATGCCACTACGGGGAGCCATTTGCGTCTTATTAGGAAGCCTACTGCGACTGCGTTTATAAGTGCGGGTAGGAAGTCTAAACCCAGGAAGATGGGTGCTTTTCCTAAGGCCATCGCTGAGAATGTGCCTATTATTACGGTAAGTCCGCCTGCGAATGGTCCGAGGATTATGCCGATTAGTGGGGCGAGGGCATCGGATAATGAGAATGAGGATGATAGGCCTATCATTGGTCCTATAGGGATTATTCTGAAGACTGCGTAGAGGGCTGAAAAGACGGCTATTAGTGCTATTTGTTTTGTTGTTATCTTATTTTTCATTCCCTTCACCTTGGAATTTTTTTCATTGCTGTGTAATTTTTTACAGTACGCTGCTATAAAAAACTTCCGCGGGAATAACCAAGGGGGCAATTAACCCAATAATCCTAAGTCTACCTGACAATCTAACGGAATTTCGGTTCCAGGGCAAAACTAAACCGGTATCCGAGATCCGTCAAATCCCATCTTGGAAATACCCAACTCATCCTTAACTTCGCGTAGTTGTGCAGCGTTGAACACTGGACCATCGCGACAAACGCGATACTTGCCAATGACGCAACTTCCGCATAAACCGATGCCGCAACGCATTAGTCGCTCTAAACTTGCTTCTATAGGGAGTTTGCGTTTTTCGGTCATTTCAAAAATTTTTTTCACCATAATTTCTGGTCCACAGGTGTATATCATGTCAAAGTGTTCTTTATCCAGAAGATTTGCCAATGGTTGTGTGACCAGGCATTGCAGGCCAGCGGTGCCGTCTTCGGTTGTGGTGATGATGTTTTTCTCTTGGCAGACGCCGTCTAATTCGCGCACGAATAGAAGTTCATCTTTGGTTTTGGCGCCTTCAACAAAGGATAATCGCTGTGTTTTAGCCGCTAACTGTTTTGCTAAAAAAAGTAGAGGTGCTGTTCCTGTTCCGCCGCCGACTAAGAGGACTCGGCCGCGGCTTTCTGTGAAGCTGTTCCCGAATGGGCCTCGGATGCCAACAGTTGCGCCTGTTTCCATCTCATGCAGGTGCCTTGTTGCATCTCCTACTCTTTTCACGGAAACAGAAACCAAGCCATTGGACGCATCCATTATACTTAATGGAATCTCATCGATACCAGGAATCCAGAGCATCAAGAATTGTCCCGGTTTGGCTTTGCAGCATAATCGGTCGGGTAACACGAAGGTTTTAACAGTAGGGCTCTCCGTGCGTATCTGAACGATCTGCGTGGTTCTAATGGTATTATTTGCGGTGAGCAAGTCCAACAATCTCCTTCAAACTTCCATAATGCTTCTTTCTCAAGTATGTTTCTACACCTTTTGTTACTGACTGAAAAACTTCAATATTATCCGCGACTGCTGTACCTATCTGTACTGCGGATGCTCCTGCAAGGAAAAACTCGACTGCGTCTCGCCAGTTGGTTACTCCCCCGCATCCGATGATTGGCACATCGCATGCGTCAGCAATATCATAAACACAACGCAAAGCTACAGGCTTAATCGCTGCGCCAGATAAACCACCTTTAATGTTATTGAGAATTGGCATCATAGTTTCAGTATCAATCGCAATCGCTTTTAACGTGTTAACAGCCGTCAAGGCATCAGCCCCTGCCTTGACCGCGGTTTGCGCAAGAACACTAATGTCTGCCACGTTTGGAGATAACTTTACAATCAAGGGCTTGTTTATCGTCTCCTTGACTTTCTGGACAACTTCGGAGAGTAACTTGGGATTTTGACCAATCTCTGCGCCAGTTTGCTTCACATGGGGGCAAGAAACGTTAAGCTCTATAGCATCTGCACCAGCTCCCGTTGCTTTTTTGGCGACTGTGGCGTAATCGTCTGCAGAGTATCCAAAGACACTTACAATCAACGGTGCACGTAGTAAAGTCTTTGAAAACTTGATTTCTTCTGCGTAAACTTCTATGCCGGGATTCGGTAGCCCCATTGCATTAATTAAACCTCCTTCTGCTTGCACTACAGTTGGATTTGCGTAGCCCATACGAGGTTCAATGCCGACCGATTTGGTGATGACTGCTCCGGCGCCAGCTTTAACGATTCGGTTCATTGATTCTGCGGAGTACCCCATGATGCCTGAAGCTAGTATTGTGGGGTTTGGCAGTTTTAGACTTGCAAGGTTTATGCTTAACGGATTCTTTTCCAATACGAATCACCGTTTTAAAATAGTTTATTGCGAGTAGTAAGATAAAGCTTCTTTAGAGATTAAAAAATTGACTTAGACTTTTTCTGCGTATGTTGTGCTTAGGCTGATGAACTTGTGAAAAAAGAAGGTGGGTTAAGCCCAGTTTTTAGGGCTTATTTCTTCTTTTTACCCTTTTTTGCTCCTTTTTTGGCTGCTTTAGCCACTATTATGACCTCAGATTACTTTATCGGCAAGATTTGTATTTAAAATTTACTAATGCCTAAAATGGCTGTCGCTAAAAACTAAATCGTTAAAAAATAATCGCTATTACGAAAATAAGCCTAAAAGATGGGCTTAATTATCTGGGAATTTTGGTAAAATTTGTAAGTGTACATTTTTTACATAAACATGTTAAAAAACTACTAGCGGCCCAGTTTCCATATTTGGCAACAAAATAATAAAAAAATTGTTTTCCCCAAAAAAAGGGGTTGTTTTATGCTTCTTCCTCTGGTAATCCGATCTTACGCAAGTAATCCTTAGCAAACCGAGGGTTGTAAGCAAGTAACTCTTTGCTTCTTAGCAATCTGCGCTCTAATCGATCCAAAGCTACTTTAAATGTGGGTTCTACACCCCAGCCTTCGCTGGCTGCAAAGAAGCTTCCTCTGGCGGTTCGAAACTGCAACCGACAGTGAATCATGGGTGTCCCCCGCATATTCGTTCCGCGATGGCTTTTCACATACACGAACAATGAACCCAATTGGAATGCTTCTTGAAAACGATGAGAAAATGAGTCAAACTCTGTCATCATAAACTCCTGTTGCTCCGGGCTGATATCAACATCTTTGACTCCAAACTGCACTGTGAATCGTCGCTCAGCAGTTTCCATTTGACTGATAGGTTCTAAAAAGTCAAGTTTAGTAACTACACCAACCAAACGTTCTCCATCAACCACGCACAAGCAAGAAATATTATGATTATGCATTTGTTTTTCACAATCTTTCAGGGTCTTCTTTGGGTCAACTGTAATAACTGGGCTACTCATTATACCACGTGCGGCAACGCCTAAGGTGTCAATCTGTTCTCCAGCAACATCCTTGTTACCCATTCGTTTTGGAGGAAAATACACGCTTTGCAGAATATCTTGAATGCTAACCAAACCAGCAAGTTTGCCCTTATCAATTATTGGCACATGTGAAATCCCGAATTCTCTCATCAAACCTAAAACGGCGCCGACGCTACGGTTGGCTTCCATTGTATGAGGTGCACGTGTCATTATAGCTTCCACGGGATTGCTACCCCATTCACCACCTACAACAGCATGGATAATTGCTTCATCGGTGACGAATCCTAAGATTTTATCTTTTTCAAAAACTGGTAACTGTCGAATGCCACTTCCGATCATCAATTTTGCTGCGCGACTAAGAGAATCGCCTAACCCTACTTCAGGAGCAACAACCATTAAACTCTTAACCTTGGTCCTGCTCAAATCTAGCCGTGTTCTTAGAATCGCTCTCCGGCTGACCATTCCCACGTAACGCCCTTTATCATCTAAGACGCCCAAAACGGGGGGCAATCCTTTCTTGAATCCCTCTAAGCATCTTGAAGCACTATCATTCTCCAAAACGGTGTTGAATTTTTCAGAATAGATATCTTTAACAGTAGTTGACAATGCCATTAAGAATCACTGCAAACCTATAGAGTGCCGTGGAATTTAAACATTAAACGCCTAAGAATACCCACAAATAATGTTAATAGAAATAGTTGTTGTTACCGAATTTTTAGGCAAGTAAAAACTGTCACGTAGAATAAGGGTATCAGGTGGTAAGCAATCATTTAAAGTGCCTATGTAAATTAACTGTACAATAAAAGATACTCTTCTAAAAATGGGTCATCTTGTTTCTGCGATTTTTGTGAAAATCAAGTTATTTGATTGTGTTATTACAAGTAATCTATAACCTATACCCTTAAAAGCTAAGAGATATGATTGTCTGAGTCAAAAAGAGGCGAACTAGCTCTGTTTGCTGTTGGACACATGGCGATCGCTTACCTGCTAGGTAAGGGCTCATCAAAGGTTTTGCGCACAAAACTAAACATACCTATACTCCTAGTTCTCTCTATACTGCCTGACATAGACATAATCTATGATTACTTAATTGGTGCAGAAATCCACAGGGGACCAACCCATTCTCTTCTTTTTGCTGTAGTCATATTTACTCCATTTTTTATCTATTATCGTAAGAAGGCAATTCCCTACTTCCTTTCATTGATTTCCCACTCGTTGCTAGCTGATTTCTTTATTGGTGGCCAACTTCGACTACTTTGGCCAATAACTAACCTAAAGTTTGGTCTACACGAAGCCGGTTTCCTGTTTATTGACATATTTGACAACACTAACACCATTATAGAGTTGTCTTTATTCGTTATAGCTACAGTTGTGCTTTACAAGAGCAAAGATTGGAAGATCTTTTTTGCTGCGAGAAAGTCAAACTTGGTGCTCATAATCCCTATTACGACAGTGTTGTTGCCTAGCACAATCGGTTATCCATTCAGGACATCGCTACTCATAACTGCACCAATATTAGCATTCGCACACTTGTTTTATCTAGTGCTGTTTAGCATTGCGCTTTTGGTCACACTTGTTTATCTGTATAAAAAATGGTTTAAGCCCAAAAATAATCCAAAAACAATGTCCGAGTAGTGAGTATTAGCAATTAACCGGCAAAATTTTGTTAAGTTCCTTTTCGTTTGAGCATGTTTTCAAGGATTGGTTTTAGCTTTGCGTTTTCTGCTTGTATCTTTTCTTTCCCTAATGATTTTCTTTGAGTATCGATTTCTTTGATTAATTCAGAATAATGGATGCCTTCCGCCGCTGAAACGTACTCCACTCGGAACCGCTCAGGACTCATACCGAGTTTGGTGAGTGTGCCTTTAAGAGCGTCAGTACGTTTTTTCATCTTATAGTTTCCATCTATATAGTGGCAGTCATATGGTAAGTGACAAGCTCCAATTAGAACCATACCCGCATCCAATCGGAGTGCTTCAAGGATAAATTCTTTGGCTACTCTTCCGCTGCACATGACTCTGATGGCTCGTACGCTTGCGGGGTACTCGCATCGGCTGATGCCTGCTAGGTCTGCACCTGCATAGCTGCACCAGTTGCATAGGATGGCGAGAATTTTATCTTCAGGATTATTTTCCAGTGCCGCTCTTATTTGTGCCATGACCTGTGCATCGGTGAAATGCATCTGGGTGATAGCCTGGGCTGGGCATTCGGCTACGCATGTACCGCATCCGTGACAGCTGGCGGTGATTATGCTGGCTGGTTGTCCTTTTTCTTGATGGATGGCTCCATATGGACATTTATCGACGCAGATACCGCAGCGTTTACATTTGTCCTCATCTACGATGCTAATTATTGGCTCGATTTTCCATTTTGGTTTGCTTATGACTGTGGCTGCTCTGGATGCTGCGCCGCTTCCCTGCGAGACACAATAGGGAATATCTTTGAGTCCCGCGCATGCTCCTGCAAAAAAGATACCGTCGGTTGGGGCGTCGAGCGGTTTGAGTTTGGGGTGAGCTTCCATGAAAAATCCGTCTGCGTCCCGGCTAAGGTTGAGTATGCGGGCAATTTCTTCTGAGTCCTTTTTTGGCACTGAGGCAGTGGCAAGCACAACCATGTCTGCTTCGACTTCTATGGGTTGTCCTAGCAGAGAATCTTCGCTGTATACCCTTAGATTATGTGTTTGGGGGTCTTCTTCGATTCTGCTGACTCTTCCTCGGATGAAGTTGACGCCTCTTTCTCGGGCGCGATCATAGAATTCTTCATAGCCTTTGCTGGGGCTTCGTATGTCAATGTAGAAAACATAGACTTCCAAGTCCTCCTTGTACTTTTCCTTCAACTGCACTACATGCTTCAGCGTGTACATACAGCAGAAGTTGCTGCAATAAGGGTAATGCTGCTTGTCCCTGCTTCCTACGCATTGAATAAATGCGATACGGCGAGGTTTTTGCCCGTCCGATTGGCGGATCACTTTGCCTCCAGTTGGACCCGCAGCTAAAATTAGTCGCTCGAACTCCATGCTGGTTAAAACATTTGGGTATTTGCCATACCCCAACAGTGGCATATCAAAAGGCAAGTAGATGTCAAAGCCAGTGGAAACGATGATTGCACCCACGTCGATTTCGATTTCTTCAGGTTTCTGATCAAAGTCGATGGCCTCCCGTTCTCCACAAGCTTCAGTGCATTTGTAGCATTCAATGCAGTAATCCCTGTTGATACTGTAGATCAAGGGGACTGCTTGGTCAAATGGTACGCTAATTGCTTTTCGTGTGCCGAGATTCATATCCCACTCGTTAGGATACTCGATAGGACATGCGTCTCTACATTCACCGCAGCCTGTGCACTTCTCTGGGATAACATAACGGGGATTCTTTCGAATTTTAACTTTGAAGTTACCGACATAGCCGTTGCAGCGCACAAGTTCGCTGTTAGCAAATATCGTGATATTTGGGTGACGTGCGCAGTCAACCATTTTTGGTCCTTCGATGCATATACTGCAGTCTAAAGTGGGGAAGGTTTTATCCAAAGCAGCCATATGTCCGCCGATGCTCTGGCTGCTCTCAACCATGTAAACTTTAAAACCCTGCTCTGCCAAATCTAATGCTGCGCTTATTCCGGCGATTCCTCCGCCTACGATAAGAGCTTTATCGGTGACTGGGACTTCTATTGTCTGTAGTGGTTGTAGTAATCGGACCTTTGCAACTGCCATTTTTACGGCGTCTTTAGCGCGTTCTGTTGCTGCTGCTGGATCACTTTGATGGCACCAAGAAGAGAATTCCCTGATGTTTGCCATTTCATAAAGGTAACTATTGAGTCCCGCTTCGGCAACTGTTCTGCGAAAAGTGGCCTCATGCATTCTAGGGCTACAGGCAGCGATTACGACGCGGTTTAATTTTTGCTGTTTAATGGCAGTGCGAATTTCATCCTGTCCTGGGTCTGCGCATGAGTAGCGATTTTCTTTAACATACACAACATCTGGAATCGTTTTAGCGTATTCGGCGACTGCGTGGACATCCACTGTACCTGCGATGTTGAGTCCACAGTGGCAAACGAAGACTCCTATTCGAATTTCTTCTGGTTTACAAACGGTTTGCTTGCTCATTTTTTTTCTTCATTTCCTCTATAGTAAAGCGGTTCTCTACCAATTTGCGCCTTATTCGGGTTGCTTGTGCCTTGTACTCTTTGACTGCGTTTTCAGGACTCGTTAGTCGTTCAAGCGTTTTGTTCCAAGTGCCTGAGTGAATAGTTGTATGGTTCACTTTTGAACGAATTACCTTTAATGCTTCAGGTTGTGGGCAGACATT
>JAEAMG010002199.1_pt1 | contig 12768 bp, 13 predicted proteins | sample 8958741 | NCBI WGS metagenome assembly JAEAMG01 (sample SAMN16933256, study PRJNA681125) | bioreactor sludge metagenome | isolation source: anaerobic bioreactor treating anionic surfactant - SDBS | place: India: Bengaluru | collected 2019-02-28
TGCACCCTCCGTATTACCGCGGCTGCTGGCACGGAGTTAGCCGGTGCTTCCTCTGATAGTACCATCAGGTTCACAAGCTATTTACAAATGAACTTTTTTCCTATTTGACAGAGCTTTACGACCCGAAGGCCTTCTTCACTCACGCGGCGTTGCTGCGTCAGGGTTTCCCCCATTGCGCAAAATTCCTCACTGCTGCCTCCCGTAGGAGTCTGGACCGTGTTTCAGTTCCAGTGTGGCTGGTCATCCTCTCAGACCAGCTAACCATCGTCGCCTTGGTGAGCCATTACCTCACCAACTAGCTAATAGTGCTAGGGCTCATCCTTAAACGATAGCTTGAAACAGAGGCCATCTTTTCCTACTATCTCCTAAGAGATCGTAGTCTTATAAGGTATTAGCGTCGCTTTCGCAACGTTATCCCTTATTTAAGGGGAGATTACCCTAGTGTTACTCACCCGTTCGCCACTTTACTCTCCCGACGAATCGGAATTTCTCGTACGACTTGCATGTGTTAGGTACGCCGCCAGCGTTCGTTCTGAGCCAGGATCAAACTCTTCAATTTATTTGGCTTAATCAATTCTAAAACAAAGCAAACTGACAGCCCTGCTATTCAATTTTCAAAGAGCAATTTATCGAAGACTTCGAATAATAAACTGTAACCGCTATAATGTCAAGAAAATATTTATACTATTTATTCTTTAATTATCAATCACTTAATGATTATGTGGTGATATTTTTTTTTGCCGCTCCGCAAAATGAGCCCCCCATCCCGCACGTGCTCCATCTTGATTATTTCATCAAATTTTTCAACAGGTTGTCCGTTAATATAGCCCCCCTTCTGGCTGATGAGGCGGCGGGCTTCGCTGCGGGAAGAGCATAATCCCGCCTGGGTAAAAAGCTCATAGGCGGATATGCCTTTCTGCAAAACCTCCTGCGGCACCGTGCTGGTAGGCATGCTGCTTAAATCAGCAGTCACCTCCCCCCGGGGTATGGTGCTTGAGGGCAATAGGTTGCTGTCGAACCCCTTACATCCGAATGCGCCGGACGATGTTCTGAGCGCCCCGAGGGCCTTCGCTTCACCGTGGGTTACTTGCGTTGCCTCGAAAGCGAGGATCATTTTTACGCGGTTGAGATCGCTTCCGGTCAGCGCCGAAACCGCTTCGATCTCATCAAGCGGCAAAAAGGTAAACAGCTTGAGAAACCGTACCGCATCGGCATCATCCACATTAACCCAGTACTGATAATACTGGTAGGCGGAGGTGGCTGATTCATCAAGCCAGACCGCCCCTTCCTCGGTTTTCCCCATCTTGTGCCCGGAGGCAGTGACGATCAGCGGGAAGGTCATCCCATAGGATTCGTTTCCCGCAACCCGCCTGATCAAATCAATGCCGGCCACAATGTTACCCCATTGATCATTGCCGCCCAGCTGCACCCGACAGTCGAAGTTCCGGTTAAGATGCAGGAAGTCATAGGCCTGCAGCAGCATGTAATTGAACTCAATGAAGTTGAGGCCGGTTTTCATCCGGGCCTTGTACGATTCGGCCGTTAGCATCCGGTTGACGCTGAAATGGCAGCCGATATCGCGCAGGAAGTCAATGTAACCGAGCCCGCAGAGCCAGTCCGCGTTGTTGAGCAGCAGCGCCCGGCCTCCGCTGAAATCGAGGTAGCGCGCGAACTGCGCCTGTATTGCCCGCACATTGTCGTCAATCTTCTCCCGGGTGAGGATTTCCCGCATTTTTGTCTTGCCGCTCGGATCACCGATAAGCCCCGTCCCTCCGCCCACCAGGGCGATGACCCGGTGCCCGGCCCGCTGCATATGCATCAGGGCCATGATCGGCAGCAGGTGCCCCACATGCAGCGTGGCGGCGGTGGGATCAAATCCTGCATAGCAGGTAACCGGCTGCGCGAGCAGTTTACGCAGGGCATGTTCGTCGGTAAACTGCTCAACGAAGCCGCGGCCGGATAGTATGTCAAACACGTTTTCCATGTGATTCCGCATGAAGCGAACGGAAAGACGGTTGCGGTTACCGCGCAAAATCCACGGCCCGCGTCTCGCGGATAACCGTCACCTTGATCTGTCCGGGATAGCTCAAATTACTCTCTATTTTCCTCGCGATATCCTTGGAAAGCACCACCGCGTCATCGTCGGAAATCTCCTTGCCCTCCACGATGATGCGGATCTCGCGCCCGGCCTGCACCGCGTATGACTTCTGCACACCCGGGAAGGATGACGCAATTTCCTCAAGGTCCTTGAGATGCTTGACATAGGTCTCCAGCATCTCCCTGCGGGCGCCCGGCCGCGCGGCAGAAAGCGCGTCGGCAACCTGCACCAGAATGGCGATCACCGTCTGCGGCTTCTCGTCGTCATGATGCGCAGCCAGCGCATGCACGATTTCATCGTCCTCGCCGTACTTCTTCGCCAGGTCTGCGCCGATGGTGGCATGGGATCCTTCGATCTCGTGGTCCACCGCCTTGCCGATATCGTGCAGGAGGCCCGCCCGTTTTGCCTTCTTCACGTTGACGCCAAGCTCGGAGGCGATGATGCCGCAAAACGATGCCACCTCCAGCGAATGCTGCAGCACGTTCTGGTCGTAGCTGGTCCGGTACTTGAGCTTGCCCAGGAGCTTCACCAATTCATGGTTCACGCTGTGGATGCCGGTGTCAAAGGTTGCCCGCTCGCCGGCCTCCTTGATGGTCACCTCCATCTCTTTTTTTGCCTTTTCCACAATTTCTTCGATCCGGGCAGGGTGTATCCGCCCATCTTCAATCAGCCGCTCCAGCGACACCCGGGCAATTTCCCGCCTGATGGGATCAAAGCCGGAAAGCACGACCGCCTCCGGCGTATCATCGATAATAAGATCCACGCCGGTCACTGCCTCGATGGAGCGGATATTTCTCCCTTCCCTTCCGATGATCCTGCCTTTCATTTCCTCGTTGGGAAGATTGACCACCGAGACGGTTTTTTCAGCCACATAATCCGCAGAGTATCTCTGGATGGCCAGCGCCAGGATATTCCTGGCCATTTTATCGGCGGTTTCCCGGGCCTCCTCCTCGATTTTCCTGATGTTCTTTGCCGCCTCGTGTTTTGCCTCACTCTCCATTGCCTGCATCAGGGTCTTTTTGGCCTCCTCGGAAGACATGCCGGAGATTTTCTCGAGCTGGATCCGCTGCTGCGCGATGGTGGTTTGCAAAACCTTTTCATTCTCTACAATCTGCTTCTCCTGCTGTGTAAGACTTTGCTCTTTTTTGGTCAGACCGGTCTCTTTCTGATTCAAGAGCTCCGCCCTCTTGGCCAGGCTGTCTTCACGCTGGTCATGCTTCTTCTCCAGATTGTGAAGCTCCAGCCTCCTGTCCCGGGTTTCTTTTTCGAAATCGGACTTGGCCTTGTAAAGATCTTCCTTCGCCTGTAAACGGGCCTCCTTTATTACATTGTCCGCCTCTTTCTGCGCCCTCTCCAGGACTTTCCTGGCCGCTTCTTCCGCCGCTTCAACCTTGGATGCCGCAATTTTCTTGCGGAAATACATACCGCCAAAAACACCAAGAGCGGCCGCAACTAACCCTATTACGATCATTATAATGATAGTCAATGTACAGCTCACCTCCTTGTCAGGGTAATGCTATCAGCCCCCCTGAGCAGACAGAATCCCTGTTCCAGTTAAAAAATTATGGACATTATGTTGATTGGTATACGAAAGACGGGCAGTGAAGCGGAGAAAGAAGTGTTTAGATGAATTGACAGGAAGAGGCGTTCAAACAACTATTGTGCGCTGCATCGACGCGAAGAAAGCTTATGATATACCCCTGGTGTACCTTCACTGGGCGAAAAACCATAACGGGACCTGCACGCTACGGCTTCCGCGTGCAGCAGACAGATTTTTTGCGGTAAAAACGCTCTCACCAACGCCCTGCACATTGCAAAAATCAAGTCGAGTTCCCTTTCAGGTGCTGTACCATTGGTTTTTCAACACTCGCCATTATGCTTTCTTGCACTTATGCGCTCTTCCGTTGTAAAGTCAGACACTCCTTCTTTGCTCACTACCTCATCAACTGCACTGCTTCACAGGTAATAATGAAAAAAATAAAGGCAGTTACACAAATAAATTCTGATCCCCGCTGTGCCGTGTAAACTGATCATTTGAACCTAACGAAAGCAGGTGGGCACCTTGTTACTGTTTCAGGCTCCCCATCACTTCTGTTGGGGCCCGCCTTCCTTCAGCAAGGAAAAGTCCCCTTTCTTAAGGTGTTGGATCAAATAATAAGAGTTTAAAGCACGAGCACAGCAGGGAACGATATCCTATAATCACTTTACGTTCTGGATCTTATATTTTGCAAGAGCTGTTCAGACTTGCCTTCCACGTAGGTGATGAGTTCCTGGTTAAGGTTCTTTTCCCGGAAGTATTCATCGGCAATATTCATGGCCGCAAGAATCAATACATTATGGACCGTCGCCGTCTTTGCGGTTTTGATTATTTCATCTACTTTTCTATTGAGATGACCGGCAATCTTATTCAGGCTCTCCTTCTCTACATCGCTTTTGATGCTGTATTCTTTCCCTAATATGGTAATGGTGATGTTTTCCACCCTCGATTCCTCTTAATCTAACCCGCTTCTTCGTAAGCTTCAAGTTTTTTTATCAGCTCATCCAGCTTTGCCCGGATCTGATACCTTTCTCGATACAGCCGCTCCAACCGTTCCTGGGAAAGCTGATGCTCGCCGGTCTTTTTAGTATAGACGCTTTCCAGCCGGTCTTTTTCTCTCTGGAGAAGGGAAAAACGTTCTACCAAGTCCTTGACCACCTTTTCCAGAGTGTCAAATTTGTCCAGCCGAACCACGAAAAATAGCCGCCTTCCTGATAAATTTATTAAATATCAAAGCATTAACCGTACGTTAGTATATTGCATCACCGGCCTAAAAAGTCAAGGAAAATCTTGTTTAAGGGGAGGGGCGCATGCGTCGAAAAGAATAATTGAATTGAGATAATAAACATGGTAGGATTCACTTCAAAAAACAAACTGCTAGTATTGTCTACTGCCACTGCGAGACCAAGAGATTTGACCGACATGTAGCAACGCAATAACAGTATTACAAGGCAAAGGAGTACATGTAATGAAAAAACTGTATAAAAGTCTTCTTCTAATCATATGCATTACGCTTATTCCATTATCGTCAGTCCTTGCAAGCGTTAGTGACAATAACTATGTGGTGTTTGTATGGACTCCCGTAAGCTCCCTCATTAACCCCCGATGGGTTGATCAGTTCGAGTTTGATGCGGGTGATGTGTTTCGGGTTTACACCACCAGGGAGGCGGAACTAACGGGAACATGGTTTGAAACGCCATTGGGTTCATTGACCTGGTTCCAGGCATATGTCGAAAGAGAAGAAGAATCAACTACTACTACCACGCCGGCAACGACCACCACTCCCACCATTCAATCAGGAAGCATGATAGTTCCACTGCGTGAAACATCAAACTATGACATTAACCTGTGGGGCGTCTCCTATGAGTTTGTACCTCCCGCTCCTTTTGACAACTTCGGATACAGTGTAATTCTTGGATATGGCGCTTATCTTGGCGTTAATGCAACTTTCCTCGGCCTTGCATCAATACCGGGACCGGGGGAAGAGCCTTCATTTGGAGGCATTTCACCCGATGTCGTGGTACAGGAACAATCCTACACAGATGTTACTATCACAGGTGTTAACACCACATTTCAGGACGACCCGCCTGTAACCATTACTTTCACTCCAAGCGACGGTCTTGAAATTACCGACATAAGTATCATAAGCAACACCAGAATCGAATTCAACCTGGATGTTGCTACAAATGCATCGACGGGACCCAGATCCGTAACCGTAACCTATGATGATGGAAGCCAGTTGATAGCGGGGGCGAATGTATTGACCGTTAATGCAAAGTAAACGGTATTCATACAGCCAGCAACTGCTTATAGTACCACCATGGTATTCGCAATATGACTGGATTTTCATTACTGGGGAAGATGCTCATAGTCATGGGCATCTTCCTTGTTATTATTGGAATAGTGATGAATACCGGAATGAAAATCCCCTGGATCGGAAGATTGCCGGGGGATATTGCGGTTCAGAGGGAAAACTTCAGCTTTTATTTTCCCCTCACCTCCTGTATTATTATCAGCATCATCCTCACCCTGCTGTTTTACCTGTTCAGGAGATAACACTGTGGTCAATGGTCCACGGTCCATAGTCAACAGCAAAGACAAAAAGAGGGCCTGCTCTTGACCTTTATTCTGAACCCTGTATTTGCTGTGGACTATGGACCGTCGACCGTGGACTCTCTTTTGACCCTGAACCCTGACCCCTGTACCCTGTATTTCTGCAAACTGTCAACTGCTCCTCTATGACCCAGCTCGAACTCTTCTCACCCGCCAAGGTCAACCTGCGGCTTGATATTCTGGGCAAGCGCCCTGACGGCTACCATGACATACGAACCATCTTTCAGAAAATATCCCTGGGAGATGACCTGACCCTTGCTGTCATTAAAAGTGGTATCGAGGTGGCGTGCGAAAACCCCCTCATTCCCACCAACGAAGGCAATCTTGCCTATGCTGCCGCAAAAATGCTTGTAACCCGTTATGCCATCAAGGACGGCATTAGGATTACTCTTAAGAAGCGCATACCAATTGCAGCGGGACTCGGCGGGGGGAGCAGCAACGCGGCATCCACGCTGGCCGGCATCAATCAGCTCTTCGGTTTGGGCTTGAGCAACCGGGAGCTCATGGGCATGGCCAGAGAACTCGGGGCCGATGTCCCCTTTTTTCTGTTCGGCAGCAGTGCCATCGGTACGGGGATCGGTGATGTGCTGCAGGCTATTACCATACATCCAAAACTGTGGCTGCTCCTGGTAACTCCTGATGTACAAATCTCGACAGCCTGGGCATATCAAAATGTGAGAAGAGGATTGACAAACGGGTCGGATAATATTACTATCCCATCCTGCATAAACGATATTGCTGAAATTATCGCCATGCTTTCCAATGACTTGGAAAAGGTGGTGCTGCCCCGCTTCCCGCTGTTGCAGGACATTAAAGACATACTCAGAAACCAGGGAGCACTGGGGAGTATGATGTCCGGCAGCGGTTCCACGGTCTTCGGTATATTTCCCAGCGAAGAAAAGGCCGGCCGGGCGCTTGATCAGATGAATATGCCCCCGGCATGGCATTCGTCGGTGTGCTGCGGAATATAGTATATTAGATGCACGCTGAAGTCTGGGAATGTATCTCTCAGAAACGATGGTAACCGGTAGGAGCGGATTTAAGCCGCGAATGCAGTGCGCCTGAAGGTGCTCCTACCGAAATTGCAAAAATCGTTGGTTGTATTTATAAACAATTGCCATTTTTGCTGCCGGTCATAAAGCTGTTCCACGAAAGGGGTGTGGAACACATTTATTTTCCACCAGTTCAGCACGGTTGGGGTGTCGACAAGCGGCAAGTCATAGGATTTTGGATCCTACATTCGGAGGTTCGAATCCTCCCACCCCAGCCACATTTATTCGCGCACTGCGCTCATTGCACCTGTTCAGATGCGATTGCAGTCCCTCGCCCGCCGCAAAGCCGGTCGCGATATTACTATTGACATACAAACAAAATTTGTATATAAGCATGCACTGGTTCAATGGCCATAACCTTATAATTTCTATAGTTACAGGGATTCCCGGTGTTAAAAAATATCAAGATACTGTCCGGCAATTCTAATATCCCCCTTGCCGAAAAAATCTGCAAAGGGCTGGATATTCCTCTGGGCAAGGCAAATGTAAAAAAGTTCAGCGACGGCGAAATCCAGGTTGAGATTGAAGATAATGTCCGGGGCATGGATGTCTTTTTAGTGCAATCGACCTGTACGCCGGTGAATACCTACATGATGGAATTGCTCATCATGATCGACGCCGTCAAGCGGGCGTCAGCAGAGCGCATCACCGCCGTCCTTCCCTACTACGGTTATGCGCGGCAGGACCGGAAGGTGGCCCCGCGGGTGCCAATCACCGCCAAGCTGATCGCCGACCTCATCACGGTTGCGGGGGCAAACCGGCTTCTTACCATGGATTTGCACGCGGGTCAGATACAGGGCTTCTTCAACATTCCGGTGGACCACCTCTACGCAGCCCCGGTGATGATGGACTACATCAAACAGGAGTATGTCAATGACCTGGTGATTGTCTCCCCCGATGCAGGCGGGGTTGAAAGGGCGCGCGCCTTCGGCAAACGGCTCGGCGCAAGCCTGGCCATCATCGATAAGAGAAGGGCTCAGCCCAACGAGTCCACGGTCATGAACATCATTGGAGAGATAAAGGGCAAGACCGCTCTGCTGCTTGATGATATGGTGGACACCGCGGGCACGCTGACCCAGGCAGCCAATGCGCTTATGCAGGCGGGGGCAAAAAAAGTCGCCGCGTGCTGCACCCATGCGGTGCTTTCAGGACACGCGCTGGAGAAAATCAATCAGTCTGCGTTGGAAGCAATGGTGGTATCCGACACCATTCCCCTCAAGCCGGAAGCGCAATCCTGCAAGAAAATAGTAGTGCTCTCAGTGGCGACTTTGCTCGGCGAAGCGATCAAGCGCATTCATAACAACGACTCGGTCAGCTCGCTTTTTGTGTAAACAATCCCACACGGTTATTGGTAAGGAGCATCCATGGCAGAACAGGCAAAACTCAAGGCAACCGCTCGCACGGCAACCGGGAAAGGAGTGGCAAGAAGATTACGCGGCAAGGAAATGCTGCCGGCAGTCGTCTACGGCCACAAAACCGCCGCCATTCCCCTGGCCATCGAACTAAAGAACCTTCAGGACCTCCTGGGCGCAGGCAAAAATGAGCGCAAGCTCTTCCTCCTGTCCATTGAAGGCAATGGCGAACCGGCCGAAAAGACGGTCATGATCAAGGAGATCCAGGTTGATCCGGTGGAGCGGTATTTCCTCCACGTCGATTTCTTCGAGGTCGCCATGGATGAGGACGTAACCCTCTCCATCCCCGTCCGGCTCACCGGCACCCCCGCCGGCGTCCTGGTTGGCGGCGTGCTGCAGCAGGTCAAAAGAGAGCTCAGCATCAGGTGCCTTCCTTCCCAGATCCCCGACAGTCTTGAGGCGGATGTCAGCGCTCTTGCCATCGGCGATTCGGTCCACCTGAAAGACATGCAGCTGCCGCCGGGCATAAAGATTTTTGACGATCTGGACACCACCATCGCAACCGTGCTCGCGCCCACCATTGAAAAAGAAGTCTCCAAGGAAGCGGCGCCTGAAGCAGAAGCGGCGGGGGCAGCCGAGGCAGCGACGGACGAAAAGAAGCAGGCTGAGGAAAAGGAGAAAAAGCCCGAGAAGGATGAGGGTGGTAAAAAGTAAGCCCCTCAACCGGGTGCAGGCGTGGAACTTATTGTGGGTCTCGGAAACCCGGGAAAGGAATACGAGGCGAGCAGGCATAACATCGGTTTTCTTGTGCTGAGCCGGCTGGCCAGGACCCACGGCATCGCTCTCGAAGAGAGGAAATACAAGAGCCGCTGGGGTCGCGGGGCAATTGCCGGCAGCCCCGTCATTCTCGCCAAACCCCGCACCTACATGAACGCAAGCGGTGATGCGGTGAAATTGCTTGCCGCTTCATTCTCCCTCACGGCGCATCAGCTTATAATAATCCACGACGATTTAGATCTCCCCTTCGGAAGAATCAGGATCAAGGAAAAAGGCGGAAGCGGAGGCCATAAGGGCATCCAGTCGATCATCCATGCCATGGGCAGCGGCGATTTCCTCAGAATCAAGGTCGGCATCGGAAGACCGCCCGGGGGGATGGATACCGCGGACTATGTCCTTCAGCCATTTGACCGGACCGAGCGGCAATCCCTCGGCGAGGTAACCGCGGTGGCGCAGGAAGCCCTTGAGCTGCTCTTGCAGGAAGGAACTCAGGCGGCAATGAATCGTTATAATCAGAAGAGAACATGACGCATGAAACGGAGGTTATACCTATGAAGAAAGTCGCGGGCTTATGCTGGCTGGTTGCCCTTGTACTGATATGTTCGCTCGGTTGCGGTGAAAGACCGTTCAAGCTGCGATTGAAATTCAAGCCGGGTGATGTCTACAAATATAAAGTCACCCAGGATTCCGCCACCACCACCGAGTTCATGGGCAAGAAAATGGAGATGCCGAGCAAAACCGAGGTTACCCTCACCCAGAAGGTGGACCGGGTCGACAAGGGGGTTGCGGACATCACCATCACCTGCGATACCTACAACATGGAGATGAATATCGGGGGTAAGACTATACCGAACGCGATGGGCTCATCGATGGCGGGAAAGCAGACTCCCATGAAGCTGAGCGAGACGGGCGAGGTCATCGAACCAAAGGGACTTCAGTCCATGGTCGCGCTCCAGGGACTGGGCGCCGATATTAATAATGTACTGTTCAGCCTCTACCCGAAATTTCCCGAACAAAAACTCAAGGTGGGCGATACCTGGACCCAAAAAGAAGAACTCCCCCAGTCGCAGATGAAGGTCGTTGTCGAAACGAAGTACACCTATACCCGGCGCGAGGAAAAGAACGGCCATCCCTGCGCGGTATTGGACTATACCATTTCAATGAATGTACAGGGCGGAGATGATGCGGATATGAAAATGAAGGGTGAGGGCACCGGCGTGGGCAAAACCTACGTTGCCTACGAACAGGGCCTCATCGTGGAAAGCAAGGTTGACATGGCTCTTAAGATGACCATTGCGGCCCCCCTGCCCATGGGGGCGCAGGAAATACCCACCACCACCCATCAAACAATCGTGCTGGCGCTTCTTCCGTAGTCACAGCGCCGGTCGGAAGATTCACTCGGTTATATACATTCTTTTGCCATCCTCCAGCCTGCCCAGGTCTTCCCAGGCCTTCTTCGCAAACTTTGATTGCATGGGCTGCTTCAGGGCCATCCGGTAGGAATAGAAGGCCTTGTCCTTATACTCCCGCGCTTTCGCCGGATCACGCAGATTTTGCTGCGGCGAAAAGGCCATCATCTCATAGAGCACATGAAAACGGTAGCCTATTTTGTAGTACATTTCCTGCTTAAGCGAGGAGGTGGGATATTTTTGGAGAACCTTTTCAATCTGCGCTATTTCGCCCAGAGGGCCTTCTGGCAGCCCCTTATAATCACATGACCAGGCGATGAGGTGATATTCACCCTCATCCGCATAGTTGCTTTCCGGAAACCGTTCCATCATTTGCCGGTAATGTGACAGGTTGTACTGCACGCCGCAGGGTGTGTCGATCCAGCATTCATAGCGGCCGTACTTTTTCATGAATTGCTTTTTGGCCTCCTCCGCCGGCACGCCCTCCTCCACCGGCTGATAATAGCTCGGCTTCAGGAGACCCTCAAACGCTTCACCCAGCTTGAGCAGCACCACGTCGGTCGTCTTCGATGTGGGGAACGCTTCCAGGAATTCCTGGCAGGCAGTGATTGCATCTTCATAGACCCGCGCCTCAGAAAGCTCGATGATCTTCTGAAAGAGGGTTTCTTCCTCCCCCGGCTTCCGCTCCAGCGAGGGCAAAAAGATGCAGGAACTGAGGCACCAAAGGAGCATGCAGGCGAGGAGTGCCCTGGTCCAGTTGCGTACACTTTGATTTTTTTCTGTGTTCATTGGCGCCTGGCCTCCGTCGTGTTCTGCCTCGTTTATTTTCAAGAACTGGTAGTCGGGGCAACCCCCTGTGCGGGCCCTATTATGATAGGGCAACCACAGGGGGTTGCCCCGACGTATTTTTTTCTTCGTGATCTTCGTGTTTATCTTTTTCTTCGTGCCCTTCGTGGTTTATTTTTTCTTTTAATTTATCACGGCTCATGTCAACAAGCAACTTCTATTGACTTGAAGGGGCTCCATCTTCCCCGCTTGTATTACCGGTGTCATTGTGGTAGTATTGGTCATCAATATGCATAAAGCGCACTATGGCAGAAAAGCTTATTTGTCAGAACAGGAAAGCACGGTACGATTACCACATTCTTGATACCTGTGAAGCGGGTCTTGTGCTTCAGGGAAGCGAGGTAAAATCATGCCGGGCGGGAAAGGCCAATCTCAAGGACGGTTACGCCCGCATAAAGGATGGTGAGATTTTTCTCATCAATGCGCACATCAGCCCGTACGACTATGCGCACCAGTTCAACCATGACCCACTGAGACAGCGGAAGCTGCTCTTTCACAAGAGCGAAATTAAAAAGCTCTACGGAAAAATAAAGGAAAGAGGGTTAACCTTCATCCCCCTGAAAATGTATTTCAAGGATGGGAAGGTCAAGGTTGAAATGGCCTTGGCCAAGGGTAAAAATCCGCATGACAAGCGTGAGGATATCAAGAAAAAGGATTTCGCCCGCGAGGCGGAGCGGGAATTCGGAGGCAGAAAAATTAAAGGAAGAATTTAAAAGAGGGGACAGGGATTAGGGTTCGGGGCATAGGGGGGAAAAACAGAGTTTACAGTTTGCAGTTGACAGTTTACAGGCACAACTGGAAAAGATACAGGATGCAGGTAGATTCCTGACAACTGTCAACCCTTCAACTGAAAACTGCTTTTTGAACCACGAAGAGCGCGAAGAAAAAGAGGGAGAACACGAAGCTTCGAGCGCATTGAAATTGTTTGGTGAGTAACAAACAATTTAAATGCGCTGGTGTCCTTTGAAAACATCTTTGTGATGTCGTTTGACTTGCTCTTCGTGTGCTTCGTGCCTTTTCCTTCGTGGTCTGGTTTGTTTATGTCAAGAGTTTTTAAGCGAGCCTCGTAAGTATCACCTTGTCC
>JAEAMG010002202.1_pt1 | contig 12736 bp, 12 predicted proteins | sample 8958741 | NCBI WGS metagenome assembly JAEAMG01 (sample SAMN16933256, study PRJNA681125) | bioreactor sludge metagenome | isolation source: anaerobic bioreactor treating anionic surfactant - SDBS | place: India: Bengaluru | collected 2019-02-28
TATTGACTTTCTATTACACATAAACGGGCAGATGAGTGCCCGGGTGATGACGACGTTGGAGGGGATGTTTCCGCGAATCGAGGTGTACAGCATCGACGAGGCGTTCGCCGACCTGACAGGGATGACGGGCGATTTGTTGCCGCTGGGGCATGAGGCGCGGGAGCGAGTGCTGCGCTGGACCGGCATTCCGGTGGGGGTTGGAATTGGGCCGACGAAGACCTTGGCCAAGCTCGCCAACTGGGCAGCCAAGACCTGGCGCAAGTCCGGCGGGGTGATCGACCTGCGCGACCCGGAGCGACGGGACAAGCTGTTGCGGATGACAGAGGTCAGCGAGGCTTGGGGCGTCGGCCGGCGGCTCACGGCCCGGCTGCGGCCGCTGGGCATCCAAACCGCCTGGGATCTGGCGCAGTACGAGCCGACGTCGCTGCGCCGCCAGCTCAGCGTGGTGCTGGAGAAAACAGCCCGGGAGCTGCGTGGGATTTCCTGCCTCGATCTGGAGGAGGCGGTACCGCCCCGGCAGATGATTTGCTCCTCGAAGATGTTCGGTAGCCGCCTGCGCGACGTCGCGCCGATCCGTGAGGCGGTCGTGTTCTACGTCACCAAGGCCGCCGAAAAGCTCCGCGCGCAGAATAGCCTGGCCGGCGCGCTGCAGGTAGCCATCCGCACCGGAATGCACAGCCCCAACCAGCCGCGCTACGCCAACGCAATCAGCTGCCCTCTGCCATATCCCACCGATGACACCCGAGTCCTCGCCGCTGCGGCGGTGCGCGGGTTGGAGGCGATCTTTCGAACTGGCTACGCCTATAGCAAGGCGGAGGTACTGCTGATGGATTTGCGGCAGCGCGGCGAGTTCACTGGCGACCTGTTCGCGGAATCACCTCGACCCGGTGCCGATCGGCTGATGGAAGTTGTCGATCGCATCAATGCGCGGGAAGGCAAAGGTACTGTTCGGCTCGGCCGCATTCCCGCATTGGCAGAGTGGTCAATGAAGCGCGAGATGATGAGTCAGCGGTATACGACGCGGTGGGATGAGTTGATGGTTGTGCGCTAGTTGCACTAGGTCAGCGGGTTCCCTTCCGCCAATCCCACGGCGGGATTTCGTGAGGCTCACTCCATAGACCAACCGATCTAGCGCGGGCTTCTTTCTCCTCAAACTCGTATGAGAGTCGCTCCTCCAATGGTTGCTGCTTCGCGTAGCGCTTGAACCACCACGCCATACCAGAGGCGATCTGCGCCCGGCCGGCATCCAGCGTTGGACCGCAGCCAACACAGTCAGCAGGCTCGACCCATACGGTGCCGATGATGCGGCCCCATTGGTCGCGATTGTTCCAGTGCACCGTTGCGGTTTTACCGAAGGTGAGGTCGGACAGGCTTTGCTTGGAGCGTGCACCGAATGGCTGCTTTCGCTCCGGTGCATCGATGCCGCGAAGACGGATGCGTTCCTGTGTTTTGTCAGCGCTTAGGCAGGTGAGCGTGTCGCCATCGGATATCCCGACAACTCGGCATTCAAGTTGGTTGGCGGCGGCCGCAAGAGACAGCGACAGGGTGATTAGAAGCAGCGCGCCAGTGCTATACAGGTTATCTCCTGTTCCGCCTTTTTCAGGCGACCGATGGCGGTGCCGAATCATTGGGCACAGCTAGGATAACCTTTATGAACGAGGTGTTGGTTCTCAGTTGTGCCTCTCCGGTCCAGCCAGGAGAGGGAAAAGGCCCTGAAGGAACTGCCCCCGACGCAAGTTCTGAGAAGTGGGCACGGGTCGGGTATAAAGGAGACTCGTATGGATAATCAAGCTGATACGTTAACCGACGAAGAAAAACATCAGATCGACGAAGCTATATCTTCCAATTTGGGGAGTCCAAATCCTGGGGATAATGATATGTCGCCAATGGGAATCGATGATATCTGTCGCTACAGATCTGGAGTAACAGATGTATTAGGGAAAGTGCTTCCGATCATCCCTGGTGCACATGCAAAAACATTAGCTCTTATTTTTTATGCTGTTAATAGCTATTTGAACATCAGATGTAGAAAGATTGACGAAAATCTCCCTACGATGTAAGGCCCTTGCTAAAGCTATTGGAGGTATCTGGCGATGTCTCCAATAGCTTTTTCCAAAGCTTTTCTTCGCTAACCTCGGCTACGAATCTCATGAGCTAGCGGTGAAGTTGAGTCGACATCGAACTATCGAAAAATAGAACTTCGGCGGCTTCGGCAGCGCTCCAAAGGTTTCTATGCCAAACCTAAACACATCACTACGGAACTGTTCGAAAAAGCACTCCTGACGTTATCTTGACGTCAAAAACGCCATTAAAAAGATAGTGGAAAATTTCTGTGCCATAGGATTGAATATCTCAAGGATGGCAAGTGGCCACGCGGAGTGTGTGAAAGGAAATGCCAACAAACGTAAATACTGCTTTTAATAAATTTCTCAATGAAACTATAAACTTGGCTACTGAAGATAGCAGAGTTGCACGTACGGATCGGGATAATCTTCGTAGTCGTATTCAGGGGCTGCAATCACAAGTGGATTGCTTTCCCGCTTTGTACAATGAAGCCGACATAAATTTCGGCTCATTTGCCCGAAAAACAAAAAAACGCCCACTAGATGACGTTGATATGTTTTTTTGCATGAATGGCTATGGGGCTCATTACAGCGAAGGATTGGACGGCGCCATAAAAATTCACGTCACTGACTCCAGTACCAATCTTTATCAGTTCACGAATAGCGATAATGAGACCTTAAATTCTATCAAGATTCTGAATAAATTTAAGTCTTCTGTTGAGTCTGTCTATGCCTATCGAAGCTCTGAGGTTAACAGGCGCCAGGAAGTGGTGGTATTGAGGCTTAATAACAAAGACTGGTCTTTTGACATTGCTCCCTGCTTCATCACAGTGACAGTGAATGATAAGGATTTTTATCTAATTCCCGATGGTACCGGAAATTGGAAGAAAGCAGACCCACGAATTGACCAAGAAAGGGCAACGCGGATAAATCAGAAGCATGATGGCAAGATCCTAAATATTGTTAGGATTATGAAGTACTGGAACGCGCGCGCAACGATGCCGACTATGCCTTCCTATCTATTGGAAAACATCATACTCAACTATTATGACAACGCCCTCAGCTGCTCGAGCTATATTGATATAGAGTTGCCGAGTGTATTTCAAGCTGTACGGGATGCCATTTTTGCGACAGTGCCTGACCCGAAAGGCTTCCAAAACGATCTAAATGACCTGAACTTTGATGATAAACTAAAAATTTATACGCGAGCGGGACTGGATAAAGATAGGGCGCTAGAAGCTCGTAGATTGGAAACAGAGTGCGAAACCCATAAGGAATGCATTAACAAATGGCGAGAAATTTTTGGTTCTGAATTTCCGGAGTACGGCTGATGGGGATCCGCACCAAACAAAACGATCATTATTTCCTGGTGCGGCTCGCTGCTGCACGCAGACTGTATACTCTGGCCAAGCAAGGGCAGAATGTTTACTTTATGCTGAACGTGGTCTTGGTCAGTGTTTTGGCATTCTTGTCAATCGCTTTAAACAGCGCAGCGGTGGGCGAATATTTCGATTTTGAGCCTGTCGACATTTCAAAGCTCGTAGCTGTTGCCTCCGTTATTGTCCTGACGCTAGATAAATTTTTAGTCACTGGGATGATAGAAAAACATAAGGAGGAAGCTGCGAAGATTCAAGATCAAGCGGATAGGAAACTTTTCGGTTTCGAGTGGAATGCCCCTTTGGCAGGTTCTGCGCCCAATGCTGCTCTAGTGGCTAAACATGGAGAGTGGCTTCTCAAGAAGAAGGGTAAAGCGCCGTTTGAAAATTGGTATGCGCTGAGGGATGATAAATTAATTCATCCCTATCAAATACTAGTTTGTCAAAATGCTTGCCTCTCGTGGGATGCCAACCTGCGCTCCAAGGTGAACAATGCCTTGCTGATTGCGGGATTGGTTGTTTTTGGGACAGCCCTTGGGTTGAGCATTTACTTGGACCTGTCAACGGCTAACGTTTTGACGAATTTGGCAGCGTTAGCAGGGCCTGTCGTTGATTTTGGATATACGGTGTACATCGGGAACAAGAAAACGATCGAGGATACGCAACGCCTCACGGATCACCTTACAGACGCTATAGAGAGCCCAACCAATAACGAGAGTGATCTCCTCAAATTGTGCCAAATGGTGCAGGACCAGTTGTACACCAATCGTCGGGACAGCTGGCCTATCCCGGATAGCCTTTACCAATGGCTTCGTGATCGTGATGAGAGCGTGATGGTCGATAGCGCTGTCGACTTGGAAACCCAGCTCCTTGCTAAACAGGTTGTGATGACCGGCGTGCCAGTTTCGGCCAACCCATAGACGCCCGTTCTTGGCCTCTGGTGACCGGCAGTTTTTGGCCGTTAGCCGTCGTCGGTGAGATGGCAGCGCCCGGCCAGAAGCGGCACGAGCGCGCGATTACTGATGGGATCGTCGGGAAAGGCAGCGCCACCAAACCCTTCAACGGCACTGGCAGAAGGGGGTGTTGCCGCAGTGGATGTCCGATGGCAACGCGATGGCGCTGTCTGACTGAAACACCACCCTTAAAGCGCAATTCTGTTGCCGCAGCGGATGCCAAACGGCAACGCTGGCCTCAGCGTTTATTATTCCCGAGGCCGACTATGATGCTTTCAAGAGGCGTGGCGAGCTTCATCCTGTGAATCGGAACGGCATCCGAGCCAAAGGCCGTCGCTGGGCAAGGCTGCTAGTTCAGCATTGGCCCCGCAGCCTTCAATTCCGCAGCTGGAAAGGCACTAGCCAAGAAGCTTCCGATGGATAGGGTCGCCTGAAAGCAGTGGGTCATTGTTAGTAGAAGCTACAAAGGGACTTTCTCAACAGAACACTCAGATAGTCAGTTTCAAATTATAAAATTTTCAGCTTTCAGGCTGGACAGGGTGAGAACGCCGAGATAGCCTCAAAGCTCACAAAGGCACCGGGCGAGCCTATCGCCCCGCCGCCAATGGCGGAAAATACGACACGTAGTGTCGTCGCTACACTGCCTTACGCGTGGTGTAGTTAACAAAAAGTGCGATCGCAAATCGGCGATACACATAATCAAATCGGGCCTTTACGCCCGCATCAAGGCAAAAGCCGCGGTGTGCACGCTACAGGCGCGCCCGCCGAATCGATCCCAGGGATCACCTCTCAGTAGCCCTAACGAGCCCGCTGAGCACAAATCTCGAACTGGCTATCAGCACGCGCCGCGCAGCGTTCATCGGCATCTACACGCCCTGCGCCCCCATGCGCCCCTGCCACCAGTCTAAAAGTCGCACACAGAGACGGCTCTCTCAAAAAGGGCCAGACGCTTAGTGCTGCGTGGGTTTCAGCCGTTCGATTTACGGACGAAACCGGACGAATCACCCGTAGAAATGAACTGGGGCCCACCGGTCGAGGCGGTGGGCAGGCCGACATAGGCCGATGCCGGACTGCTGCAGCGAAAAACTGCAGCGGGTTGCGATTAGCCCCGCCATAGCTCCCACCCCCCGCCCTACGGAAAAAATCTCCTCGTACGCACCGCCTGCACGGTGCTGCCCGCACGGTCGGCGAGAACCAAAAAACTCTCGCGAAAAACTTACCAGTTTTAAGGGCGCGGGCTCTCCTTTAACTAATTTCATTTTGAGGTTTGTATGGTAACTCGCAATTTAGGTTTGAAAACGAGAGATATTAAAAAAGCCGGCGAATTTTCACTTAAGCGAGGCAATCTTTCATTTAGCTCTGCGGCGACAATTGCTGACCGCTGGAAACCGTTCGCTAGTTATATGACTGAGAATAATATCAAAGACCTTAAGGATTTATCTCGAGAGGATCTGATTGGGTATGGGGTGCTGCTTTCTGATCGTGTTGGCGATGATGAAATATCCGTTCCGTATGCGCAGAACCTGGTAAGCGCGGTTAACACGGTTATGAAAATGGCAACTCTTGGTGCATGGCATTCGGTCAGCCCGACATTGGATTGCGGGATTCCGGAGCGCTCGCACATAAGGACGTCGCCTCCAGATGGATTGTGCCGTGATGCATTTTATCGCGCATTGAATGCGTTAGACGACGAGTTCTCCGAGCGTAAAGCGGTTGCAATTCTAGCTCGGGAGTTTGGGCTCAGAACTAAAGAGGCAGCTCTCCTTGATAGCAAAAAAGCACTTGAGGAAGCGCACGACGGCGGATGTGTAAATATCACGCGCGGCACTAAAGGCGGGCGCAAAAGAAAAGTTCCAGTTTCATCATCTTCTCAAATTCAGGCCTTGGAGTTTTGTGCTTTTGTTCAGGGTCAGAGAAATCTTTTGATTCCAAAAGACAGCAACTGGGAGAAGTTTCGAGGAAATCAGATTCGCCAGATGCGAGAGGCATTACAGAAGCACGGCATCAGTCGACTACACGAGTTGCGTGCGGCATATGCCTGTGAGCGCTATGAGCAGCTTTCAGGTGTGCCTGCTCCAGTGCTAGGAGGTATAGAAACGCCACTAGGACATATGGCTCGAATAAAAGTTGCTATTGAGCTAGGACATGGTCGGATTGATGTAACTAACTCTTATCTAGGAGCTCGCAATGCTGACGCGCGAACTCAACCATAAAATCCACCTTTATAAGTCTCGCGGTGGAAAGGCGAGTCGGAGGCGTTCTGCTCAGCGCATGTTGGAGTTTGTTAATTGGTGCAATTGCGAGGCACATCAGTCCGGGAAAAAACATGTCCATAAGTTTTTTGAGGAAAAGAACTTTGCGCCATCTACCGCGCGTGATTACTGGTACGCAATTAAAACGCTTTGGGAGCTTATGGGGCGTGTTGGAGAACCGCCCAAGCCATGCGGCCTGAAGAGGCCGGTAAAGGCATCTTCTTAATAATTATTCTCAACAGGTATTTGCGACATGTTAGAAAATAAAGTTCATATAAAATTTGACTTAGGTGAAAGGCCGCTGAAAATGCCCAGCATCAAACACGCCTTTGTGATGGTGCCGCAGCAAAGCGTTGATCAGCTGTATGCTGAGTTGGATAAGTCGAAGGTGGTGCGTGGGATTATTTTGCTTCACTATCTAACCCAAGGTAGTGTCTTGCTGCGGGTCTGCCCAGAACCTTTTGTAAAAGAAGGCCCATCGCGCATCGATGTAGTATCTTTTAACAGTATGCGTAAAAAATGCTGGAGTTATTATGGGGATAAAATCTACTACTCTAAGTTTGTGTCTCTGGTTGACGCAGAGGGGAAAGAGCTGCCGCCTGAGGATAAAGCAAAGCTGATTAGCTATTATTTTAACGTTGCCAGTACTGTGAGGCTGTCTGCTGGAAAAGATCACCGGAATAAAAATTTTCGGGCTCTATCTGGGGAGAGGTTTATTCCCGTGGTGAAAGCTTTTTCCATTCGCGGGTTGCTGTCAAAGCTAATGTAATAGCGGGGTCAGACCCAATGCCTTGCTTGCGCTGTTTATTCAGTGCAAGCAAGGTTTTTTGTTTTCGCTGCTGAAAAGTTTCTAATGATAAGGGAATATGGTTCTACCGATTAAACCAAATTTCTTTAATTGTGAGCGGCGGTTGGAAGGCTCCCTCCAGAGAAAGCTCTACTGACCGCTTTTCTGGTCGGACGCTACGCATGGACAGCAGAAATTCTTGCGCTGACTGAGAGGCTGCCATTGGATATTCGTCTGGGGTTGTCCCTGCTGCTCCCGAGACAGCCGGTGTCATTTTCCCTCTGGTTGGGGATAATCCAGCCGGCACGCACAAGGGAAGAGGCCTCATGGAACTGATCGACAACATCAACACCCTGCTTGGTGAAAATCTCAAAGGTACGCTCAAGCCGGGCTCGAAGCTGAAGATCGCCGCTTCGTGCTTTTCGATCTACGCCTACGTGGCGTTGAAGAGGGAACTGGAGAGCATCGACTCCCTTGAATTCATCTTCACCTCGCCAACCTTTGTGCCCAACGAGGCCAGCGACAAGATCAAAAAAAAGAGCAGCGTGAGTTCCATATCCCCAAGGCTGAGCGCGAGCGCAGCCTGACGGGCAGCGAATTTGAAATCCAGCTGAAGAATCAGCTCACGCAAAAGGCTATCGCCAAAGAGTGTGCTGACTGGATACGCCGCAAAGCCACGTTCCGCTCCAACCGTGGCCAGGCTCCGATGCAGCCCTTTATAGGTACGCGCGCAGCGGCGGGTGACGCCGTCTTTATGCCTGTTCAGGGGTTTACCGCTGTCGACCTTGGTTACCAGAAAGGCAACGCGCTCTCGAACATCGTCACGCGTTTCGATGAGCCGGCCCACACTGGCATGTTCCTCAGTCTGTTCGAGCAGATCTGGAGCGACCCGGAGAAGCTTGAGGATGTAACCGCGAGGCTCTGCGACCACATAGCGTCGGTCTACCAGGAGAATGCACCGGAGCGGATCTACTTCCTGATGCTCTACAACATCTTCCGTGAGTTCCTGGAAGACGTGAACGAAGATGTACTGCCCAACGACCGCACCGGTTACCAGGACAGCCTGATCTGGCAGAAGCTGTTCAACTTCCAGCGCGACGCGGCTACCGGCTTGATCAACAAGCTTGAGACCTACAGTGGTTGCATCCTGGCCGACAGCGTGGGCCTGGGCAAAACCTTCACCGCGTTGGCGGTCATCAAGTACTACGAGCTGCGCAACAAATCCGTCCTGGTGCTCTGCCCGAAGAAGCTCGCCGACAACTGGCTGAACTACAACCGCAACCTCAAGACCAATTTTTTCGCCAAGGATCGCTTCAACTACGACGTGCTCTGCCACACCGATCTGACCCGCAGCCGACGATGCGCCGTGCATACAGATCCATAACCGCCGCCATGTAGATCCAGCGATTACCAGCGCAGATATACGTTATGTCGCCGCACCACACTTGGTTCGGGCCGCTCACGGTAAACTGCCGATCCTCTTTCATCCATTACCCATCTGACCTATACCCCAACCAGACACCCCCAAACCCAGCCCCAACCTGCCCAGATAGGGTCGATTTTCCAATAATTTGGCATCTGTCTGGCTGCCTTTAAAATCTCAGCTATACACATTTCGCTGAGAGACGGCATGCACGGACAACGGATTGGTTACATACGGGTCAGTACGCTCGACCAGAACCCGGATCGGCAGCTTGAAGGCGTTCAGGTGGGCAAGGTGTTCATCGACAAGGCGTCCGGAAAGGACACGCAGCGACCGCAGCTTGAAGCGTTGCTCAACTACGTCCGCGAGGGTGACACCCTGGTGGTCCACAGCATGGATCGTCTGGCACGTAATCTCGATGACCTGCGGCGCATGGTGCAGCAGCTCACCGGGCGGGGAGTGCGGATCGAGTTTGTGAAAGAGTCGCTGGCCTTCACCGGCGAGGATTCGCCGATGGCCAACCTGCTGCTATCGGTCATGGGGGCGTTTGCCGAATTCGAGCGGGCGTTGATTCGTGAACGGCAGCGCGAGGGTATTTCCCTCGCGAAACAACGCGGTGTATACCGAGGGAGGAAAAAAGCGCTGTGCGACAACCGGATCGAAGAGCTACTGCGTCGTGTTGAAGCCCGCGAGCCGAAAGCCGCCCTGGCGCGCGAGTTCGGCATCAGCCGGGCCACCCTCTATGAGTATCTGCGGACTCCGGCGTAGGACCTGATCCCTGGTAGGGAAAAGCTTTCCCATCCAGAGGAAGAGCTTCAGATCCTGCAGTGCTCTGTCAGCAACTGTTGCGCTGAGGTGGGGTTGGGATTTGTCGCGCATGTCGCCAGGGCATCACCGTTGTTGTGCTTAGCTCTGTGGGTGTGTCGCCGCTGTCGCCGCTGTCGCCATCACAGGGACGCTGCTGACGTGGTGGTTGGTATTTAATCGATAACCGAAAAAGTACTGGATATTTGTAACGCCTCAGTTTTACAACTACCACATCAATGGATTAATGAGTACGGATCGTGTTCTTGAAGCTCAACCAGAACCTAACTCTTTGGGCTTTAGATTCTGATCACAGCAATTCAATCCGCAGCTGCTCCCTTTAGGGCGGCGACAACGGCGACAGCGGCGACAAACCACGTGTTGGCCCAGCTACCAATGGTGACTGGATGGCGAAGAAGCGGGGGCAAGCCCCCCCGGGGGCCGCGGAGTAGACCAAAACAAAGGAACACAATAAAAAACGGGGGTGGCCCCCCGAGTTATGGCGGGGGGGCGCCTACACCGGCCACTGCGGCCAAACACCAGGTTTTGCCCCAGCCACCATTGGTTACTGTTGGCCGAATACGCGGCCCCGGCCCCAGCCTGTCGCCGCTTCTTCGCCTATACCAATGCTCCACTTTACTATCGGGGTGACGCCAGCGGATTGATGCAGAGGGTGTTTCCGGTAGCAGTTAACATTCGATGTTCCACGAGTACTCTCAGTAATTGGTTGCGGTAGGCTGCGCTCTTACGGGCAAAACGAGGGCCCAGGCGCTGTAAGTCACGTCCGTAAAACTGCTGCCAATCCCTAGCGCAGAGCCATTCGAAAAGCTTTTGCGCTTCGATTAGATGCGTATCGATCTTGATCGGGTGGAGCACACGCAACGCCTCTTCCAGATACCACCTCATGAGCATGGCTGCACGTTCGACTAGGGGGCGAGTGATGGAGGAGGAGCCCTCAGTAATCGCGAAGACCCCAGCGATTCGGAGCGCGTTTTCCGCGGCTTTGGCAGCGGTGGGCTTGATCTCTAGTAGATCACCACCACGGCCCAACGACACCTCGACTTCATCATGCATCTTGATCCAAGCCGATAACGCCTCCCGCTCCAGGTGCAAGGGCGGTGGAGCCAAATCGCCCGTAGCATTTAATGGGCAAGCAAGCGTCAGCAGATCATTCATGCGCTGCCAATAGCATATTAGCCGAGGGTCTTTCGTCGGGTCAGCGTCGCGGTACAGCCGGTGTCCTGATAGCGACTCCGGCCAGGCGACCAGAAAACGAGCCAAAAAACCTTGCCCCAGCAAGACCCGACTGGTCAGTACTTCCTGAGCGACGGCTGGCTGGATCAACAGATGGGCACTCAGCCGGCAGCCGCTGCGGGACGCATTTTCTCCCTCTTTGGCGCGGGTGCGGGTGATGGGTTCGCCATCCCACATCCTGGAGAGTCCGGATACGGTTTTGAGCATGTTCTCGGGCCTGAATGAGTGCCCACCCAGAAACTGGCCACCCTCATCGCTGAAAAATCCTTGTGACGGGTGGCCATGCAAAAAGCTTTTATGCAGACCCTCAAGGGTGGGCTCCACACACAGGATAAACGGGGAAGGAGGGTTTTTGGGCTCCTTCAGTTTTGCCAGTTCTGCCAATAGTGTGTCGGGTTCTCCTCGCCTGCCGAGAACAGCTGCTCGGCAACGCTGAAAAACGTCGGTGGCGTCGCGATGCTCCTTCACTGTCCGTGCAAACTCTGAGACCAGCCGGTTTTGGTGAGAGTGATGAGCGCTTAGGGCGATCCGGTCTGCACTGCTTTTTCGGTCTCCCGACTCGCCTACCGACAGGCAGAAAATACTCAGTGGGATCTCTTGCCCACCACGTACCACGTTTGCGTGGGGTTGAGCTGCCATAGCAGCGGCTGCTAGGACGGACTGTGCCGCCAGGGCATCAGGTACCTGTACGGCCGAGATGATGGCGTTAGCGGCGCCCCCCAGAACCTCGCCTAGAGCGTCTACTGGGTATGGGGCGCAGGCTTCCAAGCGTGGCAGTAAGGGCCGCGGCATATCGAAGCTGACTTTTTGAGGCATGTGGGTTCCTCCATGCGTAGCGTGCTAAGCATGTGAATTTTTTAGGTTAAGGAAAATGTGGCCGGTACCGCCGCAGCTAGAACTGCGACGATAAACTGAGCTATTTCAGAAGCAGCATTCCTCGCACTAACTGCTCCGAAGTCCACAACCAGTGCTGCCCCGCCCGGAAAGGCTGTGGAAAGCGGCGGACTGCTTTGCGCCTCCGCAACAGGGTGCTCTCGCTGCAGCGCAAAATCTCGCCCGCTTCTCTAGTAAACAAATGGTTTCGGCATAGCTGTGGTTCTCCCATGGGTTAGGTGAAACCACGATGACGTTTTTTATCAGCGATTTGTGCTCTAAACTGACAACATTCTGGTAAGCAAAAAAATGCCAGTAGCGAGTTGTCGTCACGCTGTCGCTCAGGTTGGATAGGGGCAAGCGCAGATGGCGGTCGCTCAGGAACTTGACCCGTTTGCAGAGGGCAGCAGGACGCGAAGTGACTCGCATCAAAAGAGGCGTCTACTTCCCCATCTGCCGTGCGGACAGCAGGTCCGTACATCACACCTGCGATTGAGCCGTCGCGAATACGCTCTACAGCTCGTCAATCAAACGCAGCGGTACCCACTCCCTGGGCTTGACGGGATACCGAAGCGATCAAGGTTCGTCAGCTCAATTTGGGTAGGACTGAACAGCCGCCTGCGGGTATGCCAATAGCTTCGCCCCGAAGGCGGTGCTTCCATGGATATATGCTGCTTTCGTTCGAGCCGAGCCCTTGCGGCGAATGCAGACCATAGGCCTGTTCAAACCTAAACCGGACGTTTTTTGTTCGACATTTGCGGCGGGGGCTTGGGGCAAAAATGGGGCAATCGCAGCGCCATTCCATGCCATCCAATGCTAAATGCAGGCCGCACGCTAGCTACACAATATGCACTGAAGCCCGCTATCTACGCGGCTTAGGGCCGATTTATCAAGAGTCACCGCCCATCATCGGGGTGTGCTGCGAAAGATCGGAGATTGCCTTGTTCATCA